>SXGQ01042877.1_pt1 | contig 37426 bp, 33 predicted proteins | sample 3178371 | NCBI WGS metagenome assembly SXGQ01 (sample SAMN11356859, study PRJNA531348) | freshwater metagenome | isolation source: freshwater sample F1-20 | place: China: Fuxian Lake, Yuxi | collected 2017-12-25 | reverse complement strand
TCCGGTAACTCTGGCATCGCCCTCGCCGTCGGCGCCGCCGCCCGCGGTTACCGCTGCATCCTCACGATGCCGGAGACGATGTCCGTCGAACGTCGCGTCCTCCTTCGCCTCCTGGGCGCCGAGATCGTCCTGACTCCTGGTGCGAAGGGCATGCGCGGCGCCATCGAGCGTGCGACGCAGCTTCGCGACGAGATCGGTGCGAATGCTTTCATGCCGATGCAGTTCGATAACCCGGCCAATCCCGAAGTCCATCGTCGCACTACCGCGGTTGAGATCTGGGACGACACCGAAGGCAAGGTTGACGCGATCGTCTCCGGCGTCGGCACGGGCGGTACGATCACGGGCATCGCTTCCGTGATCAAGGGCAAGAACCCGAAGTTCCGCGCCATCGCCGTCGAGCCCGCCGCTTCTCCGGTCATCACGCAGACCATGGCCGGCCAGCCGGTCCAGCCTGCGCCCCATAAGATCCAGGGTATCGGCGCCGGCTTCGTTCCGAAGAACTGCGACGTCTCCCTGATCGATGAAGTCATCCTGGTCACCAACGAAGACGCCTTCGCGATGGCTCAGGAAGTCTCCATCCGCGAAGGCCTCGCCGTCGGTATCTCTGCGGGCGCTAATATCTGGGCCGCCCTCCAGCTCGCCAAGCGTCCGGAGTACGCCGGCAAGCGCATCGTCACGATCGCCTGCTCGCCGTCCGAGCGTTACCTCTCGACCGCCCTGGCCGAGAAGGTCCGCGCCGAAGTCACTGCGCTGACCGCCTCGTAAGCCGAGGTCCAGCTCGTCCCGAAGGCCTGTGTCGAGAGACGCAGGCCTTTTTGTTGGGTCACTAAAGAGGGCTGAATCGATGGCTGCGTAGATGACTGAATCGATGACAGATCAGAGCCCCAGCCAATCATCCGGTCTCCGGTTTCCCTTTGAGTTAGGCAGCTTTGCCTTGAGGTAGGGGCAGCACCGCGTGCTGCCCTAGGGCCTGATGCTTTCTCCTTGAAGCCTTTCCCTGATATGTGAACATAAGTTCACTTATGTTGGATATGCGTACTTTGCAGGGTTTCGAGGCCCGGCGGCCGTTGGCCTTGCCGTTGCTCGGCTCGCGCGCGGTCGCGGGTTTCCCATCGCCGGCCGACGACCATATGGAGCGTCGGCTCGATCTGAACGAGCACGTGGTGCGCAATCCGATCTCGACGTTCTTCCTCCGGGTCGACGGCGATTCGATGTCGGGCGCCGGTATCCTTACCGGCGACCTCATCGTGGTGGATAAATCGCTCTCGGCGCGCGCGGGTACGATCGTGGTCGCGGAGGTCGGTGGTGAATTCACGGTGAAGCATCTCGAGCGTGACCACGCCGGCGCCTGGAGTCTGCGGGCCGACAGCCCGCGCTGGCCGGGCTGGTCATTGCCTTTCACGCCGGAATGCCGTATCTGGGGGACGGTGGTCGCCGTCGTGCGCCGCTGCTGACGCCATGCTCCGCGCCCTCGCCGACTGCAATAACTTCTACGCCTCCTGCGAGCGTGCGCTGGATCCGTCGCTGATCGGCGTACCGATCGTGGTGCTGTCGAACACCGACGGCTGCGTGGTCGCGCGTTCGTCCGAAGCCAAGGCGTTGGGTATTCCGATGGGCGCACCGTATTTCGAAGTCCGCCGTACTTGCGAAGCCCATGGCGTCCGGATCTTCTCTTCCAACTTCTCGGTCTACGGCGATTTCTCGGAACGCGTCATGGCCGCCCTCGGCGAGCAGGCGCGCGACCTCGAGATCTATTCGGTCGACGAAGCTTTCCTTGGCTTTCCCGATATGCCCGACGCGGATGCGAAGGCCTTGGGGCTGCGCATCCGGGCCGATGTCTTGAAGCGCACGGGTATCCCGATTTCGCTGGGGATGGCCCCGACGAAGGTGCTGTGCAAACTGGCGAATGAGCGAGCCAAGGCCGATAAGTCCAGCGGCGGCGTGATCATCGTGCCGGCCTCGGTCGAAGGACGCACGGCGTTCCTGCGCGGTGTGGAAGCCGAGGACGTCTGGGGCGTCGGCCCCGGCCTGGCGGCGCGATTCCGTTCGCATGGCATCATCTCGGCCATCGACCTCGCCGAAGCCGATCCGGGTTTCATCCGCCGCATCGCCGGCGTGGTCGGCGAGCGTCTCGCCCTCGAGTTGCGCGGCATCTCCTGCCACGACATCGTCGAGGACGCCGGTCCGCGGAAGAGCGTGCTCGTCTCGCGTTCCTTCGGCCGGCCCATCACCGACGCGTTCGAACTCTCCGAAGCCATCGCCGCGCACGCCGCTCGCGCCGCAGAGAAACTGCGCGAAGACGGCATGCTGGCTTCCTCGATCGTCGTCTTCATCCGCACCAACCAGCATCGCATCGACCAAGAGCAGTATCGCGGCGACGAACTGGAGCCGCTGGACCCGCCGACCGACGACGCCCGCGCGATCTGCGGGGCGGCGGCCCGCGCGCTCGCCCGCGTCCGCCGCGACGGCTACATGTATAAGCGGGCCGGGGTGATGTTGCAGGGCCTGACGCCCGCCGACGTCGTCCAGCCTTCCTTGCCCGGCATGGGCGGCGAGATCGATCCCAACAAGGACCGGCTCATGAAGGCTGTCGATGCCTTGAACCATAAGCTCGGCCGAGATGCCGTGCGCCTCGCCAGCACCGGCTTCGAACGAGAATGGAAGGGCAAGTCCGAGCTCCAATCGGGCGCCTCGCTTTCCGACCCCGCCAATCTCCCCAAGGCCAAGGACGGCCCCAAGCCGAGGATCAGGTTTCACGAGTGAGGTCGGGTAGGGCGGGCTCTCCGAGCCCGCCGCTGAAGCGTTATTTAGTGCAAATAAGGTAACGGACGGCTCGGAGAGCCGTCCCTACCCAGAACATGCTGGCCCTATTCGCATCTCCGCCTTGTCCCGGGAACCTTCTCCCGACATATCTGCTCATACCCCCATGAGTTCGCCCCGACTCGGTTTCCGCCACGCCTTGCTGGTCCTGGCCTGCGTCACGCTCTTCGCCGCTCCGCCGGCCAAGCCCGGCGTCCGCGTGGGCTTCGCGGAGCGCGACATCACGCCGGAGCTCGGCATGGAAGTCCCGGGTAATTACGGGAAGGTCTACTCGAAGAAGATCCACGACCCCTGCAAGGTCCGCGCGAGCGTGTTCGACGACGGCCAGAAGCGCGTGGCGCTCGTCGGCATCGACGCCCTGATGATCCGGCGCGAGACGGTGCAGGAAATCCGCGCCTTGGTGAAGGCTGCGACGGGCATCACCGACGTGATGATCGGCGCTTCGCATTCCCATTCCTCGGGTCCGATCGGGATGATCCTACCCGGCGAGTTCGACCATGCTTCGGCCGAGATTCAGGAACTGGCTTACCAGAAGTCATCCTGCGCTGATGCGGGCTACCTTAAGAAAGTCGTCGCTGCCTCAGTTGAGGCGATTGTCGCCGCCGATCAGTCTAAGGCTGCGGTCACGGTCGGTTACGGCGTCGGCCATGAGAGTCAGGTGGCTTTCAACCGTCGCCTCCGCATGAAGAACGGCCTGACCTTCTCGCATCCGGGAAAGAATAATCCCGATGTGGTCGCGTTCGCCAATCCGACCGACGATGAGGTCGGCGTCATCGGCGTCTGGGGTGCGGATGGCAAACTAACCGGATGCATCGTCAACTTCTCCTGTCACGCCACCACGAACTCCGACGGTATCGGCGCGAACTGGATCTATTACACCGAGAAGGTCATCCGGGGTTATTACGGCGCTGACACCAAGGTCGTCTTCCTGCAGGGCGCCTGTGGTGACGTGACCCAGGTCAACAACCTCGACCCCAAGGCCAATCCGGCGTCCGACGACTGGTCGCAGTTCGTCGGCGGTCGCGTGGGCGCCGAAGCCCTGAAAGTCCTGCTGAGCATGTCTCAGACCCGTACCGCCGAGGTGCCCCTCGCCGCCGATCATAAGGTCTGGGAAATTCCCCGTCGACTGCCCGCCCCGGAGCGCGTCGCCGAAGCCCGGGAGCGCATCAAGGGCCCGGTCGCCCATAAGGATTGGGTCTGGGCGAAGGAGACGCTCCTGCTCGATGCGCTCATCGCCAAGAAGCGTGCCGTCGAGGTCGAGGTGCAGGCCATCCAGGTCGGTCCGGTGGTCTGTCTTTCCAATCCGGCGGAGTATTTCGTTTCCTACGGGCTGCAGCTCAAGAAGCGCAGCGGTTTCCCGATGACCTTCCCGGTCGAGCTCGCCAACGGGTGCGTGGGTTACGTGCCGGACGAAGAAGCCTTCGGTCCGAACGGTGGCGGTTACGAGACGCGCCTGACGAGCTACAGTAACCTGGACATCACGGCGGGCACGCAGTTCATGAACGTCGGCCTCGAACTCGCCGCGAAGATGAAGCCCGCTAAGCTGCCGGAGCGTCCGAACGCCCCAGCCGGCAAGCCCTGGGCTTACGGCGACCAACCTCCGCAGCTGAAATGATCCGCACCGCTGCCATCCTGTTCGCCTCCGCGCTCGTCGCTGCGCCGCTGCCGAGTCCGCTCTCGCCGGACGACGCTCAGAAGGCTTTCGAAGTCGCCCCGGGCCTGCGCGTCGAACTCGTCGCCGCCGAGCCGTTGGTAGCCTCGCCGTGCGCCATCGCTTTCGACTCCCAAGGTCGACTCTTCGTGGCCGAGAACCGCGGCTACCCGATCGGGCCGAGGGAAGGGGAGAAGCCCGCGGGTGTCATCGCCCTGCTCGAGGATACCGATGGCGATGGACGGATGGATAAACGCACCGTCTTTGCGGACGGGCTGACTTTCCCGAACGGCGTCCTGCCTTGGCGGGGCGGACTCATCGTCACTTGCGCGCCGGATGTTCTTTTCCTGAAAGATAACGATGGCGACGGCGTCGCCGACGAGCGCAAGGTCCTGCTCACCGGCTTCGCCACGACGGGCAGCACGCAGTTGCGGGTGAATGCGCCGACCGTCGGACCTTGGGACGGCAAGATCTACCTCGCCGCCGGGCTCAGCGGAGGCACGGTCACTTGCCCGTCCCACCCGGAGCGTCCTCCGCTCAAGATGACGTCGGACATCCGTTTCGACCCCGAGACCCTCGAGGTCGAGCTCGTCGACGGGAAGTCCCAGTATGGCATGAGCTTCGACGCTTTCGGGAATCGCTTCATCTGCATGAACCGCGTGCCGGTCCAGCATGTCGCGTTCCAGTCGAAATGGCTGAAGCGGAATCCGCGCCTGGCGTTCAGCGAGACCGTGCAGGACTGTAATGAGCGTAACGCCTTCAATGGCCTCAACGGCGGCCACGACGGCGTCCGGCTTTTCCCGATCAGTTCGAACATCACCACCGCTGACGGCCATGCCGGCTCCTTCAGCGCCGCCTGCGGGGTCAAGGTCTGGCAGGGTAAGTCCTTGCTCACTCCGGAGTGCGCCGGCGCCGTCTTCTCGTGCGATCCCACGGGTAATCTCGTCCATGCTGACCGGCTTATCGCCAAAGGTGCGACCTTTGCCGCCTCGCCGCTTTACGAAGGGCGTGAGTTCCTCGCCTCCCGCGATGATTGGTTCCGTCCAGTCTTCCTGGCACGAGGACCGGAAGGCGCGATGTATGTCGCCGACATGTATCGCAAGGTCATCGAGCATCCGGACTACCTGCCGGAAGAAGTACGTAAGCATACCGACTTCGAGACCGGCAAGACGATGGGCCGGATCTGGCGGATCCGTGCCGAGCATCGGGCGGACGACGTCAGCACGGCCTTGGCGGTCCTGCCGATGACGCCTGACTCCAGTCTGCAACGCATCATCAAGTATGGCGATGATGCTTCCGAGGCTGCCACGCTGGCGCTGGCCCGTTACGCCTGGGAATTTTCCGAGGACAAGTGGCTGCGTAACGGCATCCTCAGCGGCATCGGCGGACGGGAGCTTGCCTTCCTTCGTGAGCTGCTGGCGGTCAGGCCGGCAGATGCCAAGCTCGGCGCCGGCATGGCGGAGGTCTTGGCTTACCTCGGGGGATCGATGGCCAAGCCGAATGAACTCGAGGTCGCCGTTGCGGCGCCGGAGGCCCTTCGGCTCGCTCTGCTGTCGGGATATCTTACGTCCCGTAAGCCGGTAGGCTTGCCTGCATCTTTCCAATCGCTACTCGATGCGTCGCCCGAGGTCGCGACGGATAAGACCAAGGCCATCGAAGCGCGGAGCGTCGCCGTGAAACTTATGGCACGTCTGCCGTGGGAGCGTTCTGGGCAGGCCTTGCTGACGCTGGCTCTGGATGATGCGCAGCCCGACCTCGCTGCGGCGGCGCTCAAGGCCGTGGTCGCCTACCCCAAGGACAAGGTGTCGGTTTCCTTGCTCGCGGGTTGGTCGCGATACACGCCGGCTCGGCGGGATGCCGTCCTGGGTGCCTTGCTAGGCGTTCCGTTCCATGTGAAAGGTGTCCTGGCGGCCGTAGAGGACAAGCGCCTGCCCGCTAGCGCCTTTACGGGCGTTCGCCGACGTCAGGTGCTCGCCGCCAAGGATTCCGCCGTGAAGGCCATGGCAGAGCGTCTGCTGATCGTCTCCGCCCGTCCGGAGGCCCTGGCCGAAGCCAGCAAGGCCTTGGCGCTCAAGCCCGTGCCGGCGGAAGGCCGGGCTGTCTTCAATGCCGTCTGCGCCAGCTGCCATCGCTTGGACAGGGAAGGGCACGCCGTCGGGCCCGACCTCTTCGACATCCGCCGGCAGACCAAAGAGAATATCCTCTTTCATGTCGTGAACCCCGACGCCGAGATCGCCCCGGCCTTCACCGCGTATCTCGCCGAGGCCAAGGACGGACGCATCCTCAGCGGCATCTTGGTCGGCGACACGCCTACCTCGATCACCTTACGTGGCCCGTTAGGCGTCGAAGCGACCCTCCTCCGCACTGACCTCGCCAAGCTCGAATCATTGCCCAGCTCGCTCATGCCTGCCGGACTCGAGGCTGGCCTAAGCAAGCAACAGTTGGCGGACATGCTGGCTTACCTCAAGGGGGAGAAGTGAGTCAGTCTAGGGCAGCACGCGGTGCTGCCCCTACCTTGCACTTGCGGGGCGGGCAGGGCGGCGTAGAAAAGCGATACCCCTATGAGTCCTACGCGTCGTGCTTTCCTCGGTTCCCTTGGCGGCCTGGCCGCCGGTTATGCCCTCGCTCCCGCACTGCGCGCGGCGGAAGCCAGCGGCAAGCCTCTCGGTCTCGCGCTCTGCGGCCTGGGCGGCTACGCGAACGGCGAGCTTTCGCCGGCCCTGCTGGAGACCAAGCACGTGAAGCTGGTGGCGGCGATCACGGGTACGCGCGAGAAGGGCGTGAAGCTGGCGAAGCTTCACGGCTTCGACGAAGCCAATATCTATTCTTACGACCAGTGGGACAAGGTCGCGGCCAACAAGGCGATCGACATCGTCTATGTGGTGACGCCCCCGGGAGTTCACCGGCAGAACGTCATCGACGCTTTCGGGGCCGGCAAGCACGTCATCTGCGAGAAGCCGATGGCCATTGCGGCCGCCGAGTGCGACACGATGATCGCCGCGGGCAAGAAGGCCGGCAAGCGCCTCGCCATCGGGTATCGTCTCCACTTCGATCCGTATCACCAGGAACTCGTCCGTCTGGCCAAGACCCAGGAGTTCGGCCCGTTCATGAAGATTAAGAGCGCCAACGGCTACACGCTCCATCGCAAGTCTTGGCGCATCGAGAAGAAGCTCGCCGGCGGCGGGGCGTTGACGGACATGGGCATCTACTCGGTTCAAGCGGTCTGCATGGCGGCCGACGCCAACCCCATCTCGGTTACCGCCAAGGAACTCCCGAAGACCCGGCCTGAACTCTTTGTCGAAGTCGAACAGGCCCTGGAGTTTCGCCTCGAGTTCGCCAACGGTGCCGTCGCCGACGTCTGGTCGGGCTACGATGCCAATCGGGCGGAGTTGTTCGCTGAAGCCGCCAAGGGCTGGTTCAAGGGTGAGCGCCCGGTGTTCAGCTACCGTGGCCTGAACATCTCCACCTCGGCCAAGGGCAAACTGGATTTCGGCATCTTCCGTCAGCAGCAGCGCCACATGGACGGTGTCGCGGTCGCGTTCCGCGATAATCAGGCGCTCAGCTGCTCCGGCGAAGTCGGCCGTCGCGACATGGTCATCATCGACGGCATCTACGAGTCGATCCGCACCGGCAAGAAGGTCGAGTTAAAGTATAGCTAAAGATCGAGGACCCGAGGGCAGGAGGGCTAGAGGGCCGGAGGAATTGAAGTAGGGACAGCATCACGTGCTGTCCTAATTTGTCTTCGGCGCACGCCAGCCCCTGCAGGCTTATCTGCTGTCAGAAATGAGAATCCGTTCAGTCCTCTATTCAGCCTCAACGCAGACCTCAACTCAGTCCTCTGTCAGGCAGCTATGTCGTGACGCGGTCCCGACCCTACCTGGCTGAGCGAGGACAGCACGTGGTGCTGTCCCTGCCTTTTAATTCGTTCCCTTGGCGAGGGTGGACTTGAGTGCGGCGACGACGGAAGCGTAGGCGGGGTCATCGGCGAGGTTCTTGAACTCGCCCGGATCGGCGTCATGGTCGTAGAGTTCGACCCCGAGCTTGCCTTGGTTCCATTCCGTATAGCGGTAGCGTTCGGTGCGGACCGAGCGGCCGACCTTACGTTCGGGGGGCGTGGCAGCCTTCTTCTTGCCGCCAGCGTTGATCGCGCCGAAATCGACCTGCGTGTAGGCGGAGTGATTCCAGAGGGCGTCGGGACGTTCCAGCAGCGGGCGGAGGCTCTTGCCCTCGACGCGCTTGTCGGGCGCCAAGCCGCATAGGTCGGCCAGCGTCGGGTAGAGGTCGAGGAGTTCAGCCAGGCGCCTCGTGGGCCGGCCGTTGGCCTTGCTGTCCGGGTCGCGGATGATGAAGGGCACGCGGGCCGAATCTTCGTAGAGGGAGCGTTTCTGCCAGAGGCCGTGTTCACCGAGGTTGTAGCCGTGGTCACTGATGAAGATGACGATCGTGTTCTTATCGAGGCCTTGCTTCTTCAGTTCCGCGAGCACGAGGCCGAACTGGGCGTCCATGAAGGTCATCGAGGCAAGGTAGGCCTGCTTGGCCGTACGCTGCGTGTCCTCGGTCATGCCATAGTTGGCTACCGCGGTATTGGAAAGGGCCACCTGGGGCTTGGAAGCGCGGTCGGCGGCGGGGTCGGGCACGAGCTCGACCTTATCCTTGGGGTAGGACTGGAAGTAGGGCTTGGGGGCCACGTAGGGCGTGTGCGGGCGGAAGAAGCCCACGGCTAGGAAGAACGGTTTGGCGCGCTTTTCTTGCAGGAACGAGATGGCCTGCGCGGCGATCTTGCCGTCGGTCTGCTCGGCATCGGTCCCGTCAGCGGCGAGCCAGCTCACGGTGCCGCCGTAATTGCCAGAGCCGACGAGGATCTGGCCGGTCTTGCCATTAGCTTTGTCGGCGGAAGAACCGGCACCGACGCCGATCGAGAAGATCTTGTCCTCGTCGTCGCAATCGCGGCCGCGGGGATTCCAGACCTGTTCCCAGGACTGCGGATCGTCGAGACCGTTGGTGCCGATTTCCTTCGGCACGCCATAGTGGTAGAGCTTGCCGATGCGGCCGACGGTGTAGCCGTTGTTCTTGAACATCTGCGGCATCGTGACCATGTCCGGGATCACCTTGCGGAATTCCTTCGCGTTATCGTAGACCCCCGTGGTGTCGGGACGGAGGCCGGTGAGGAAGGACGTGCGGCTCGGGTTGCAGAGCGCGTATTGGCAGTATGCTCGATCGAAGCGGACGCCGGAGCGGGCGAGGGCGTCGATGTTCGGCGTCAGCGCCTCGCCGCCGTACGTGCCCATGCGCGGGCCGCAATCGTCGGAGACGAGCAGCAGGACGTTCTTACGGGTCTCGGCCGCGAAGGCGGAGAGGCAGGCGAGGAGGGCGAGGGCGATGGGGAGACGCATGAGGCTATATAGGGGACAAGTGGGCACGGGGGCAAGTGGCCAAGATTAGGGATAGGGATAGGGGTAGGCAGCCAACCTTACTAGCCTTGGCTGCACTTCCTTGCCCACGTGCCCCCTTATTCTTCGGTTACACTTCCCAATCGTCGCCCTTGCCCTGGAGGACCTTGTCGATCGCGCTGAGCACGAGGTCGACGGCTTCTTCCTGGGAGGTCTTGTCGGTCTTGATATGGACCTCAGGAGATTCCGGGGCTTCGTACGGAGACGAGATGCCGGTGAACTCGGCGATCTCTCCCCGGCGCGCCTTGGCATAGAGTCCTTTGACGTCGCGCGATTCGCAGACGGCGAGCGGGGCGTCGACAAAGACCTCGATGAACGTGTGGTTCGCGAGGGCGGCGCGGGCCTTGGCACGGTCGGCGGCCAACGGAGCGATCAGGGTGACGAGCGTGAGGTGGCCCGTGCCGGCGAAGAGGCCAGCGACGGCGGAAGCGCGACGCACGCTTTCGGCGCGGTCGGCGGCGGAGAAGCCCAGGTCGCGGTTGAGCGAGACGCGGAGGTCGTCGCCATCGACGCGGACCACGTTGCGGCCGGCGTCGAAGAGACGGCGTTCGACGGCTTCGGCGATGGTCGACTTGCCCGATCCGGAGAGACCCGTGAACCAGATGACCGCAGGCGGGTGGCCGGCGCGAGCGCCGCGTTCGGAGGCGGTGACCTTGCCGGAAGGGCCTTCGGACTTCGAGACCGTATCGAGGATGATGCCGCCACCATGGATGCGGCCGCCTTCTTCGAGGGCGAAACGACCCGTGATGGGACACTCGCTGTGCAGATCGTAAGCGATGCTGCGCGTGGCGCGGACGATGACTTCGCAGATCGAGTCGCGGGGGACGCTGGCGGCCTCCTTGGATTCGAGCGTGGAGGCGTCGGTGACCTTGATGATCTTGGCGATGACGGCGTCGACGTTCTGGGTGAGCAGACGCAGGCGGTAGGTCTTGTTCTGGACGAGGGGTTCCTTGCCGAGCCAGAAGATGCGGGCGCGGAATTCACGGCCGACGCGGGGCTGATTGGCTGGGTGGGATGCGACCTGGCCTCGTTCCACGAAGATCTGCTCGGAGAGCGTCACGCTGGCGGAGCCGCCGGTGCCGACGACGGAGCGGGATTCTGGGCCTGGCCAATCTTCGAATGAACGCACCGTGCTACGTCGGCCGCCGGGCTGGAAGATGAGCTCGTCGCCCGGACGGATGGCGCCGGCTTCGACGCGGCCGGCGATGATGCGGCGGTGGTCAAAACGATAGATGTCGGAGACCGGTAGGCGCAGGGGCAGGCCGGTGAGGTCGTCCTCGTGGGCGAAGTTATCGAGGGCTTCGGTGACCGTCGGGCCTTTCCACCAAGCCATCTTGGCGGAGCGATCGACGACGTTCTCGCCATGCTTGGCGGCGATCGGGATGAAGTGGACGGCGTTGAGGCCGAGGGTCTTCAAGAAGGCCGAATATTCGGCGACAATCTTCTGGTAGGTGGACTCCGAGTGGTCGACGAGGTCCATCTTGTTCACCAGCACGACGAGCTGCTTCACGCCCAGGAGGGAGAGCAGGAACGCATGGCGGCGGGACTGGTCCATCACGCCTTCCTTGGCGTCGATCAGGAGGAGGGCGGCGGAGGCGCTGGCGGCACCAGTCACCATGTTCTTAAGGAACTCCTTGTGGCCCGGGGCGTCGATGATGGCGTAGGCGCGCTGTTTCGTGCGGAAGAAGATGCGCGTGGTATCGATGGTGATGTTCTGTTCCTGTTCTTCGATCAGGGCGTCGAGGAGGAAGGCGTATTCGAACTCCATGCCTTCGATGGCACAGTTCTTGCGAACCTGCTCGATTTTTCCGTTGGGCAGGGAGTCGGTGTCGTTGAGGAGACGGCCGACGAAGGTAGACTTGCCGTGGTCGACGTGGCCGACGACGACGACGTGCATCTTGCGATGGTCTTCGACGGAGGGAAGGGAGGTGCTCACAGGTTGAGAAAGGGATCGGGTGTTCATCTTGTCAGGCGGCTCACATGAAGCCCTTGGCGCGGAGTTCCTGCATCGAGTTGCGACCGACGTGGTCCTGGGCGCGACCGGCGCGTTCGCTGGTCTTGGTCAGCTTCAGTTCCTCGATGACTTCGTCGATGTTGCTGGCCGGGCTGTCGACCGGGTGCGTGATCGGATGGCAGCCGAGGGAGCGGAAGCGCTTGCCGTCGCGGGCGAAGTAGAGGGTCGGGTTCGGGATGTTCTCGCGGCGGATGTATTCCCAGATGTCGAGTTCGGTCCACTCCAGGAGCGGCTGTACGCGGACGTGGCCGCCTTCCGGGGCGGAGCTGGCGAACTGGCCCCAGAATTCCGGCGGCTGGTCCTTGTAGTCCCAGTTGCCTTCGGCGGAGCGCGGCGAGAACCAGCGTTCCTTGGCGCGGGTCGGGTCTTCATCGCGGCGGATACCGGTGACGAGGGCGTCCCATTTGAATTCGTCGATGGCGGCCTTGAACGGCACGGTCTTGAGTTCGTGCGTGACGGTGACGGGGTCGTGCGTGGCGTAGCCGATGCCGCGACGGATCGCGTCCTCGTTCACGCGCACGATGAGGTCGATGCCATGGATGACTTTGGCCTTCTCGCGGAACTCGTACATCTCCGGGAACTCGTACGTCGTGTCGATGTGCAGGAGCGGGAAGGGGATCTTGCCGCAGAAGGCCTTACGCGCGAGCCAGATGAGGACGTTGGAATCCTTGCCCATGGACCAGGGCATGCAGACGGAGCGGAAGTTGGCGAAGGCCTCCCGGAAGACGTGGATCGACGTCTGTTCGAGGCGCGTGAGGTGGTCGTTTTGGGCGTTGCGGGACATGTGGCTAAAAAAGAGTTCGGATTACGGAATTCAGATTACAGACTGATGATTTGAGGAGGAGAGGGTTTAGGAATGAGGGACGGGAGGCGTAGGTGTTGAACTCGGTAATCAGTCATCCGTACGCCGTTTGGGTTAGGCTTTCTTCGTGCGGGTATGCAGGCCGCATTCTTTCTTGTCGAAGCCCGGCCAACGGCCGCCGCGTTCGTCGCCGCCGGAGGTCGGCTGCGTGCAGGGCCAGCAACCGATCGAGCGGTAACCGCGGTCGTGCAGGACGTTGTGCGGGAGGTCGTGCTCCTTGAGGTAGGCCCAGACCTGGTCGCGGCTCCAGTCGACGAGCGGATTGATTTTCCAGACGTCGGAATTGTCGGGACGGGCGGCGAGGCTGAGGAGAGGCGTGGACGAGCGTTCGATGCTTTGGTCGCGACGCATGCCGGCGATCCAGAGGTCGAGTTCGAAGAGCTTCTTGCCGAGCGAATCCACCTTGCGGATTTCGCAGCACTTTTCGGGGTCGCGCTTCCAGAGTTCGGCGCCATGCGCGGCGGCCTGCTGTTCAACGGTCAAGGCCGGGAGCACGGATTCCACTTGGATGCCCAGCTTGGCCTCGAGCTGCGCTTTGAAGGCCAGCGTTTCGGGGAAGAGCAGGCCCGTGTCCAAGGTGAAGGCTCGGATGGGGAGACCGGCGGACTTCGCTAAATGAAGAATCACCACGCCGGCCGGTTGGAAACTGGTGCCGATGCCGGCACGGTCGCCGAAGGTCTCGTAAGCCCAGCGCAGACGGTCGACGGGAGCGAGCTTGGTGAGCTGCTCATCGAGCGCAGGAATGCGGTCAGGGTCGAGGTTCGACATCGGCGACGTCAAGAACGGGCTTAGGCCTGCGGAGCGGCGACCGGCCAGACGGCGGCGCCGTCGACCCAATCACCGAAGGCTTGGCCCGCGGTGCGTTCCTTGGCGTACTGGTTGAAGAGCGCGCTGATGACGACGGGGATCTCTTCCGCCGGGACGGATTCCTTGAAGAGACGGGCGAGGCGCGTGCCTTCGCGGTTGCCGCCGAGCATGAGGTTGTACTTGCCGGGGGCTTTGCCGACGAAACCGATTTCGGCGTTGTACGGACGGGCGCAACCGTTGGGGCAACCGGTCATGCGGACGACGAGTTCTTCGCCGCCAAAACCAGCCGCGTCCTGGGCGTCTTCGATCTTGCCGAGGATGGCCGGGAAGACGCGTTCGGATTCCGCGAGGGAGAGGCCGCAGGTCGGGAGGGCAGGGCAAGCCATGCCGCGGCCCTTGACGAGGCCGGGATTGAAGACGATGCCGCAACCGTGGTCGTGCAGGAGCTTCTCGATGGCGGCCTTGTCGGCTTCCTTGATGTCCGAGAGGATGAGGTTCTGCGTCGCGGTGAGGCGGTAGGCCGGGCCGAACTGTTCGGCGATCTTGCGGAGCGCGGTCTTCAGTTGGTAGGTGCCGGCATCCTTGACGCGACCGGTCTCGATGAAGAGGCCGAGGAACCAGTTGCCGTCGGTCTGCTTCGTCCAGCCGAAGGCGTCGCCCTGGCCCTTGAAGAGGAACGGCTTGGCGGCCGGGAGGGGCGCGCCGAGTTCCTTCGCGAGTTCGGCGCGGAACCATTCCACGCCCTTTTCCTGGAGGACGTACTTGATGCGGGCGTGCTTGCGGTCGGTGCGGTCACCCCAGTCGCGGTGGATGCGGATGACGGCTTCGCCGACGGCCACGACCTGTTCGCGGGTGAGGAAGCCGATGACGTCGGCGAGGCGCGGGTAGGTCGCCTTGTTGCCGTGCGAGGTGCCGAGGCCGCCACCGACGAGGAGGTTGTAGCCGACGAGCTTGCCGCCTTCGATCACGGCGACGTAGCCCATGTCGTTGGTGAAGATGTCCACGTCGTTGTTCGGCGGGATGGCGAAGCCGGTCTTGAACTTACGCGGCAGGTAGGTCTTTCCGTAGAGCTTGTCCACGGGCGCGCCGCTGTCGTCGTGGTCGGCGGGCGGGGGGAGGTAAGGGTTGGTCTGGTCGACGGAAGCGCGGGCTTTCGCGATCTTCTCGCCGAGGCCGAGGTCGACCTGCACGCCGTCCACCCAGATGGAGTGGTAGGAGGTGGTCTTCGGCAGCAACGCGCGGGTCAGCGTGAACGCATCGTCTTCGACCGCTTGCGTGATGGCGTCAATCGGCGGATTGGACGGCGCCGTAACGTTGCGGTTCACATCGCCGCAGGTGGCGAGGGTGGAGGAGAGCGCCTCGTTGATTCCCTTGATCAGGCTGCCGATGCCGCGTTGGGCGACGCCGTGGAATTGGAACGTCTGGCGCGAGGTGATGCGCAGGGTGCCGTTGGCGAAACGGCCGGAGAGCTCGTCGTACACCAGGTACTGCGCGGCGGGGACGATGCCACCGGTTTGGCGCGTGCGCACCATGACGGAGTATTCTTTGCCCGTCTTGCGCTTATCGCGGTCGTCCTGCTGGTAGATGCCGTGGAACTTGATGAACTGCTCGTCGTCGCCGCTGAAGCGGTCGGCTTCCGGGTTGGCCAGGGTCTCCCGAATCGTGCCCGAAAGGTCAGGCTTTTCGGACTTCATCACTTCATTCTTGGTCAGGGGCTTCTCGGTAGGCTTTTCCATAGGTAAAGGTTCGTATGAATTAATACTTGATAAGATTACCCAAGATTACATAAATCGGGTCAAGTTTAAATAAATGGTAAATTGCGACATAGGCCGGGTGGTCTTCGTCGGTGCCGGACCGGGGGCTCCCGATCTGATCACCGTTCGGGGGCTCCGTCTGCTCCAGCGCGCAGATGTCGTCATCCATGACGCCCTCCCCGGTGATGCCTTGTTGGCGGAGATTCCGGTAACGACCAAGATCGTGCCAGTCGGCAAGCGTTGTGGGGTTCACTCCATGACCCAGGACGAGATCAATGCCGTCCTCGTGCGGGAAGTGCGTCAGGGTGGTCTGATTGTCCGTCTCAAGGGTGGCGATCCCGGCGTCTTCGGTCGTCTGGGCGAAGAGATGGACCACCTCGCCGCGCATGGAATCAATTTTGAAGTCGTGCCCGGCGTCACCGCCGCGACCGCCGCCGGCGCCGATGCGGCTTTTCCGCTCACGCATCGTGGTAAGGCGGCTTCGGTGACATTCCTCACCGGTCACTGCGCGGACGGTACGGATCAGAATTGGAAGGCCCATGTCGAGACGGGCGCTACGCTCTGTCTTTACATGGGCGCGAAGGCGCTGCCATCCGTCGCGACCAAGCTCATCGCCGCTGGGGCCAAGGCGGACTTGCCGATTCGGCTGCTTTCCAAGGTCTCGCAGGATGGGGCATCCGATGTGCTCACGACTTTGACCGACCTCGCTTCAGGTAAAGTCGACGTGTCGGTGCTCCCGACGCCGCTCATCGCGGTCGTTGGTGCCGTCGTCGCTCCGCCCCGTCAAGCCGGCTTGATGGGACGTATCGCGGCGTTCGCCTAAGCCCAGCTCAGCGGCGGCGTGACGCGAAAATGATGTAGCCCAGGGCGATGAAGAACGCCGTGGCTGCCCCGATGGCGATCTGCCCCGTCAGGTCGTCCAGGAAGCCTCGTTCGACCAGTTCGACAGTCATGCTGCCGGCGATGACGATGGCGAAGATGACAAAGCAACCGACCGGCCAGACGCGCCAATCATGCGGCGGCTTGCGCAGGGGGAGGCCTGATTGCTGGGCGATCAACTCAGGCAGTAAGCCGTGCTTGGGGTTATTGAGCAAAGGGCTCATGCGGACTTGGATGGACTCCGGTGCATGGGCATTGGCGATGGTCTCGACGTCGCCACCGGGGCCGGCATGACGACCCGGTAGGACGAAGAGCATGAGGATCGTGACGTTGTTGTTGCAGCGCCTCAACGCAGTTTCCAGCAGCGGTTCATTGAACGCGTACTCCGGCCCTTCGCGACGTTCCATCGAGCAGGCGATGACGCGCTCAGCGGGCAGGTTGAGTTCCGTGGCGAGGTCGTGCGCAAGCGCATTGCGGCACGCGGTGACTTCCTGGGCGGGCGAGCCGTGGTCGCAAAGCAAGATGGTGTCGAGGTCGGGGTCCCAACCGGCCTCGTACAGGTTCTCCGTGAGGATTTGCCGCAAGCCATCCCCGTTCTCACCGTAGAGGGTCGGCTTGATCGTCAGCTTCATCTCGCCGGCCTGCGCATCGGCGAAGACCTGCGGCAGGTATTCGGTGATGGCGCGGCTGGGTCCGATGAAGAGCGGCAGGATGATCAGCTCGGCAATGCCATCGGCCTTCGCTTGGCGGACGGCTTGTTCGAAGATGACCGCGGGTTTGCCATCGAGCAGGGTAGGGTCGATTTTGTGCGAGTGCAGCACCGATACCGGGTGCACGGCTTGGTCGAGCAAACGACCGACTTCCTTCGAAAGCAGGCGCAACTGCAGGGTGGCGGCCGGTTGAAAGGAGCCATTATCCAAGAGCAGGATGCGGGTTGCCGCCATGGCTCGGAGGTATGGGGGTTTGGTCGGCTTTGGCAACGCAGGTCTGGGCTATTTGTGGTTTGCCGTGAGGGGTAACTTTCGGAGTTAATCGGACTGCAATGAACCTACCCCGATTCCTGTTCCCCGTCGTCGCCCTGGTCGCCGCCGCCTCGGCTCACGCCGAAATCACCTGGCTCACTGACCTCGACCAAGCCAAGGCCGTCGCCGCCAAGGAAAAGAAAGCGATCCTCGTCGACTTCACGGGGAGCGATTGGTGCGGCTGGTGCATTCGCTTGAAGAAGGAAGTCTTCGACCAGAAGGGCTTCGAAGTCGCCGCCAAGGACTTCGTCTTCGTCGAACTCGATTTCCCCCGCGGCAAGCAGCAGGATCCCGCGGTCAAGGCCAAGAACGAATCCCTCGCCAAGCAGTTCAACATCCAAGGGTTTCCGACCGTCCTTTTGCTGAACGCCGAAGGTAACGCTTTTGCCCAGACGGGTTATGAAGAAGGTGGCGCGGCCAACTACCTGAAGTCGCTGGCGAAGTTCCTCAAGGACAACAACGCCGCCGGCGTGAAGAAGTTCGCCGCCAAGGCCGACGCCGAAGCGAAGGAAGCCGAACTCAACGAAGCTCTTGATGGCGTCATCGGGCCGTTCATCGTAAAGAAGGACGTCGCCGGCGCCGAAGCGGCCCTGGTCAAGTTCATCAAGGAGAAGGGCGTCACCGGCGAAGCCGCGACGCGCATGAACTTCAACGCCCGCATGGGCATCACCATGGCGACCAAGCCCGGCGACCATGGGGCCGTCATCAAGCTCATCGACGCCACCTTGGCGACCGACTCGAAGTCCGACTTCGCCACCGAGCTCAAGGGCCTCCGCGAACGCGTCGTGCAGGTCCGCGACCAGCAGGCCGGCGCCAAGAAGTAAGCATTTACATCGATAATCCCATGAAAACCAAGCGCACCCTCGCCGCGTTCGTCGCCCTGATGATCGCCGCTCTCCCGGCCCTTGCGGCTCCCAAGTGGTACACAGACCTCGACGAGGCCAAGGCCGTCGCCGTGAAGGAGAACAAGCCGCTCCTGGTCGATTTCACCGGCAGCGACTGGTGCGGTTATTGCATCAAGCTCCACGCCGAAGTCTTCGACAAGCCGGAGTTCGAGGCCTTCGCCAAGAACTACGTCCTCGTGGAACTCGACTTCCCGAGCAAGAAGCCGCAGCCGGCCGAAGAGAAGGCCAGGAACAAGGCCACCCAGACCAAGTTCGCCGTCTCGGGTTTCCCGACCGTGCTCCTGATCGACGCCAAGTCGGGTGAGGCTTACGGTCGTCAAAGCGGCTACGGTCCGGGCACCGGTCCGAAGGCCTACATCGAAAAGCTCTCCGCTTTCAAGAACACCACCGAAGGTCGTGCGGCCCTAGTGGCCGAATCCAAGAAGGCCAGCGAGGCCAGCGCCAAGCGTGCCGCCCAAGGTGCGAAGGTTCGCGCCGCCATCGAGGCCAAGGATTTCGACGCCGTCTGCAAGCTGCTCGACGAAGACTTCGCCGACGCGCAGGGTTCGCGCAAGGCCGTGGCATCGATCAACAAGGCCCTCATGTCCCAGCGCATCGATCCGGCCAACAAGGAGCGCGCCCTCAAGTGGGCCGACCAAGCCGTCGCCGAATCCGCGGGCGACGAGAAGATGCAGGCGAGCATCAAGCAGATGCGCGACCGCATGGCCGCAGGCACCAACCTGAGCCAGCCCGTCCCGGTCAAGCCAGCCACCGAGGCCAAGAAGGCCGATAAGGGCGCTTAATCAGCCCTTTTCGAGGTTTTTTTGAAGACGCCTCGGCCTAGGCTTGCGGCGTTTTTTTGTTTCTGGGAAGTTTCTGACACACCCAAACCCACATGACCCTCAAGTCCCTCCTTACTTCCAGCCTCGTCCTGCTGGGGGCGCTGTCCACTGCCTTCGCCGACGCCGCTTGGCTCACGAACTTCGAAGAAGCCAAGAAGGTCGCGATCAAAGAAGGTAAGCCCATGCTGCTCGACTTCACCGGCAGCGACTGGTGCCCGCCTTGCAAGGCGCTCCACAAGAATGTTTTCTCGACCGAAGAATTCGCCAAGGAAGCCACCGGCAAGTACGTGCTCGTCGAACTCGACTTCCCGCGCACCAAGCAGCTGACCGCTGAGGTGAAGGCCCAGAACTCCGCGCTTCAGAAGAAGTACGCCATCACGGGCTACCCGACGGTCCTCCTGATCGATGCCAAGACGGGCGACGTTTTCGGTCGTACGGTTGGTTTCGGTGGTTGGACCCCTCGTCAGTACCTCGACAAGTTGGCCTCCTTCAAGAACACGCCCGAAGGCAAGGCCGCGCTGGTTGACGAAGAAAAGAAGGCCGATGAGAACCGCGCCAAGGCCAACGCCGCTCGCTCGGCCGCCAACGCGAAGATCAAGGCCGCGGTGGACGCCAAGGATTTTGACGCCGCCTGCAAGGCCATCGACGAAGTCTCCGGTGGCAGCAAGCTGATGGCTGCGCTCAACAAGGCCTCCGCTTCCCAGAAGATCGACCCGGCCAATAAGGAACGCGCTTTGAAGTATATGGATGAAGCCATCGCCGTCGACGGCGGTGCTAACGGCGCTGCGCTCAAGTCCATGCGCGAACGTATCGCCACGGGTGCCGCGACGGCTCCGCCCGCTAAGCCGGCCGCCGAAGCCAAGAAGACCGACAACGGCGCCTGATTGCCCTCCTCGTTGATCAAGACGCCGGAGGCTTACCTCCGGCGTTTTTGTTTGGTGAATATGAGCCCTTAGACCAGCAGGCTGGCGACCGGCGCCTGCAGGATTTCCTGCGGAGTCCGGCCCCGGGCCCGTAGGTCGCGGATGGAGAGGCCTGCCGTGCGCTTGGCCAAGCGACGCCCCTGAGCATCCACCACCAGAGGGGCATGCGCCCAATGTGGCTCGGGCCAGCCAAGGGCGCGGTGGAGCAGGATCTGGCGGGCCGTCGAGAGGAGGAGGTCGGCCCCGCGGACGACTTCGGTGATGCCCATGGCGTGGTCATCGGCGACGACCGCGAGTTCATAGGCCGGGAAGCCATCCTTGCGCCATACGAGGAAGTCGCCGAAGTCCTTGCCGGCGACGAAGGCCTGCGGTCCCTGCAGGCGGTCTTCGAAGCGGATGACTTCACCGTCAGGCACCCGGAAGCGCCAGTTGCGGCCATCCGGACGCGTGGCTCCGCGGCCCGCGCCGAGTGGGGGCCGCAGGCTCGGCGGGAAGATCGGTTCAGCGTCTTGCTCGGCGTGGGGCGCGGACAAGGCGCGAGCCACGTCCTGGCGCGATTTATCGCAAGGGTAGAGGCCCCCGGAAGCATGGAGCCGTTGCCAGACCTTCAGGAAATAGCCCTGCCGTTGCGACTGGATGTACGGCGCATGCGGGCCGTCGACGTCGGGGCCTTCATTCCAGAGCAAGCCGAGCCAACGTAGGTCCGCGAGCGCGGCGAGGGCGAACTCGGGGCGGCAACGTTCGGCGTCCAGGTCTTCGGTGCGGTAGATCAGCTGTCCCTGGGCGGCTTGGGCGCGTGCGGCCGCCAGCGCGAAGGTGCGGGCGTGTCCGAGGTGCAGGTACCCGGTGGGCGTGGGGGCGAGTCGTCCGCGGTACATGATGGACCTACGCGGCAGGCTTATAGCGGGTTGCCGGTCGCGACGAATTCCCAGGGGATGCCGAACTCCGCCGAGACCGCCGCCGCCAAGGCCTTCACGCCCCACGTTTCGGTGGCGTAGTGGCCGCAAGGGTAGAGGTTCCAGCCCTGTTCGTGGGCTTCGTTGAAATGTTCTTCGCGGAGTTCGCCGGTGATCAGCGTGTCGCAACCATGCGCCCGCAGGTGGTCGAGGGCGCTGCGTCCGCTGCCGCTGAGGATGGCGATCCTCTTGGGGCGAGCCGAGCCGAACTCGATGGCCTGATAGGTCGCGGGATAGCTCTGCTTCAGGCGGCGGGCCAGCGTCGCCCGCGGGATGCCCTGGCAGATGCACGCGATGGGTAGGCCTTCGAAGTCGACGAACCAATCGACGACGCGAAGTCCGAGGTCGGCGGCGATGAGCGCGTTGTTGCCGATCAGCGGATGGGCGTCGAGCGGCAGGTGGCTGGAGTAGAGCGATATCCCGGTGCGCTTCAGCGTATCGACGCGCAGCTTGCGGACTTCGCGGAGCGGCGAGATCGTCGGCCAGCGCACCCCGTGGTGGACGATGAGGAAATCGATGCCGCGCTTGGCCGCCATTTCGAAGACCTTGGCGCCCGCGTCGACCGCGCAGCCGACCTTGCGGACCTGTGCGCGGCCCTTGTGCTGCAGTCCGTTTTCGGACCCCGGGAAATCTTTGATGGCCTTGTTGTTGGTCATCAGGTCGCAGAACTGGGCGATTTTCTTGGCGTCGGCAGGCATGGTCAGAGGGGCTTGAATTGGTCGTCGCTCGGCGGGTTCGCGGGTTGGGTCAGCGTGCGTGGTTCGAAGAAACCGTCGGCGATGCGCAGGTTGAGCGCGGCGTGCGTGACCTGCAGCAGGTCGACGTCGCGGGTAGCCTCATCGCGGACGCTGATGGCGGCGAAGAGCCACTGGTCGCCGGCTTTGCCGAACTCTTCGACCTGCAGCGAACGCAGCGCTTTGCCGCGGGCATCTTCCGAAGTCGCGCTCAGCATCGCGCCGTAGGCGCGGTCGAGGGCGAAGCGCACTTGGGCGGGAGCGCCGGCCTGTGGGTTCTGGGCCAGGAAGGTATGGGCCGGACGGCCGACCACGCGATCGGTCGAGAGGTACTCCGCTTGCGGCCAATGCGTGAAAGGCAGATGCAGGTCAAACGGCGTCAGGAGCAACCCGGGCGCGAGGGGGGAGCCTAGGCCGAGTTCCTTGACCGCTTGGGCGGGCTGGCCGTTTTGCGCGACCCAGAGTTCGCTGGTTTGGGCATTCTTTTTCGCAAGGAAGGCGTAGGTCAGCCGGCCTTGGGCATCGCGGGCTTCGAACCGTACGCGCGGACCGCCATCGCCCCAGCTAATCCACAGTAGTCCGGGCACAGGGGCACTGTCTTCACCCCGACGTGGCTTATGGGTGATCGTGACTTTGAGGCAGGTATCGGCAGCTAGGCGAGACGACCGGAATTGCGCCAGCACGACGGGCGCTTCGGCTGGCGTCAGGCGCGCATAGCGATCGTCACCCGAACTGATTTGGGCACATAGAGGGCATGCCACCAGCAACACCGCCCAGCGGATCGTCAGGCTGAGCAGGGAGACGGGCATCACGGATTACTTGGCCGGAGCCGGAGTGGCCGGAGCAACGGGTGCCTGGGGGGCTTCCGGGGCCTTCGCCGCCGGAACTGCAGGGGCTGCCGGAGCTGGCGCTGCCGGGGTTGTCGCGGCCGGAGCCGTGGTCGCCGGAGCGGCCTGGGCTTCAGGAGCCGCAGGCTTAGGGGTCGTCACGGCGGCGGGGGCGATGGCGGAAGGGACTTTCTTTTCGCGCGCCACGAAACCGAGGTAGAGGCCGAAGCTGAGGATGAAGAGGATGACGGTGAGGGTGGTCGTCATCTTCGAGAGCACGTTGGCGGATTCACCACCGAAGACGGATTCAGCGGCACCACCACCGAGGGCGGAACCCATGCCCGCGTTCGCGGACGGACGCTGCATCAGGATGATCAGGACGACCAGGAGGCAGACCAGGAACAGAACGACGACCGAGGCGTACAGGAGGAAATCCTTCATCCCCTTATCCAAGGGCTCCGAAAATGATAAAACAACGCCAAAAGCAGCCCCGGACGTAGACCCCTTGGCTGACCCGGTAGGTCAGCCAGTCGCCGGAGGGGGGTGGAACCGTCCCGGTGGCGATGACTTGATGGCTTTCCCCGACTTCTTGCCAGAAAGCCCGCCTCCGGGTGTCGTCCAGCTCCCCGAGGACATCGTCGGCCAGGATGACGGGTGGGGTGGGCGCGCGGCTGGCGTCCCGGCTCAGGCGGCCCAGGCAAAGGGCGAGGACAAGGAGTCGTTGCTGGCCCTCCGAGGCGTAATCGGCAGCGTCTTGCCCGCCAAAAAGGATGCCAAAATCGTCGCGTTGCGGGCCTTTCAGGGTTGAGCCGGTGGCCTGATCGACGCCACGAAGCCTCGCCCAGGTGTCCGCCAATTGCTCGGACGCGGTGTCGGGCTGGTAGGTGAGGTCGGCGCCTTTATCCGGAAAACCGGCACGGTCGCAGGCGGCACGGAGGGTCGCCGCGAGTTCCGGCAACACCTTGGCCCTGGTCTCCACGATGAGCATGGCCGGTGCGAGCATGGCCTTTTCAAAGGCCCGGATGGCTTCCTCCTGCGGACGTTCGGTCTTGAGCAAAGCATTACGCCCTTCGAGGGCGCGGGTGTAGTCCCGCACCGCGGAGAGGTAGGCGGCGTCCGTGCCGCCGATCGCGGCATCGAGCCAGCGCCGACGGTTGGAGGGCGAGCCGCGGACCAAGCGCAGGTCGTCGGAGCAGAAGACGATCGTGGGGAAGCGTCCCAGATGGTCGGCGACGGAGGTCACGGGATTGCCGTCGACGAGCGCCTTGCGCGAACCTTTCGCCAAGCGCAGTTCGACCGCCGTGCTTTCGCTGCCCGTGCGCACGTCGAGGCGGAGGCGCGACTCGGTGCAGCCCATGCGGATGAGCGGCGAAATCTCCGTGGTGCGGAACGAGCGGAAAGCGGAGACGAGGGCGGCGGCCTCCAGGAGGTTGGTCTTGCCCTGACCGTTTTCGCCCAGAAGGAAAACGCGGGGCGCGTCGGTATCGACGTCGGCAAACGGGAGGTTGCGGAAGTCAGCCGCGCGGATGCGGGTGACGCGCATGGCTTACTGAGGGATCGTCAACGTCATGCCGGGCTTCAGGTTGGCCGGAGAAGTCATCTTGTCGCGATTGGCGTTGAAGATGTCATTGGCGCGGGCGGGCGTGCCGTAGGCTTTGTTCGAAACCTTGGTGAGCGTATCGCCGGGGACGACCACATACGTGGCGAAGGCCGGGGCCTTGCGGTTGTTGCCGGGGACGACGCCGGGGACGGCGGGCGTGCCTTTGTCGGGGATCGCGGCGACGCCCGGGGTGCGTGGGTCGTTCTTGGGTTCGGGGTTGCGTACGCCCCGGGAAAGTTCGGAGACCTCGAGCATGAGCTTGGCGTTATCGTTCTGCAGTTTGCGGATCAGCGCGGTCTGGTCGACGCTGCCACCGGCGTTGGGCTCCAGCGGGCGACCGGGGAGTTGCTGGATGAACATCTTTTCGGCCGTCTTGACCATCTGTCGGACGATCGCGCTTTGCTCCGAGTTCGGCTTCAGACGCAGGTATTGGTTGAAGTGGTAGATCGCCGGCAAGGGGTCCTGCAGGTCGAGGTACATGCGGCCGGCCTCGAGGTGCGATTCCGAAGCACCTTGGCGGGCATCGATGACTTTGAGGAAGGACTCCAAGGCTTTCCGCGGCTCGCGTTGCTTCTCGTAAGTCATACCTTGCCGGAATTCGCTGTCTTCGAGTTCCGGAGTGCGGATCGCCGAAGCGCTCTCCCCGTCGCAACCGACGAAGGCGAGCGCGCAAGCGAAGCTGAAAAAGGCGAGGTTTGAACGGAGACGTTCCATCTGGGGACAATCCCTTTCCCGGTGGGCCCGTTCAACCTAAAATCATTCGCAAAGGGCGGCGCGCAGGGCGCTCGGCAGGTTGGGTGTCTCGAAGACGAAACCCGTTGCCAAGGCTTTGGCGGGCGTGGCGGCCAGGTCGCCCAGAAGCGTCTCGCGGCCCATCTCCCCGAAGAGGAGACCGACGGCGAACCCGGGGAGGGGGAGGAAGGCCGGGCGGCCGAGGGTTTTTCCGAGGGACTGGGCAAAGGCCCGTTGCGTGACGGGCTGAGGAGCGACCGCGTTCAAACCGCCCTGGATTTCAGGGTGTACCAAGGTCCATTGTATGAGTCGCACCAAGTCGCCGAGACGGATCCAGCTGAGACGCTGCTGGCCGGACCCAATCGGTCCGCCGAGGCCGAGGGAAAAGGGGAGGCGCATCTTCTGGAGCGCCCCTCCGGAGCCCGCCAAAACCACGCCCGTGCGCAGCCAGACCGTCCGGATGCCGCTGTCCACGGCGACCTGCGTGGCCGATTCCCATTCCGCGGAGATTTCCGCGAGGAAACCTTCGTTCGAAAGCGTCGAGGCTTCGGTCACCGTTTCGTTGGAGCGCCAGACACCATAGCGGTTGATGCCGGACATCGAGAGGAAGGTTTTGGGCGGATGCGCGAGTTTCGCGAGGGCGGCGGCGAGCAGGCGTGTGCCATCCACCCGACTGGAAAGAATGCGCGCCTTGGCGGCCTTCGTCCAGCGTTGGGCAATCGGCTCGCCGGACAGATGGATGACGGCTTCGGCTCCTTCCAGGAAGCCCGCGTCGATCCAACCACTCGCGACGTCCATCCCGCCGGGTCCCCGGGTGCGTGATTTCATGCCCCGCACCTCGTAGCCGTCTCGGATCAAGGCCTTGTTCAGGGCTTGGCCGATCAAGCCGGAAGCTCCGGTGAGGACGATGACGGGTCGGGCAGGCATGCTTGAACTTTTAAGCGGGAACCGCCGGGAAGTCCAACCGGCTCAACGCTTCGTCACCGACAGGACCCAGGGCTTGCCGGGGTTGGGGACGTGACCGATTTTTTCGACCGCATCTCCGGCGGAAGTCCGCTCGGCGGCGAACGCGAGGACGACGTCGGATTCATCCATGCCGCCCGGGTGGCCGGTGTAGGCGACGCAGATGAGCCGACCACCGGAGCGTAAGGCCGCGAACGTCGCGCGCAAGGCGGTGGCCGTGGACTGCGGCTGCGTGATGATGTCGGGATTGCCGCCCGGCAGGTAGCCTAAGTTGAAGATGGCCGCGCCGACTTTGCCCAGATGGCCCGCTGGGAGGGCGGTGGCGATGTCCGCATGGCTGCGGTGATGCAACGTGACGCGGGCCGAGAGTCCGGCCAAGGCGCAGAGGTTGTCGGTGGAGGCGATGGCTTCGGGTTGGATGTCGAAACTGTGGACATGGCCGGTCGGCCCGACCGCTTGCGCCAGGAAGGCGGTGTCGCGCCCCTTGCCCGCCGTCCCGTCGATCGCGATGTCGCCGGCCATGAGCACCGCCGCGGCGAGCGACTGCGCGCGTTCGGTGACGCGGATGGGATTTATGGGAGCCAAGGGAATTTGCCGAAGTTCGGCGGACGTTTTTCGTTCCAAGCCGAACGACCTTCGTCGCCTTCTTCGGTCAAGTAGTAAAGCAGGGTGGCGTTGCCGGAGAGTTCCTGGATGCCGGCTTGGCCATCGAGTTCCGCGTTGAAGGCGGATTTGAGGCAGCGGATGGCCAGCGGGCTCTTGGCCATCACTTCGCGGGCCCATTGCACGCCTTCGGCGTCGAGCCGATCGTACGGCACCACGGCGTTGACCAAGCCCATCTCCAGGGCCTGTTGGGCGTCGTATTGACGGCAGAGATACCAGATTTCACGGGCCTTCTTTTGACCGACCACGCGCGCGAGATAAGAAGCGCCGAAGCCGCCGTCGAAGCTGCCGACGCGCGGTCCGGTCTGACCGAAGACGGCGTTGTCCGCCGCGATGGTGAGGTCACAGATGACGTGGAGGACGTGGCCGCCGCCGATGGCGAAGCCAGCGACGAGGGCGATGACGACCTTGGGCATCGAGCGGATGAGGCGCTGGAGGTCGAGGACGTTCAGGCGCGGGACGCCGTCCTGGCCGACGTAGCCGCCTTTTTTGTCGCCACGGATCTTCTGGTCACCCCCGGCGCAAAAGGCGAACTTGCCGTCATGCTGCGGGTTGGCGCCACGAAGGAGGACGACCCCGATCGAGCTATCGTCGCGGGCATCCGAGAAGGCCTTGAGCATCTCCGCGATGGTGTCGGGGGTGAAGGCGTTCCGTCGGGACGGACGGTTGATGGTCACGCGGGCGATACCCTCGGCCTTTTCATAGACGATGTCGGAGAACTCCCCGCTTCTCTGCCAGCGAATCTCGGGCTGCATGGGTGCAAGTTGGCGACCTCCCGGGCTTTTTCCAACGAATAACCGACGGGACGCTTGAAAAACACGTTTTAACCGCCCAGGTTGGGGTATGGCTAAATTGACCCCCGCGCAAATCACCAAGGTCTCCCAGTGGGTGGCTGAAGGTTCAACCCTGTCGGTCATCCAGGGGCGTCTTTCCTCCGAGTTGGGGATTTCGATGACTTTCCTGGATGTGCGCTTCTTGGTCGATGACCTCAACCTCACGCTCCAAGAGAAGGAAGAGCCCAAGAAGCCCGAGGAGACAGTCGTACCTGAAGCGGCCCCTGCCGATGCGGCGGATGCCGATGCGCCCCAAGCGGCTGCTCCCGTCGATGGCACGCCCGCCGGCCCTGCGAGCGTGAAGGTCGAAATCGACCCTTTGGCCCGCGCCGGCACGATGGTCAGCGGCACGGTGACTTTCTCCGATGGGCAGTTGGCCGATTGGTATATCGACATGGAAGGCCGTCCGGGCGTCGTCCCGCGTGTTCCGGGCTACCGTCCGACCCAGCCGGACATCGTCGACTTCCAGACGAAGCTCGACCAGGTGCTGCGCCAAGCCGGCTACTGAGCGCTCAGCGCGTCTTCAGGATCGCCTCGGCGAGCACGAAGTCGGCCGGTCGCGTCAGCTTCAGGTTGACCGAAGGGTTCTCGACCAGGGCGACGTCTTGCCCGACGAATTCGACGGCTGCGCTGTCGTCGGTGACTTTACGTCCGAGTTCAGCGACCTTGCGGTAGGCCTTGAGTACGATGGATGTGCGGAAGACCTGCGGCGTTTCCGCGGTCCACACCAAGGCGCGGTCCGGCGAACTGCCGACCGAGGTCGAGTGTTCCTTGGCGATCTTGACGGTGTCGGCGGCGCGACCAGCCAGAATCGCACCGCCCATCTCGCGGGCTTTCTCGCGGACCTTGCGGATGGCTTCGGACGTCACGAGGGGACGCGCGCCGTCGTGAATGTGGACCAGACCGGCGTGAGCTTCGCAGGCGGCGAGCGCGGCGAGGACGGATTCTTGCCGCGAATCGCCGCCGGGAACGAATTCGACGCGCAAGTCGCCCGCAAGATGCTGGGCCAGGAGCGCCTGCATTCGGGCCTTCTGCTCTTCGTTGCGGTAGGTGATGACTACGCGACCAATCAAGCCCGTGGCTTGGAAGGTCTTGAGCGAATGCAGGAAGACCGGCAGACCGGCGAGCAAAGCGGTGATCTTGTCGTCGACGACGGCCTGCATGCGCTGCGCGGAGCCCGCGGCGAGGAGAATCAGGATGTCGTCGGGAGCGCTCACGAGGCCTCGCCGATTTCACGGCGGATCTGCAGGGTCTTGGCGGCCGGGTCCTTGTCCTTGAGGATGGGGCGACCCACGACGATGAAGCTGGAGCCCGCGGCGGCCGCCTGCGCTGGCGTCATCACGCGGTTCTGGTCGTCGCCCGCGGCATCCGGGTAACGGATGCCCGGGGTGACGAGCGTCGGGCCCGCGCCGAGTTCCCGGCGGAGCATCGGCAGCTCCAGCGGCGAACAGACGAGGCCGTGTGAGCCCGCCTGGATGGCCATGCGGCCAAGGAGGCGGACTTGTTCCTCGGGGGTGCGCTGGACGCCGATGGCGTTGAGTTGGGCCTGGTCCATCGAGGTGAGGACCGTGACCGAGAGGAGTTGGCAGCCGGGTAGGGCGCCATCGGCCGCTTCGCGGGCGCGGGCGATCATCTCGGGGCCACCGGAGGCATGCAGCGTCAGCAGCGAGCAAGGGCGACCTTTCAGGCTCTTGATGGCCGAAGCGACCGTGTTGGGGATGTCGTGAAGCTTGAGGTCCAAGAAGACCTTGAAGCCCAGCGCATGAAACTCATCCACGATACCCGGTCCATGCCGGGTGAAGAGTTGGAGGCCGAGCTTCACCCAGACCAGGTTCCCGGCCAAGGGACGCGCCAAAGCCAAGGCTTCTTCCTTTGTTTCAACGTCGAGGGCTAAGATGAGGCGGCAACCAGAGGACATGCCTTTCTTTTAGCCTGCACGGGTTCGACCTGCCAGCGAAAAGACGCCGCCTGCAGGTGGGGCGTTCGGCCGCCGTTTCAGCGGTTCTTCTTCTGATGATACGTGGCGGGGAGCTGGGTCACGCCGTTGGCGAAGGGCTTGGGCGCGGGCAGGCCGAGCAGGTGCAGGTTGAACCATTCCAGCATCCGCTGGCTGTCTTCGCCCATCTCTGCCCAGCCTCCGTGTTTCGCGCCTTGGCGGATCACCACCTCGCAGGTCGCGCCCGCCTCGGCCGATTTTTTCTGGAAGCGAAGCGCCTGCGTGAATGGCACGAGGTCGTCCTGGTCGCCTTGGACGATGAAGATCGGCGGCTGCGTCTTGGCGATGAAGTTGATCGGCGATAGCGCCTTTCCCATCGCGGCCAAGCCTGCGGGGGAATCGATCTTGGGCCCGAAGGCGGGCTTGCGCGTGGCGAGCGGGCCGACGCCGTTCAGGCCATCGTTCTCGGCGCTCCAACTGATGAAATCGGTGGGCGGGTAGAAGCAAGCGACGGCCTGGACCGCGCTGCTGGCACGGTTGATGCCGTCCGTCGCCGTGGGATTGCCCGCATCGCCTTTGACGGCGAGCATCAGGGAGAGGTGACCACCGGCGCTGCTGCCGGTCACGCCGATCTTGTTCGGGTCGATGCCGTAGAGCGCGGAGTGGGAGCGGACGTACCGGACCGCCCTTTGGACGTCGGTCACGATCTCATCGATATGGAAACGCGGCTGGGAGCCATGGACCACGACGAAGGTGGTGTAGCCGTATTTGGGCCACGCACCGTCATCGATGCCTGTGTGCGTGGAGTTCCATCCTCCGCTGATGATCTTGATGATGGCGGCCCCGTTGGGTTTGGCCGGCTTGAAGACATCCAGGGTGAGCGTGAAGCCGTCGCGCTTCTGGTAGATCACGTCGCGCACCCGCGTGGTCTCCTGCGCGCAGGCGAAGGAGCAGGTGAGCAAGAAGACGAGCAGGGGGCGCATGGTTGAGGGTGAGGTGATGCGAGCTTCAGACCTTGAATTTGATGACGACCTTCAGGACTTCGCGTGGCTGTTCGACCATGACGCCGGGTTGGTGGCCGTCCTGAGGGTAAAAGATGGTGAAGGTGCCCGGGCGGAAATGCAGACGGGTCGTCGGTTGGCGCGGGTGGGCGTATTTCGCGACATCCTTCTCGGGCTTGTACGGTTCGGTCACGGTGAGCGTACGCACGTCCGTGTGGCCGCAGTATTCTTCGCCCATGAACACGACCTGGATATCGCCAAAGACCTCGTGGGCTTCCCACTTCTTCTCGGCGTCGGGTTTCGTGGTGTAGCGCTGCACGCCGGCGGTCAGCTCGGGGCCAGCAAGCTCATATTTCCCGTCCGGGGTCCGCGGGTCGAAGGCTTGGAGCCACGCGAAGGCTTGGGGGAAGCTGGGATGCAGGCCGAAGTAGCGGGCTGCATGCATCAGTTGGTCTTGGATCATGAAGGGAGGGTCAGTCTTCGGTGGAGTCGATGCCTTCGACGTCCTCGGAGGAAAGTTCGACCGGTTGGTCGGAGCCGAGCAGCGAGAGCAGGACGGCGATCCGTTTCTCCGGCGTCGCGAGGCGGAGGACCTCGCCTTCGGAGCCGGCGAAGATGCCGCGGACGATGCGGACCTTGGCCCCGATCTGCAGCTCTTCGTCCAGCGCGGAGAGGATCGCGTCCGGCCCGAGCGCGAGCAGCTCATCGATGACCTTCTGGTCGACCGTGACCGGTAGGCCGTTCTTGGCGACGAGGTGAAGGACGCCGCGGGCGCTGCGGACCGAGCCGTTCAGCTCGGCCGCGTCGTAGCGGAGGAAGAGGTAGCCTGGGAAGAGGGGCTCGACGACCTCGCGGTTCTTCTCATGTCCGCGACGGGTGCGGCGCACCCTGGGGAAGACCAGTTCGACCGGACCCAGCGCTCGCAGGTTGCGGACGGCCACCGCCTCTTGGCGAGGCTTGGCCTTCACGCAGAACCAGGCGAGGGCGGGTTCTTCGGTCATGCAGTCGTGACGGACTTAGCGGCGCGGGCGGGGAGCCAGCCCACGGCGATCAACGCCAACTGTGACGGCACGAAGATGTAGTAGAGCCAGATCGCGCCTGACTCCGTGAAGCCGTAACTATGGAGGCCCACTCCGAGGAGGTTGGTGCCGAACCAGGACCAAGCGGTCACGATATTACCAAAGATGAGGAGTTGCATGAGCCCTTCGCGGCGCACCAAGCCACCCCAGCGGGCGTGCAGGCAGACGGCGCACCACATCACAATCAGGACGGCGCCATTTTCCTTGGGGTCCCAGCCCCAAAAGCGACCCCAGCTCTGGTCCGCCCAGATGCCACCCAGCATCGTGCCGATGAAGCTGGCGATGAGCCCAAAAGCGAGGATGCCATAGGCGGCCCGGGCGAGCGCGTCGCCGTCCTTGTAGTCGGACTTGAAGGCACGGAGACAGAGGTGAATCGCGCCAATCAGGCCAGCCACGAAGGTCGCAGAATAGCCAATCGTCACGGTCGTCACGTGCGTCGACAGCCAGAAGTTGGAGTCGAGTACCGCCCGGACGCTTTCCAAATTATCTTCGCCCGAGAGACCGAGGTTGTGGGCAACGATGAGCGAAAGGAAGCCGCTGAGGCCGGCTGCCATAGCGCCGATACCATTCTTCCAGAGGCGTTCGAGGATGACGCCAAGCAGGACGGCACCCCAGGCCACAAAGATCCCGGAAGAGTAGAGGTTGGTCACCGGCGGACGCTCATGGAGCCACATGCGGTAGCCTAAGGCGGCGGTGTGGAGTATGAAAACAGCGACAAGCAGGATGTAGGCCCAGGTGCGGGGCCCTTCACTGTTGGCGGCCCAAGCCCAGAGAACGAGCAGGACAATTAACATGTAGGCGATTAACAACCAGTAGAACGGCTGCAGGCGGCTAAAAGAAGCCTCCGCATTCGCGCGTGTCGTCCAAGTGCCGGCCAAGGAGGCGTTCAAGGCGCGGACTTGGTCGCGGCAGGTGTCGTCGTCGCCTTCCCGCCAAGCGACGCAGAAGAGCGCGTAGCGGGTGACGACGCCATCAGGGGCGAGGGCGGGCCGGTGGGCGTTGCGATCGTTGATGACCGCCAGCAGGGCCGTGCCCAGGTTGTCCCAGTCGGTCGTGTTTGCGGGATCCTTTGGCGGGACGATGCGCACGGCACCATCTCGGGCAAAATCTTGGTAGCGTTCGACCAAGGCCTTCAGCGTTTCTTGGAGTTCCTTGTCGAAGGCCGGCGCGGCCGCGGAGGTGCCGCGATTCTTCTGCATCTCCTCGGCGGCGCGGTTGAGCGCGCCGAGCCAAGCTTGGTACTCGCGCTGGGGCGCGATGTCGGCCGGGAGATCGCCCGGCATGAACGTCATCGACAGCAGGGCGTACTGACGGGCCGCCGACTCGAGCTGAAGGAGAGCTCGGTCCTCCACTTCGCGATCGGCTTGGGAACGTTGACGCGATTTGGCCGCGGCATCGGTGAGCGCCTTGCTGTTCTTCAGGATGTCATCCCAGCTGACGAACTTGGTCTTCTCCGGGTCGCGCCCCATCATCTTTAGGACCACGGGGTGGTCGACGCGGAAGGTGGGCAACTGGCGGGCGATGGAAGCGCGGAAGCCGACTTCGATGAGCCAGTCATGTGCGGCCAGCGTGCGTCCCTTGAGACGGACCGGGCGCTTTTCTAACTGTTGCTTGAGGCTATCGGTGAGTCCGGGGAACTGCTCCGCAATGGCTGACTTTTCCTCCGCGGTCCAAGTCGAAGGTTTTTTGCCAAAGGCGGTGGCTTCCAGTTCGGTGAGGGCGATTTCGCGGCGCGCACGCATCTGGAGCAAGGAGCCACTGGCGAGCGTTTCCAAGGGGATGACGCGGCCACCGCTCTGCACCGGTAGCGTGCCGATCTCTCGGCTATCCCAGGCTTCGGCGGCATGCGCGTCCGTGGGGCTCAGGGCCAAGAGGGCAACGAGGCCAGCGGTCGCGGCCGTCTTTCCTCGGCGTCGGAGGAAACCGAAGAGCGAGACGCCGAAGTGGACGAGGAGGCCGAGCGACATCAGCGAGACCGAGATATAAGGAAGGAGCCAGCCTGGGTTACGCACGACTTGGAGGACGCTGAGGTCCTTGCCGGCACTCGTGCTGCCGAAACTAGATTGATAAAAAGTCATCCCGCCATGGCGGAGGGGTTGATTCATCGAGATATTGAACGGGAACGAAGTGCCGTTGTCCTGGATGGTGACGTCGCTGGCGAAATTGCGCGGGATTTCCGTTCCCGGATACTTCTCGTGGGTGAAGCGATCCAGCCGAACGTCAAAGGGCAGGTAGGTGCGGGCGCGACGGAGAGAGAGTTCATATTTACGTCCGGCATGCTCAAAGGTCTGTGGGGGAAAGGACTCAGTGAGCTGCGCGTTGAGCAGCCAACTGCCGAGGGATTTACCGTTGGCAAACAGTTCGACGAGCGTGCTCGGCACGTTGCCGACATTGTCGTTGTAGCTCTCGGGCAGGCGCTTGAGCGCCAGGGGTGACCGCGCGGCAATCCCTTGCGTAGCGGCGATGTCTGCTCCGTCGGGCATCTGAGATTTCGCCCTCAACACGGAGTTGGGGTAGTAGAAACCAACCTTGGCCTGGAATGGCGAACCGGAGAGCGCTAGCTCGGCCGTTGGGTCGGTCAGCGTGCGGAGCAAATCGTCGGGGATGACCACAACCTTCGCTTTGCCCGCCTCGGTCTGGTCGACAAGTGCCACCTCAAATTCGCGGAAGGCTTCGGAGAAGGCGCGGGTTTCGCCTTCGGGGACGACCATGGCGGATTCCTCTTGGAAGGCGGCGGTGACGAAACCACCGACCAACAGCAGAATGAGTCCACCGTGGATGAGCGAGATGCCCGCATGGCGTGCGTTAATTTTGAAGTGCCGGAAATGCGCGCAGATGAGGTTGATGACCAAGAGCGTCCCGAGCAGGAAGCCCCCTGGTAAAGGCAGGCGGAAACTCGCGGCGGTGTTAAGCGGGTAGAAGCAGCCCCAGGAGCTAAAATAGGCCTTCTGGATATGCCAGACACCCCAGTTCACCTGCTCGAGCGTCCCGAGGACAATCAAGAGCATCGAGACTACCAGCAACCAGACGGTCAACTGCAGCGAGGCCAGGAAGTTGAACCAAGCGGCGCCGGATTTCGCTTTCGCGAGGAAGGTTTCGTTCACGGGATTTGGGAAGTGGCGAGGAACTTGAGGAAGGCGGCGGTCTGCGCGTTCACGGCGTCGCGGTCGCCCATGAACTTGAAGAACCAAGTCGAGTCGTTCTTGGGGACCATCATGGCGACCATGGCTTGCTGGCCGTCCGTCGAGTCGAAGCGGAAATACTGGCCGGCGTCGGCGCCGACCTTGCCCGGTTGCGCGGCGGCCTGGATGTCGGCTTCAGCCGCGGGCGCGAGGCCCAACTGGCCACGCCACCGGTTGACGTTCGCGGTGGTGCCACCGACGTTGCCGGGGAACACGGTGACGGCGATCTCGGCTTTGCTTCCGCCTGGGCCGGTGACGATCCAAGAGCCTTTCCGCATGGCGTTGGGCGCGCCCGCCGTCCAGCCGGCCGGAAGTTCGGCCCACTTGGGTTGGCCAAAACTGGCAGCCTCCGCCTGCATGGCCGCATTGGCGGGCATCGGGGTGGGGGCGGCGGTAGCCTTGGGCTTTTCCGGCGCTGACGCGACCGAAGCCGCCGGGGCGGACGGGGTGGACGGGGCTTCCGTCGCGGTCGTGGCGGGGGCATCGGACTTCACTTCATAGGAAGTGATCTTGGGCTGAGGTTTGCAGCCGAACGCGAATGCGGCGGCGAAGAGGAACAGGAGGCGAGGCATGGTGGCGTGAAATTATTGGGCGTTCTTTTTTCCTTTTTTGGCGGGTGCCGGCGTTTCTTCGGTGACTTTACCGGTCGTGGCCCGTTCGACGTATTTCTCGTCGCGCGGTTGGATGAACCCTTTCTTGACGAGTTCGTCGGCGTGCATTTCGCCAAGCGGACCGCACTGGGCGACCCAGCGGTCGCACTCGGCGCGGAGTTCCGCGAGCTTGGCGGCGTAGGCCCGATCGCCGGCGATATTCTTCACTTCCCAAGGGTCGCTGACCGTATCGTACAATTCTTCGGGGGCACGGTTCGGGTTGAAGTAGAGGGCCTGCAGGGGCGTCAAGGTGCCCGCGGCTTGCGCCTTGCGGAGGGCCTGCATCGTTTGGCCGACTTCTTGGTAGGCGACTTTGCCGGCTTCATCCACGCCTGGAGCTTGGTTGCGGACGTAGCGGAAGCGCGGGTCGCGGACCGAGCGAACCTTGTCGAAGTCTTCGTCCATGAAATCGCGGAAGGAGTAGACGTACTTCGGCGGATTGGTCGCAGTGGGCAGGAAGCAGCGGCCATCATATTCCTTCGGCACCGGTACACCGGCCAAGGTGAGCGCGGTCGGGGCGAAGTCGATCCAGCTGGCGAAGTCTTCGCGGATGCTGCCGGCGGGAATCTTGCCGGGCCAGCGCACGATGAGCGGGACGCGCGTGCCGGTGTCCTTCGGGGAGCGCTTGTAGCGTGGCATGCCCCGACCATGGTCGCCGGTGAGGATGACGATGGTGTTCTCTTCCAGGTTGTGCTCCTTCAGCCAGGCGAGGACGCGCCCCAACGTGTAATCCACGGCCGTGACGAGCTCGTGGTAATGGGCAACCTCGCGGCGAACCTCCGGGGTGTCGGGGTAAAAGGGCGGGAGTTCGACCTTCGCGGGGTCGCGGCGGTCGGCGGGCTTGAGCGCGGTGGTGTTCCGGGCGTGCGCGGCGTCGTTGGCGCGGACTTGGCTTTCGTGGCTGACGCTGTCGTTGATGTAGGCGAAGAACGGCTGCTTGGGCGGCGTCGTCTTGAGGTCAGGCTTGTTCCCGTAGTTGACCAAGAGCTCGCGGGAGTTGGCGAGGTTCTTCTCGGGGATGCCTTGGAAGTCGGTCTTGCCGGGCCACATGACGTGGTAACCGGCTTCGCGGAGTTTCTCGGTGAATGGCCGGGGCGGGTTGATCACCTTGGACCGCATGTTCTGACCACCCCAAGTCAACGGGTAGATGCCGCTGACCATGCCGCTGCGGGAAGGCGCGCAAACGCCGCAGTGGGTGAAGGCCCGGGTAAACAGAGCGCCTTCCTTGGCTAGGCGGTCCATATTGGGGGTGAGGGCATCCTTGCAGCCATAGGCCCCCGTATCCGGCCCCATGTCTTCGCCGATCACCAGCACGATGTTGGGACGGGTGTCGGCGGCCTCGGCTCGGTCAAAGCCAATGACCGTTAGACCGAGCGACAGCAACAAGAGGGCGGGACGCATGGGTGTCAGACAGGTATTAAACCCAATGGTTGCGAGGGCTCCTCGGGATAGCAAAGCGAAAGGACGCTTTTCGGGCGTCCTTTCGGTCAGCAGGCTCAGGAATCTGGGCTATTAGCCCTTAATCCGTGAAGCGGAAGAGCGCCACATCGCCGTCTTTGAAGAGGTAGGCTTTGCCTTCGAGGCGGTAGCGCCCGGCATCGCGGGCCGCCGCGACGGAGCCATACTTGGCGAGGTCTTCGTAGGAGACGACTTCCGCCTTCACGAACCCTTTTTCGAAATCGGTGTGGATCACGCCGGCGCACTGCGGGGCGGTCATGCCGTGGCGGAAGGTCCAGGCCCGGACCTCCTTTTCGCCCGCGGTGAAGTAGGTCGCCAAGCCGAGCAGGTGGTAGGCTCCACGGATGAGCGAGGAGACGCCCGAGTCGGTGACTCCGAGGGACTGCAGGAACTCCGTGGCTTCGGCCGGGCTCAGGTCGCAGAGTTCGGCTTCGACTTGGGCGCAGATCACGACGTGTTCGCAACCATGGCGCTTTCCGATGAGGGCGGAGACCGCGGCGACATGATGGTTCTTGGAGGGGTCGGCGAGGTCGGCTTCGGAGACGTTGCAGGCGAAGAGGACCTTCTTCGCGGAAAGCAGGTTGAAGGCTTTGAGGCGGTTGCGCTCGTCGTCGGAGACTTCCATCGTCGACGCGGGCTCGTTCTCGTTGAGGTGCTTGACGAGTCGGGTCAGTAGTTCGACGGCCGCGATGGCTTCCTTGTCCTGGCTGCGCACCTTCTTCTGGTTACGGTCCAACTGCTGTTCGGCCGATTGGATATCCGCGAGGATGAGTTCGGTTTCGATCACGCCGATGTCGCGGACCGGGTCGACCTTGCCCATGCTGTGCACGATGTCGTCGTTGTCGAAGCAGCGCACGACGTGGATGATGGCGTCGCACTCGCGGATGTTGGAGAGGAAGTCGTT
>SXGQ01137505.1_pt1 | contig 37446 bp, 30 predicted proteins | sample 3178371 | NCBI WGS metagenome assembly SXGQ01 (sample SAMN11356859, study PRJNA531348) | freshwater metagenome | isolation source: freshwater sample F1-20 | place: China: Fuxian Lake, Yuxi | collected 2017-12-25 | reverse complement strand
GCCGCCCGGCGCAGGACCTCGTTCTCTTGCTCCAGCAGCCGAACTCGACGCTTCAGATCACGGTTCTCCCGTGACTGCTCGTCCGTGAGGCCCGGCTTCACACCATCCTCGACATCGGCACGGCGCAGCCATTTCGACAGCGTCATCTCATGAATCCCGAAGTCAGACGCGATCTGCGCCAGCGTCACGTCTTTGTCTCGGTTCCGAGCAACCCGGACAACGTCCTCACGGAACTCCCGGGGATAGGGCTTTGGCACGGTGCACATCCTTCCAGCCTGACTCCTCGTCAAGCGACTTCAGATGTCACATCACCGTGCAGCAGCCCCAATCGCGTGCGCGTGCTTTGCCTCAGGAGGTCTCGCAGCCCCCGCGGCCTGGCACTAACGACCGCGAAGGTACCCATGGCTCCTGCGATCGGCATGAGCAGCTGCGCCGTCGAGCCGTAGAGAAACTGAGCGTCTCGGGGCGAACTGGTGACACTCGATACCCGGATGACGAAGTAATAGAGGAGGATGGCGGCCGACAACGCGAGGAAACCCTTGAGGCTAACCGGGCCACGCAGCGTCTTCCAGATGTCAGACCACAAGCGGTTCAAGGACACCTCCAGCGATGGTCAGGTGAGTGTCAGCGATGTCGGCGGCGTCGCGCCCGTGATCGGTGAGCAGTATCGATGGAGCGGTATCGGCTGAAATCAACACCGTTCGCAGTAGGTGCGATGTCTCCTGGTCGAGGCCCGCAAACGGTTCATCCAAGAGGAGGACTGCCGGCGCGGCGATCATCGCCTGGGCAACCAGAACTCTTCGCCTGAAACCACCTGAGAGGCCACCGATCCGACGACTCAAGAACTGGGAGAACTCCAGCTTCTCCGACAGCTCACGTGCCGACGCGGCGGCGTCCTTCGGCGAGACTCTCTTGAGCCAACCCGCGTAGTCGAGGTACTCGCGAACCGTCCACCGGGAAGGGAGCACCAGCGCCTGGGGCATGTAGCCCATGAGCTTGAACGCGGCCGCTCGTGAGTTCCTCTGCTTCACGCTCAGGCCGCATACTGCCAGTTCATCGAGGCAACGAAGGTGCAGGCCCGAGAGAGCTTCTAGCAAGGTCGACTTCCCCGAGCCGTTGGCGCCGGTCAGAAGCGTGATCCCAGCCGTCAGTTCGAACGTCGGAACCGAGAGCTGGAACCCGCCTCTTCGCCGGATGTGGAGCCCATCCACGCGAAGCGCGTGGGACGGCTCTGTTCTCTGCACAGATGCCAGCCCTCAGCAGTAGCGCTTCTCGCCGGAGAGTCCCCGGCTTCCATCCGTCACGCCGTTGTTGTAATCGACCTGGTAGTAGGAAACGCTCTTGAACTTCCAGTTGTCTGGCAGGTCGGAGCAGTACTCAAGGTTCTCCTTGTACCGGTTGGCCCCTCGCGCCGCCCAGGTCGAGTAGCTGCTGTACGAGCCCGAGACCGTCGGCCAGTCGTTCGGGATCGGTCCCCAGTTGATGTCTTCCTTGGCGAGCCCGACCTTCACTCGCCAAGTGTCGACGTCCTCGCCACTGCACTTGCCGTTGACGTCGTAGTGGACGTACGAACCGTTGCCCGAGGGGTCATTGGCCTTGCGGCAGATACCAACCGCCGCGTTCGCGGATGAGACGACCGAGCCCGCGGTCAGTGTGAGACACACAGCTGCCACGACTGCGCCTGCTGTTGACTTTGCCTTCATGTTCATCATCTCCTGGGTTGTTGATGGCCCTCCAAAAACTGCGTAGGCTTCCCAATACGGTCAGTCCGGAACGTACTCCTCCCGACGCGCCGCGGTACACAGTCGCGAGGGAAGCGGGAGGTTCACCATGACGTCCGTCCCACATCGCTGCGAGGAATGCGGGTCAGAGGTGCGCAGCGGATCTGAAGCCCCAGCCGGAAGCACAGTGGAGTCGGACGAGCACGAATCCTCCGACTTCTGCCTGAACCCGGACTGCCCGTCGAACTACGCATTCCGCGGATTCCACCGGACAGGCGTCGCTGAATACCTCTGCCTCGAGTGCGGGGCCACCGTGCATCCACCACCGGCAGACTTGGCGAAGCATCGACGCAGCCATGGGGAGCGATCGACGGTCTAAGTGCACCTGCTCGACGGGCGCGCACCCTGGTTCCTCGGGCGCGACGGACGGAGAGGCGCATACGGCGAGTTGCGTAGTACTTGTCCCACCGACGTGGTGGAGGGTAGGTACGCGTGCCTGCGCACTCGACGTTCCTGCTGAGGCTGCAGTCGAGACCGTCAACCTCATCGGCACCGAGTGGCAATTCACTGCAGGCGCCTAAAGCCGTGGTGTGGACAGCATGGCACCGACACGCGGTAGCGCTCGGTGGAGCGGCAAGTTCGCTCGGTTGACCCTACAGCCGGAAGAGTCCGTCGCCGTGTTCTTCATCGCTTCTGCGGTCTACCTCGTCGCGGAGAAGGCGGCGAACGACCTCATCGCGCAGCACGGCTGACGCGCTGCGCGCCACTCGCGGTGTTGTCACTCCACGAGAGCGACTCCTCTCGAGTGACCCACACGAAAGCCGGGAGGCTCACCCAATGCGGCGGCCCTGCGGTCGCACTTCGGCACCAGAGGCCTTGAGGATCTTGAGCACCGTGCTCTTGCCGATCCCAAAATGCTCGGCCGTGTTGAGGGCACTCACTTCGTTCTGCGTGTAGTACGCAGCAACGTGCTCTCGCAGCGCCGGCGTGAGGCGACCGTGCCGTCTCGTCTCGGATCGCCTTGGCAAGACGGGCGGAAGGCGCCCGTTGACGCTCGGGACGTTGAGATTGGCTCGACTCAGGACTCCCACGAAGAAGTCCGACAGAACCCGTGCCCCTCGAGGGCGCGGGTTCTGTCGTTCCCGGCCCTACCGGTACGAACGTCGACCGAACGCTGGACGCGTGCGCGGTTGCCCTGCAAGCGCCGGCGACCGGCATACGCTCGAGCCCGTGACAGAGCGGAGTGCAGGGCGGCCGTCGGGCGGATCGTTCATGGTGCTGGGTGCGGTGGGCATCGTCTTCGGCGACATCGGGACGAGCACGTTGTACGCGATGAGTGCCGTGCTCCAGGCCGACACGTCGGGAGGCGGCGCCGTCGCGCGGCCGCTCGTCTACGGCATGGTCTCGACCATCGTCTGGTCGATGATGCTGATCGTGACGGTGCTCTACGTGCGCCTGCTCCTGCGTGCCGACAACGACGGCGAGGGTGGTCTGCTCGCGCTGGTCGGGCTGCTCCGCCAGCGACTGGCGCCGGGTCGGGTGCTGGCCGTGGTGAGCCTGCTGGGCGTCTTCGGCGCGGCGATGTTCCTCGGCGACAGCGTGATCACCCCCGCCATCTCGGTGCTGTCGGCGGCCGAGGGGCTCGAGCTGCTCGACCCGTCGTGGTCGCACGTGGTCGTGCCGTTCGCGTTCGCCGTCCTCGTCGGGCTGTTCGTGATCCAGCGGTTCGGCACCGGCAGGATCGGCAGGCTGTTCGGGCCCGTCATGGTCGTGTGGTTCGCCTCCACCGCGCTGTGGGGAGCGCTCGCCGTCGCGAAGGAGCCCGCGGCGCTCGAGGCGCTCTCGCCGCACTGGATCGTCCTGTACTTCCGTGACGAGCCGCTGATCGCGTTCCTGTCGCTCGGTTCCGTCGTCCTGGCGGTGACGGGCGCGGAGGCGCTCTACGCCGACCTCGGGCACTTCGGCCGTCAGGCCATCGCGAGGGCGTGGGTGTTCGTCGTCCTGCCGGCGCTCGTGCTCAGCTACCTCGGGCAGGCGGCAGCGGTCGCCGGCTCGTCGACGGCCGTGGGCAACCCGTTCTTCGCCATCGTGCCCGGCTGGGCCCAGCTGCCGATGGTGGTCCTGGCGACGCTGGCCACGATCATCGCCTCGCAGGCGGTCATCTCCGGGGCGTTCAGCGTCGTCCACCAGGCGTCCCGGCTGGGCTTCCTCCCGCACCTGCGGACGACGCACACGTCGCGGCACCACGCCCGGCAGATCTACCTGCCGGCCGTGAATTGGACGCTCGGCCTCGCCGTCCTGGCGGTCGTCCTCATCTTCCGCAGCTCGGCGTCGCTGGCGTCGGCCTACGGGGTCGCCGTCACCTCGACGATCACGGTGACGACGCTGCTGTACCTCACCTACCGCTGGCGGTGCGACGGCAGGGTGTCGCCGGGGTTCCTCGTGGGCGCGGCCATCCTCGTCGTCGAGCTCGTCTTCCTCGCTGCGAACCTGCCGAAGGTCCGGTCCGGGGGCTGGCTCCCGCTCGGCATGGGCGCGATCCTCGTCCTGACGATGACGACGTGGCGCGCCGGCCAGCGGCGCATCGAGGCCGCGCGCGCCGACGCCGAGGGACCGGTCGAGGACCTCGTGCCTCGTATCCGCGAGACGGAGGCAGGACTCGCCCGCGTGCCCGGGACGGCCGTCTACCTGACCCGAGGGCCAGGCGTCGTGCCGATCGCGCTCGACGCGATGCTCGACCTCAACCACGTCCTGCACACCACGACCGTCCTGCTCAGCTGGGAGTCTGTGGACGTGCCCGCGGTGCGGCACGACGAGCGCGTGGTCGTCGACGTCCTGGACGACCCGACCGACGGCATCGTGCACGTCCACGCGACGTTCGGCTACCGCGAGAGACCGGACCTCCTCGCCGTGCTGGAGCAGGCCATCCCGCTCGCGGAGGTCGAGCTCGACCACGTCGACCTCGACCGCGCGATCTACTTCACCTCCGTGCCGGTCGTGAAGTTCAGCCCGCGGTCGGGCATGCCGCGCTGGCGCCAGCGGATCTTCCTGACGCTCGTGCGCCTCAGCCCGGACCCCGTCGATGTCCTGCGGCTGCCGCGCGAGCGCACGATCAGCGTCGGTCGGGAGATGCCGTGGTGAGCCTGACACGGTTCGCGTCCCATGGGTCGAGGTCACCGTCAGGACGCGAGACGGGCCGCGCGAGCGCGGACCGTACCTGATACTGGGCTCAACCGAGCATCGGAGGTCCATCGTGCAGATCCTCGACGAGGCGGCGTCGCTGACGCGCTGGGGACTCAACCATGCGCTGCCGCGCTTCGGGATCCAGGCCGGAGCCCGTCGCGGCGACCTGCAGGCTCGGCTGATCATGGCGACCTCGACCGGCAGCGACGGCCAGGCCGGGGGAGGCCTGCCGCTCGACCTCTTCGAGGAGGTGCGCGCGAGCGGGGCGCTGCACAAGAGCGCCTTCGCGTACGTCACGGCCACGCACCCGGTGGTCAAGGAGGTGCTCGGCAGCCCCGACGTGCACGCCGGCCTCGACTTCGGCACGGGCGGGCTGCTCGGTCCCGTGCGCCGCTGGGCCGACAGCAGCACCCCGATCGGACCTCTGACGCCGCCTTCGCTGCTGTCCGTCGAGCCGCCCGAGCACACCCGCTACCGGAAGCTCGTGACGCGCGTCTTCTCCGTCAAGGCGGTACGGGGGCTGCAGGACCGGACCCAGGACATCGCCGACCAGCTGCTCGACGACCTCGCCAGCAGCGACGACGGGACCGTCGACCTCGTCGAGCGCTACTGCGCACTGCTGCCGGTCACGGTCATCGCGGAGATCCTCGGGGTTCCGCACGACCAGCGCGACAAGGTGCTGGAGTTCGGCGAGGGGGCCGCGCCCAGCCTCGACCTCGGGCTCCCGCTGGGACGCTTCCGTGCGGTCGAGCGCTCGCTGCGCGCGTTCGAACGCTGGCTCGACGACCACATCGCCGCCGTCCGCCGCAACCCTGGCGACGACCTGCTCAGCCAGCTCGTGCTCGCGCAGGACGACGACGGGGTCGAGCTGACCGACCTCGAGCTCAAGGCGACCGCCGGCCTCGTGCTCGCCGCTGGGTTCGAGACCACCGTGAACCTGCTCGGCAACGGCATCGCCCTGCTCCACGAGCACCCCGAGCAGCTCGAGCTCCTGCAGGAGAAGCCGGACCTGTGGTCGCGCGCGGTCGACGAGGTGCTGCGCTACGACCCGCCCGTGCTCCTCACCGGCCGCAGTGTGGTCAACGACACGGTGCTCGGCGGGCGCGAGGTGCCACGCGGCTCCGTCGTCACGACCCTGCTCGCGGGCGCCAACCGCGACCCCGACGTGTTCGCCGACCCGCAGCGCTTCGACGTCAGCCGCGAGAACGCCGACCAGCACGTCTCGTTCTCCTCCGGCCGCCACTACTGCCTGGGCGCCGCCCTCGCGCGCATGGAGGGCGAGGTCGGGTTGCGCGCCCTGCACACCCGCTACCCGAACCTGACCCTCCAGCCCGGCGCCGAGCGACGCTCGACGAGGATCCTGCGCGGCTACGCGGCGCTGCCTGCTCGGCTCGCAGGGTGAGGGTCTGTGGAGTCGCCAGGGTTCGAGAGAGCGCTCGATGAATCCTGTCGGAGGGTTCTCGACGAGACTCGCGAGCTCGGTGGGGGAGCGCGACGGGATGGGGCTCGAGCTGACCCTCGACGACGGTGAGGTGATCGCCGAGGTCTTCGAGTGGGAAGCGACCGGAGAACGCACGGTGACGCTCTTTCGTCCCGACTTGCCTCTCGCGACGCTGCTCTGGTTCCTGGAGAGGGTCGACACCGAGCTGTGAGGAGACGAGCGCGGCCGGACGTGTGACGGCTCGTGCGACCTGCGCGCGACGAGCCAACGGCATGCGCGTCGTGTGCCGCGGACGTCCTGCGGAAGTTTCTCCCAGTTCCGAGGACACGGCGACGAAACCGCTGTTACGTTGCGGGTCGACCACGGTGCCAGGAGCTCCGCCGCGACGCGGCGGTGCACCGCGGTCCTCACCGGCCCCGCAGTCACTTTCTTGGGAGAACTCGTGTTTCGTCATGCCATCACGCCCGCCCGCGGGGGAGGGGGACGATCGCGCCGTACGGCCGCGACCGCGCCCCGGTCCCTCGTGAGCGTCGCGACGCTCGTCGCGCTCGTCCTGTCCGCCCTCGCCTTCGGCGCGCTGCCCGCGCAGGCCGAGCCGGAGGCCAAGCCCACCGTCGGCCTGCTCAACGCGAACGCGAGCGCGTCCTGGGACGCTGACACCCGCGACAAGCTGAAGGCGACCGGCGGCTTCGCCGACGTCGTCGTCCTGCCCGAGTCCGCCTGCGGTGCCGGGACCCCGACGCTCCAGGACCTGCAGCAGTACGACGCCGTGATGGTGTGGAACGACTGCGGCTTCCAGGACCCGCGCGCTCTCGGTGACGTCCTCGCCGACTACGTCGACGGCGGCGGGCACGTCGTGGTCGCAGCCTTCGCCGGAGCGGACAGCATCGCCGGACGGTTCAGCACCGAGGGCTACTCGGCCGTCGTGTCGTCCGGAGGCGGCGGGGGCGGCCGCGCCCACCTCGTCGTCGACGACGCCGACGACCCGCTGCTGGCCGGCGTCGGCTCGTTCGACGGAGGCGGCAGCAGCTACCGCATCCCGGTGGCCCCGGCCGAGGGCTCGACCGTGGTCGCGCACTGGAGCACGGGCGAGCCGCTCGTGGTCCGCGGCGAGAAGTCGATCTACCTGAACTTCTTCCCGCCGTCGAGCGACGCCCGCTCGGACTTCTGGGACGCGTCCACCGACGGCACGCGCCTGCTCGCCAACGCGCTCAACGCGACGCTCGCGCCGGTCGTCAAGGCCCCGAGCTTCACGAGCGACGCGACGGCGTCGTTCACGGCTGGTGTCGAGGGAAGCTTCACCGTCACGACCAAGGGCAGGCCCTCGGCGACGATCTCGGCGACGTCCGAGCTGCCGAGCGGCCTGACGCTCACCGACAACGGCGACGGCACGGCCACGCTGGCCGGCACCCCGGCCGCCGGGACGGGCGGCCTGCACGACGTGGCGCTCAAGGCGAGCAACGGCAACGAGCCCGACGCCACGCAGACGCTCGAGCTGACCGTCGACGAGGCACCCGGGATCACCAGCCCGACCGCCGCCGGGTTCACGGTCGGCGAGGCCGGGTCGTTCACCGTCACCACGGTCGCGGGGTACCCGTCCGACACGGCGCTGACCGTGGCCGGCGACCTGCCCTCGGGCCTGAGCTTCGTCGACAACGGCGACGGCACCGCCACCCTCGCGGGCACCCCCGCGAACGGCTCCGCCGCCACCTACCCGGTCACGGTCGAGGCGTCGAACGCGAAGCTGTCGAGCACGCAGGACGTCACGCTGACGGTGTCGCTCGCGACGCAGACCGTCGCCATCACGTCCGACGCGCCCGCGAACGCGGTGGTCGGTCAGACCTACGCGGTCACCACCTCCGCCGGGGCGTCCGGGCAGCCCGTCGTCCTCTCCGTCGACGAGGCCTCGGCCGACGTCTGCGCCATCGACGGCACCACGGTGACCTTCCAGCACCCGGGCGCCTGCGTCGTCGACGCCGACCAGCAGGGCGACGGCCGCTACGCCGCCGCCTCGACGAGCCAGACGGTCACGGTCGCTCAGGCCGCGACGTCGACCACGCTCACGGTCGCGCGCGACACGCTCTCCGCTGCCGTGAAGCCCACGGCTCCCGGCGCTGGCGCGCCGACCGGCACCGTGACCTTCTCGGTCGACGGCGAGACGGTCGGCACCGCACCCGTCGTCGACGGTGTCGCGACGCTCGCGTACCGGGTCGAGGCCGGCAAGGAGCGGGCCGTCGCGGCCGCGTACGCGGGTGACGCCGACTTCGTCGGCTCGTCGGACTCGACGGCACGTCAGGACCCGGTCGTCACGGCCAAGGTCACCAGTGCGGTCAAGAAGTCGGCGAGCGGCTGGTACCGCACGCCGGTGACCGTCTCCTTCCAGTGCGCCCCGACGAGCGGCGCGCTGGTCGGCAGCTGCCCCGCGCCCGTCACGCTCGGCCGGGACGGCGCCGGCCAGTCGGTCACGCGCACGGTGCTCGCGGCCGACGGCGGCGCCACGACCGTCACGGTCGCCGGCATCGACGTCGACCGCACGGCTCCGCGGGTCGCGGTCAAGGGCGTGTCGAAGGGCCGGGTCTACGCCGGCCAGGCGCCCCGGGCCACCTGCACGAGCCGCGACGCCCTCTCGGGCATCGCGTCGTGCCGGACCAGCCGGAAGGTCTCGGGCGAGACGGTCACCGTCACCGCCCGCGCCACCGACCGGGCCGGCAACACGAGCACCACGTCGGTGACCTACCGCGTCGCGCGGTTCTACGTCGCGGGCGCCACGTTCCGCGACGGCGCGTGGCAGGTGCGTGACGGCCAGACGTACCAGGTGGTCGCGCTGACCTCCGGCACGGCCCGGCCGCAGTACTACAACGCGGCACCGCGGGGCAGCCGTCCGACCGCCTCGGGCAGCTACCTCGTCCGGGCTGGCAAGCAGGCGGGCCTGAACCGCTTCTCGCTGCCGGTGCGGATGGACCGCGGCATGAGCCGCAAGGGTCACTGGGTGCTCGGCGTCAAGACGGGCTCGACCCTGCACACCATCCCGGTGCGTGCGCAGCGCTGAACCAGCCACACCCGGAGTCGGGCCCGTCCGTGAACTTCGCGGGCGGGCCCGTCGCCGTCCTGCGCCTTCTGGCCGTGTCGGCGGTAGGTCTCGCACTCTTCGAGGCCCCAATGGGGAGTGTCACCTACCGTCAGGGCCGATGAGGTGTCTGACCTACCGCTTGGGGGCGGGCGCCGGCGGGCGGGAGGCCGTCAGGCGATGCTGGCGACCACGACCAGCGACACCGCGATCTGGGTGGCGGCCGGGACGAGGGTGGCGGGGTGGAAGGTCGACTGCATCGCGGTGGCGGCGAGGTCGTCGGGCATGACGATGTCGACGAGTCGGAACGCGACCGCCTGCACGACGACGCCGAACAACCCGAACACGATCGTGTAGCCGAGGGCCTCGCCGAACGAGGCGTCTGCGTGGTGCCAGATGGCCGTGTAGACCACCAGGCCCAGGCCGAGGATCCCGGAGGCTGCGACGAGAGCCGCGTTCATCGAGCCGGCCATGATGTGCCGGCCCAGGTGGCCCGGCGTGAGCAGGTCGAGCACGCCGTAGCCGACGCCCAGCACGACGATGCCGACGACGGCGTAGGCGAGCGCGTAGCCGACGGAGGTCAGCAGGTCCATGGAGGTCTCCTCGGGTGGGGGGATCAGCGGTGGTCAGCGGTGGTCGGTGTCGGCGAGCCAGGACGCGACCTGGTCGGGCGACGAGCGGGGTGTGTCCATCAGGTGCGGGACGAAGCGGGCCCGGGTGGTCGTGATCCGCTCGCGTGACTCGCGGATGCCGAGGCCGGCGGCACGACCCCCGATCACCCACGTCCCCAGGACGGGACGGTTGCCGTCGAAGTCGGGCAGGTCGACGTACTGCTGGTAGACCACCTGCTGGCCCTCGGTGTGCGAGCGGGGGACCGACTCGGCGATCGCCTCGCCGTGGATCTCCACGCCGTCGCCCTCCCAGCCGAACAACGGCTTCGTGACGTAGCGGCGCATGGCGTAGGGCGCGTCGAAGTAGGACGGGAGCAGGTTCGGGTGGCCGGGGAACATGTCCCACAGCACCGGCAGCAGCGCCTTCGAGCCCAGCAGCAGCTTCCACGGCGGCTCGATCCAGCGCGTCGTGCCCCGGCCGGCGATCAGGTGCTGGCCGAAGATCGAGTCGAGCATCCACTCCGTCGGGTACATGGCGAAGCAGTAGCGCATCTCCACGTCCTCGGGGTCGAGGAAGACCTCGCGGTCGTGGTGCCAGCCGATGTCCTCGACGGTCACGCCGAGGGTCTGCACGCCCGCCTCCTGCGCGGTGTCGCGCAGGTACGCGACCGTCACCCAGTCCTCGGTCGGCTCCTGCTGGCCGACGGCGAAGTGCACCACGTCGATGCCCTGCGAGCGCAGGTCGCCCCAGCGCTTCACCAGGTGCTCGTGCAGCATGTTCCACTGGTCGCGGTCGGGGTGCGTCTCCTCGAGCCACGTCCACTGGCAGACCGCCGCCTCGACGAGCCCGGCGGGTGTGTCGGCGTTGTACTCCAGCAGGCGGGGCTCTCCCGTGCCGTCCCACGCGAGGTCGAAGCGGCCGTAGAGCGAGATCTCGTCGGGGTCGTTCAAGGACCGCGCCAGCAGCTCGCCCGACCCGGGCGGCAGGCCGAGGCGCTCGACGACGCTCGGGTCCGCGACCATCCGACCGGCCGCCTCGACCGCCATCGCGTGCAGGTCGTCGGTGACGCGCTCGAGGTGGTCGACCTCGGCCTCGCTCAGCACGTAGCAGGCCGACTCGTCCCAGTACGGCAGCTGCTCGCCGTCCTCGGCGCGGTCGACGGCGTAGGTGAGTCCCTCGCCCTCGACCTTCGCGAGCCAGTCGGGCCGTGGCTCTGACGCGAGTCGTCGCACGTCAGCCGCCGAACGAGCTCTTGCCGGAGAAGAACCCGCCGCGGGTCACCTCGCCGCCGTCGTAGGCCACGCCTCCGCGCTTCACCGACGACGGAGGCGGTGTGTACGAGCCCTGGCCTGAGGTCTTCTCGCCGACGCCGGGCGCCGTGCGGCCCGACGGGATGTAGTACCAGCCGTAGCCGCCACCGCCGGACGAGCCACCGCCGCTGTCGGACGAGCCGCCCTCGACCGAGGAGTCGTCGTCGCAGCGCTCGTCGGTCACGCGGGTGTCGGTCGACCGGTCCACGCACACAGCGCGGTTGTCGGCGCCGCCGTCGTTCGAGATGGCCACGATCGCTGTCACGGCCAGGGCCACGGCCCCGACGCCCACGATGGCGGAGCGCTTCCTGTCGTCGTCCACGCGAGCACGGTAGCGAAGGTCGATCCTGTGCGCCCGTCCAACGTGGTCAGGCAGGTGGCGGGTCGAGGGTGGACGTCGTGGGGTGCGTCGTCCGGGCCTGACGACGCGCGCCGCCGACCACTGACCCGCCCCACTGACCGCTGGGGCGGGTCACGGACGCCATGGTCAGGCCGTGTAGCCGGTCACGTAGTGGACTCCGTCGGAACCGGTCCGGTTGGTGCTGAAGTAGAGCTTGCCGCTCTCGGTGTTGACGCCCACGCCCTCGATCTCGAACTTCGCGTAGTTCGCGCTCGTGATGTCGATCTTGACGTCGGCGCTGGAGGACCGGTCGCCGGTCGTGGCCGCCGTGATGCCGTCGTAGATCAGCACGCGGCTGCGGTTCGTGCTCTCACCGCTGCTGTTGACGCTGGTGACCGGACGGTAGAAGCGCTGGTTCGCTGCGTCGTAGTGGATGCCCTGCGTGTTCCAGCCGGACGGCCTGTTGTTCATCGTGAACGCCTTCGTGAGCGCGACGTCGTTGGCCGTGCCGCCGACGGCGGTCACGTCGAGGTTGCCCGTGTACACCTGGTCGCCCGAGCTGAAGAAGAACGAGACGACGTTGCCGCTCTGGGAGATCTTGCTCAGGCCGCTCACGCCCTTGGGTGTCGAGCCCGACAGGATCGTGTAGGTGTGGTCCCACTCGTAGCTGGTGCCGTCGTACTTCAGCTTCACCAGCTGCTTCTCGCTGTTCGCTCCGTCGCCGCCGTCGAACATCGTGACGACGAACATGTACTTCTGGCCGTTCACGCTCACGACCTGCAGGTCGTTGGCGTGCCCGAGCCACGTGTTGACGTTGGAGTTGCTCGTCGCGTTGCGCATCAGCACGCGGTCCCCGGTCTCGCGGTCGACGCGGTAGATCACCGACTTCTCGTGGGCCGAGTCGGTCTTGATGCTGTAGAGGTAGTTGCTCGTGACGGCGAAACCCTGCGCGGCGGTGCAGGAGTCGGCACCGCAGTCGTAGTCGGGAAGGGTGGCCTTCGTCGTGTAGCTGTCGTAGGTGGTGGCCGCCCAGCTGGGCGAGGCGACGGTCAGGCTGAGCCCTACCGTCATCGCCGCGAGTGTGGCGAGCATGTGTCGTCGTGCCATCAGTTTCCCCGATTCGGTTGCTCGGGCCAGACGCCGCGAGACCACGCCACGGTAGGCGCGGCCGGCGTCGATGTCGACTGTCGGTCCCGAGATCGGGTCGGAGGTGCACGTGGGTGCAGCCGCGCACCCGCAGCATCGCTTCGACGCGGCGACGCCTCAGAGGTCAAGCGGGCGGCAGGTCGATCGTGAACGTCGTCGGGTCGTGCGTCGACGTCACGCTCACCGTGCCACCCACGGTCGCCGCGACCCGTCGCGCGAGGGGGAGGCCGAGGCCGGCGCCCTCCGCGTCGTCGCTGCGTCGGAAGCCGGCGCGGAACACGTCCTCGCCGTGCGCGGCGTCGAGGCCGGCCCCGTCGTCGCTCACCTCCACGACGACCCGGCCTGCGCGGCGGCGCACCACGACCTCGACCCGCGTGCGCGCGTGCCGCACGGCGTTGTCGACGACGGGTCCGACGATCCGCTCGACGAGCTCGGCGGCGGCCGCCACGTGCAGACCGGCCGCAGCGGCCACGTCGGTCCGGACGTCCGCGGGAGGTCGCGCCGCGACGAGCGCGGCGACCACCTCGCCGACGTCGGCCTGCCGCGGCGACCCGGTGGCGTGGCGCGCCACCTCCAGCAGCGCCGTGATCGTGCCGTTCAGCCGGTCGACCTGCTCCAGCACCCGGACGAACCGCTCCCGGACGCCGGGGGGCGGCGATCCGAGCAGTGCCAGCTCGGCCTCGCCACGCAGCGCGGTCAACGGGGTGCGCAGCTCGTGCGCCAGCTCACCGGTCAGGCGCTGCTCGGCGCGGATGGCCTGCGCCACGCGGTCGAGCAGGCGGTCCAGCGTCCGACCGAGCCGGGCCAGCTCGTCGTCGCCCGTGAGGTCGAAGCGGGCCTCGAGGTCGTGCGCGCTCCACTCGTCGGCGGACTCGGTCATCTCGCCGACGCGGCGCAGCGTGCGCGACACGGTCCAGGCCGTCGTGGCGGCGGTCCCTGCGACGACGAGCAGCGCCGCCACGCCGAGCGCGCCGAGCAGGATGTCGCGGCTCGCCTCGTAGACGTCGAGCGACTCGGTGGCCACGACGACCGCCGTCAGGTCGTCACGTCCGGGGACGGCGACCGGCCGGGCCCGGAACAGCCGCTCGCCGCGCTTGAGCGTCGTCGCCTGCCGCACGTCGGCCAGACCGTCGACCACCGCGGTCGTCCGGGCGCTGGCGTCGGGGCCCGACAACTGCACGCCTGAGGCGTCGAAGACCCAAACGCCGTCGAGGACGGTGTCGGCCCCCACGTCGGGCACCTCGACCCGTCCCTGGCGCGCTGCGAGCGACGCGGCCACGGTGTCGATGCGGTCGTCGAGCGCGGTCTGCACCTGCGATGCCATGAGCTGGTTCGCGGCGAGCAGCACGACCACGAGCATGAGCGCCATCGCGCCCGTCGTGATGAGCGCCGTCGTGAGCACGAGCCGTCCGCGCACCCCGGGCGAGCGGCTCATCGGAGCACGAACCCGACCCCGCGCACGGTCTCGAGCGTCACCGGGGCGTCGATGGCCTCGAGCTTCACCCGCAGGCGGCGCACGTAGGTGTCGATGGTGTTCTCGTGCACGATCGCGCCGTCGGGCCAGCCGGCCGCGACCACGGCGCGCCGCCGCACGACCTCGCCCGGTCGGGCGGCGATGGCGGCCAGCATCCTGAACTCGGTCGGCGTCAACCGCTGCTCGCCGTCGGGGGAGCGGACCGAGAAGCGCTCGGGGTCGAGGACGAGCCCTGTGGCCTCGACCGGCGCGCTGCGCGAACGGCGCATCAGGGCGTCGAGGCGCACGAGCACCTCGCTGATCGAGAACGGCTTCGGCACGTAGTCGTCGCCTCCCGCGTGGAACCCCGAGACACGGTCGTGCACGGCGTCGAGCGCCGTCAGGAACAGCACCGGCGCGTGCTGGCCGCCGGCCCGCAGCGCCTGGCAGACGTCGCGCCCGTCGGCGTCGGGCAGGCCGATGTCGAGGACGAGCGCGTCGAGCTCCGTGTCGGTGCCGAAGAGTTCCATCGCCTCGCGACCCGTGCGCGCCAGCACCACGTCGTGCGACGAGAGCCGCAGTCCCTCCACGAGGACGCGCCGCACCGACGCGTCGTCCTCGCACACGCCGATCCGGGCCACGGGCTCATCCTGCCCGACGTCCGGGTGAGCGCGGCGTGATCGGGCAGCGACGTTCAGGTGGCGTACAGGTGGCCGCTCCTAGCGTGACGCCATGACCAGCATCACCGGCGCGACCCGCGTGCGTGGCGTGGCGACGAGCCTGCCCAGGGTCGCGTGGGTGCCGTGCGCCGCAGGGGTGCTCGCGGCCCTGCTGCGGATGACCTGGGCCGACCGCGGTCTCGGCTCCGACGAGGCGGGGTTCCTGACGGTCGCGGGACAGTGGAGTCCTGGGACGTCGCTCTACGGTCACTACTGGGTCGACCGCCCGCCGCTGCTGATCACCCTGTACCGGCTGGCCGACGGGCTCGGCGGTGCCGTCGGGCTCCGCGTCGTCGGTGCGCTGGCCGTCGTCGTCGCCGTGGTCGTCATCGGTGCCGTCGTGCGCCGTGCGACCGGCTCGGCGACCGCGGCCGCCTGGACGGCCGTCGTCGCCGCAGCGCTGCTCGCCTCGCCCGCCGCGGGCGCGTACGAGGTGGACGGGGAGCTCTTGGCAGCGCCCTTCACCGCGCTCGGCGTGCTCGGCGTCGTGCTCGTGTGGCGCAGCTCCCGTCGGCGCGACGACCTGCTCGGTGGCGTGCTGGCCGGGGCCGGGCTCGCGGCCGCGCTGATGGTGAAGCAGAACATGGTCGACGTGCTCGTCGTGGCGTCGGGCGTGGTCGCGCTCGGCGCGCTCACCCGGACCCTGCGTCTGCGCACCCTGCTGGTCGCCCTCGTGGGGGCGGCTGCCGGTGGCGTCGCCGTGGCGGGGGTGGTGCTCGGGTGGGCCGTGCTGCACGGCACGTCGCCGGGTGGGGTCTGGTACGCCATGTACCCGTTCCGCGTGGCCGCCGGCGCTGCGCTGGCGTCGTCGCGAGGTGTCGCCGCGCACGCGCGAGGTCTGCACCTGCTGGCCGCCGCGGTGGTCGGCGGCGTCGTGCCCGCCCTGGCGGTCCTGCTCCTCGGCGTGCGGCGGATGCGTCGCGACGTGCGACTCGTCGCCGTCGTCACGCTGGCCTGGACGGCGTGGGCGGCGGTCTCGATCGCCATCGGCGGCAACTTCTGGACGCACTACCTCGTGCAGCTGGCCCTGCCCGTCGCCGTGGGCGTCGGGCTGCTCTCCACGGCCCGGCCCCGGCTCGCGACGGTCGCCGCGGCGAGCTGCCTCGTGCCGGCGGTGCTGAGCGCGACGGTCATGTCCGCACGCGCCGACGACCTCACGCGCGACCAGAGAGTGGGTCAGGCCATCGGCGCCGCCTCGGTCGGGGCCGACTCCCTCGTCGTCGCCTGGGGCCACCCCGGGGTCGTGCAGGGCAGCGGGCTGACCTCGCCGTACCCGTCGCTGTGGAGCCTGCCCACGAAGACCCTCGACCCCGACCTGACCGGCTTCACCGCGGTGCTCGCCGGTCCGCGCGCGCCGACCTGGGTCGTCACCGGACGCAGCCTGCGCTCCTGGGGCCTGCGCACCCACGATGCCACCGCCGTGCTGCACCGCCGCTACCACCGCGTCGCCGACGTGTGCGGCTCCACCGTCTACCTGCGCGACGGGCTGGCCCGTCCCGTCCCTGCCGCCGACTGCGGCTGACCCGAGGAGGACCCATGAGGAACATCGTCATCGTCCCGACCTACGAGGAGCGCGACAGCATCGTCGTGCTCCTCGACGCCCTGGCCGCGACCGCGCCGGACGCCGACGTGCTGGTCGTCGACGACGCCAGCCCCGACGGCACGGCCGACGTCGTGCGGGCCCACCCGCGCTTCGGACCGCACGTGCACCTGCTGGAGCGCGCGGGCAAGGACGGTCTCGGCGCCGCGTACCGCGCCGGCTTCCAGTGGGCGCTGCAGCACGGCTACGAGGGCATCGTCCAGATGGACGCCGACCTGTCGCACCCGCCGGAGCGCGTCCCGGCGCTGCTCGACGCCCTGCGCGACGTCGACGTGGCCGTCGGCTCCCGGTACGTGCCGGGAGGCGGGTCGCGCGGGTGGCCCTGGCGGCGACGCCTGCTGTCGCGGGCGGGCAACGTCTACGTGCGCGCCGTGCTCGGCCTGCACGTGCACGACTGCACGGCCGGGTTCAAGGCCTTCCGGGCCGAGGCGCTCGTCGCCGTCGGGGCGCTGACCTCGCGGTCGGAGGGCTACAGCTTCCAGGTGGAGAACACGTGGCGGGCGCAGCGAGCCGGCCTGCGGGTCCGCGAGCTGCCCATCGTCTTCACCGAGCGCACTGCCGGGGCGTCGAAGATGTCGACGACCATCGCGCTCGAGGCGCTGCGGCTGCCTCTCGTGTGGCGCCGCGAGGAGCTGCGTCGCGCCCTGGCCCCTCGACGTCCGGTCGAGGTCGGCGCCGCATGACGCTGCTGCGACGGCTGCTGACGCGCGAGGTGCTGACCTTCCTCGTGGTCGGCGGCTCCGGGTACGTCGTCGACGTCGTCGCGTTCAACGAGCTGCTCGTGCTGCCCCCGTTCCGGTCGTGGGACCCGAGCGTCGCCCGGGTGCTCGCCGTCGGCGTCGCGATGGTCGTGACGTTCGCCGGCAACGCCGCCCTGACGTGGTCGGGACGACGGTGGGGGCGGCGCGAGGTCGCGTGGTTCGTGCTGCTGAACGTCGTCGGGCTCGGCTTCTCGGTGGTGTGCCTGCTGGTCTCGCACGACCTCCTGCACCTGACGTCGCGGCTGGCCGACAACGTGAGCGCGAACGGCGTCGGCCTGCTGCTCGGGACCGTGTTCAGGTTCTGGACCTACCGGCTGCTGGTGTTCCGGGAGGACGCCGGGCCGGCAGTCGTGGGCGCGGGCGACCCGCGACGGCAGTCAGGTGGCCGTCAGGTGGAGCCGGGGACGATCGCCTCATGACCGCCGTCTTCACCCCGCTCCTGCTGACCCTCGGGCCGGCCGCGGTGCTCGTCGTCATGCTCGTCGTCTTCGCCGAGACGGGGCTGCTGCTGGGCTTCGTGCTGCCGGGGGACTCGCTGCTGTTCCTGTCCGGTGCCCTCGTGACGTCGCACGTCATGGGCGTGCCGATCTGGCTGGTGATGATCGGGGTCGTGCTGGCCGCCGCCGCGGGCGACCAGCTCGGCTACCTCATCGGCCGTCGGTACGGGCCGGCGGTCTTCCGCCGGGAGACCTCACGACTCCTGCGGCCCGAGTACGCCGACCGGGCCCACGACTTCTTCGAGCGTCGCGGCAACGCGGCGGTCATCATCGGACGCTTCATCCCCATCATCCGCACCTTCACGCCCACCGTGGCCGGGGTGGCCCGCATGCCGCGCGGTCGGTTCACGGCCTACAACGTCGTCGGCGCCGTGCTCTGGGGGAGCGGGATGGTGGCGCTCGGCGCGCTGTTCGGCGGCATCCCGCTGGTCGCCCACCACGTCGAGGTCATCACCATCGGCTTCGCCGGTCTCTCCGTGGTCCCGCTCGGCATCGAGCTGCTGCGCATGCGACGCTCGCGGGCGCGCGCCGTGCAGGCGCCGGGACCCTCGGAGCCCGCTGGGACGTCGGAGCCTGCCGCGTCTGCCGAGGCTGCGTAGCCGACGGCGACCTCGGCCACCGTCGCCGGTGTGGCGACGGCCACATCTACAGAAGATGCACTCAGTGCAAGCACCTGCCTAGTCTGGAAGAGTGACCGAGTCCGTCGACCGACGCCAGCAGCGCGGCGAGCAGCACCGTGAGGCGATCCTCGCGGCTGCTGCCGACCTCGTCGCAGAGACGGGCTCCGTGCAGCTCAGCACGGAGGTCCTGGCGCAGCGCGCGGGCGTGTCGCGCCGCACCGTCTTCAACCACTTCGCGACGCTCGACGAGGTCGTCACCGAGGTGCTCGCCCGCAGCATCGGCGAGGCCGTCGACGCGCTCGAGTCCGCTGCTCGCCGCGTCGAGGGCGACGACACGCTCGACGGCACCTTCGCCCGCATGTCCGCGGTCTTCGAGCAGACCGACCTGACGCCGCAGATGTCGTTCCTGTGGTCGGTGCTCAGTGTCGACGACACGCTGCCGCGGCGCTACGGCCACGTCATCGACGACGCCTTCCACCGTCTGCGCGACCTCCTCCTCGCCACCGCTCGCGAGCCGGGGGACACCACGGACACCTTCGGCCGCGAGCTGCTCGTCACCTCGCTCATGAACGGCACCGCCTTCGTCGCGCAGCGGTGGTGCGAGGAGACCCGCGGCGTCGTCGACGACGACTCCCGTGCGCTGTGGACGTCGCTCGTCGTCCGCATGACCGACCAGCTCGGCCGTGGCTACCGCCACGCCGGAGCCTGACCCTGTCCGCTCGAGACCCGAGAGAGACCACCATGGCATCGTTGCTCTACCGACTCGGTCGCTTCGCGGCCCGCCGCGCCTGGACCGTGCTGGCCGCCTGGGTGGCGGTCCTCGCCCTCGCCGCCGGCACCTTCGCCCTCTTCGGCGGCGCGCTGACGTCGACCGTCACCATCCCCGACACGCCCACGCAGCGCGTGGCCGACCAGCTGGCGGAGCGCTTCCCCGACGCGAGCGGCGGCAGTGCCACGGTCATCTTCCGCAGCGAGGACGGCAAGGCGCTCACCGACGCCCAGCGGTCCGGGATCGCAGCCGTGCTGAAGAAGGTCGACCGCGTCGACGGCGTCTCCGGCACGGTCGACCCGTTCGCGGTCGAGCAGCAGGTCGGCGCGCAGGTCCAGAAGCTGGAGGACGGTCGACGTCAGCTCGAGCAGGGACGCGAGCGCCTGGAGGCGGGAGAGCGGCAGCTCGCCGCGGCGCGACAGCAGCTCGAGGCCGCGCCCTCGGCGCCGCAGGCGCAGCGCGAGCAGCTCGCCGCCCAGGAGGAGGAGCTCGCGCAGGATCGCAAGGAGCTCGAGGCCCAGGGTCGCACGCTCGACGACGGCGCGGCGCTGCTGAAGCTCAGCGAGGGTCTGCGGCAGGTGTCGGAGGACGGGACCACCGCCCTCGCGCAGGTGCAGTTCACGGACGAGCTGGTCGAGGTGACGCCGGAGGTCCGTGAGGACGTGCTGGCCGCGCTCACCGACGACCCGGTCGACGGCGTCGAGGTGCTGCCGTCGGCGGAGATCTCCCAGGAGATCCCGAACGTGTTCGGCCCGGGCGAGGCGGTCGGCCTCGTCGTGGCCGCGATCGTCCTCGTCGTGATGCTCGGGACGTTCGTGACGGCGGGCCTGCCGCTGCTGAACGCGCTGCTCGGCGTCGGGGTCGGCGTGCTGGCGAGCCTGTCGCTGTCCGGCGTCGTAGAGATGCTGTCGGTCAGCCCGGCCCTGGGCGTGATGCTCGGCCTGGCGGTCGGCATCGACTACTCGCTCTTCATCATCAACCGCCACCGCAAGCAGCTCGCGCGTGGCATGGACGTGCACGAGTCGATCGGCCTCGCCAACGGCACGTCGGGCAACGCGGTCGTGTTCGCCGGCAGCACCGTGCTGATCGCCCTGCTCGCGCTCAACGTCGTCGGGATCGGGTTCCTCGGCGTCATGGGCACGGTCGGCGCGATCTGCGTCTTCGTCGCGATCCTCGTCGCCATCACGCTGACGCCCGCGATGCTCGGTCTGCTCGGTCGCCGGGCCCTGACCCGCAAGGAGCGCGGTCAGGCGCCGGAGCCGGAGGGTGCGCACCTGCCCGCCGACCGCCCGATGAGCACCGTCCGGGCGTGGCTGACCGTGGTCGGGACCGTCGTCGTGCTGCTCGTCGTGGCGATCCCGGCGCTCTCGATGCGCCTCGGCCTCAACTCGGCCACGTCGGAGCCCGAGGACTCGGTCGTCTACCAGTCGTACAGCACGGTCGAGCGGGCGTTCGGGCCCGGCGCCAACGGCCCGCTGCTCGTCGTCGCGACGCTCGACGAGCCGGTCACCGACGCGACGTTGACGTCGGAGCAGCTGCGCCTCGGCGAGCTGCTGCGCGACCAGGGCGACGTCACCGCCGTGGCACCGGTGGGCGCATCCGAGGACAAGATGCTGCTCGCGTTCCAGGTGGTGCCGAAGACCGGACCGTCCGACGAGGCGACCGAGCAGCTCGTGCGCGACGTCCGCGACCTGCGCGCGGACGGCGTGGCGTCGTTCGGGGTCGCCGGCGCGACGTCGGGCAACATCGACGTGAGCGCGCAGCTCTCCGACGCGCTGCCGGTCTACCTCGCAGTCGTCGTCGGGCTGTCGCTGCTGATCCTCGTGCTGGTGTTCCGGTCCATCCTGGTGCCGCTCACCGCGACGCTGGGCTTCGTGCTGTCGCTGCTGGCGACGTTCGGCGGGCTGACCGCGATCTTCCAGTGGGGCTGGATCGGCTCGGTGTTCGGCGTGCACGACCCCGGCCCGGTGCTGAGCTTCCTGCCGGTCATCCTCATCGGCGTGCTGTTCGGGCTGGCGATGGACTACCAGCTGTTCCTCGTGTCGGGCATGCGCGAGGCGCACGCGCACGGTGCGCCGGCGCGGGTGGCGGTGCAGCGGGGGTTCCACGCGGGCCGGTCGGTCGTCATCGCGGCGGCGCTCATCATGGTGTCCGTCTTCGCGGGCTTCATCTTCGCCGACTCCGGGATGATCAAGTCGGTCGGCTTCGGCCTGGCCTTCGGCGTCCTGGTCGACGCGTTCGTCGTGCGGATCCTGCTCGTCCCGGCCGTCATGCACCTGTTGGGGGAGTCGGCCTGGTGGATGCCGCGCTGGCTCGACCGCATCCTGCCCGACATGGACGTCGAGGGTGCCGCGCTCGAGCGCTCCCACCCCGGACCGCACCCCGAGGACGCCCAGCCCGACGCCTCCAGTCCCCGCTGAGCGTGACGTTCGCGGGCCGGGAGCAGCGTCCTCGCCCCGCGGACGTCACACTCAGGGGGAGGGGAGGTGGTGCGCGTGGGTGAGCTGCACGGACTGGTGCTGGCGGCCGGGGCCGGTCGACGGCTCGGGCGACCGAAGGCCACGGTGGTCGACGCGCACGGCGAGCCGTGGGTCGCGAGTGCCGTCCGGGTGCTGCGCGAGGGCGGGTGCGAGGCCGTGCACGTCGTCCTGGGCGCGGAGGCCGACACGGCACGCGCGCTCGTGCCGGCCGAGGCGCGGGTGGTCGTCGCGGACGACTGGGCCGAGGGGATGTCGGCGTCGCTGCGCGCCGGGCTGCGTGCCGTCGCCGCGACGTCGGCCGACGCGGTGATGATCCACCTCGTCGACCTGCCCGACGTCGGCGCCGACGTCGTCGCGCGGGTGGCGGCACGCGGCGTGGGGCCCGACGCGCTCGCACGCGCAGAATTTTCTTCGCGCCCCGGTCACCCCGTGCTGATGGGGCGCGACCACTGGTCCGCATGTGCGGCGACGTTGACCGGTGACCGGGGCGCACATGCGTACCTGACCGGCGCGTCCGCGACCGCAGTCGCGTGCGACGACCTCGCGTCCGGAGAGGACCGCGACACCTCGCTCGAGGGCACCTGAGGATGGTCCGACTGGACTAGTTCGTCTGCACTACGACGTGACCCGTGACACAGTGCTGCGCATCCCCCACTTCGTCCATCCCCTCATCCCCGACGAAAGTGTGCCGCAGTGCCCATCCCACCTGACTCCGCCCTGCCCGCCCCTGCTCCCACGCGCCGGACGTTCCTCGGCTACGTGATCGGCGGCGCCGGTCTGCTCGTCGCCGCCGACCTCGGCCTCGGCGCCTCGCCCGCGTCGGCCGCCGTCGTGCTGCCGTCGGTCCCGCAGATCCCGGAGGCCTACGACCTCAACGACTTCCTGACGCAGTGCGCGCTCCCGACGTCGAACCTCGTCGCCGTGCGCATCGACCGTCGGGGCGACGCCCACTTCGCGCTCCCACGCATGGAGGTGGGGCAGGGCATCACGACGTCGACGGCCATGATCCTCGCCGAGGAGCTCGACCTCCCGCTGGACCGCGTGCACGTGCAGCTCGCCCCGGCGCGACCGGAGCTGCTGTTCAACCAGCTCACCGGCGGCTCGAACACCACGATCTCGACCTACACCCCGATCCGCGTGGCCGCCGCCGTCGCACGGCAGTCGCTGCTCGAGGCCGCGGCGATCATGCTCGGCGCCCAGGTGACCAGCCTGACGACGAAGGGCGGCACGATCCTCGACTCGCTCGGCTCGTCGGTCACCTACGGGCAGGCCGCGCAGAAGGTCGACACCTCGCGCACGCGGGAGGTGAAGGTGACCCTCGACGAGTCGCGCGAGCGCAAGGTCGTGGGCACGCCGCAGCGCCGGATCGACGCGCTCGACGCGGTGACGGGCCGCAAGACGTTCGCCATGGACCTCAAGGTCAAGAACGCGCTCCCGACCATGGTGTGCCGCGCGCCGGCCCTCAACGGCAAGCCCGTCAAGGTCCGCAACGCCGCCAAGGTCAGGGCGATGCCGGGCGTGACGCACGTGGGCGTCGTGCCCACCGGCGTCGCCGTCCGCGCCCGCACGTTCGGCCAGTGCATCGACGCGGTCCGCGCGCTCGACGTCCAGTGGTCGGAGGGGACCGTGCCCGGCAAGAAGGCCGACGACGTGACCCGCGAGCTGAGGGCGGCCGAGCTGCCGCTGGCCGTGCCGGCGCTCGGCGCGACCACCGTCGAGGGCTCGTTCACCTTCCACTTCCGCAGCGGGTCGGCCCTCGAGCCGAACTGCGCGGTCGCCGACGTGCGCAAGGACTCCGCGCGGATCTGGAGCGGTCTGAAGTCGCCGATCGACGCCCAGTCGAAGATCGCCAAGCTGCTCGGCCTGCCGCAGACGAAGGTCGAGGTGAACGTGGTCACCGGCGGCGGGTCGTTCGGTCGCAAGCTCTTCAGCGACGGCGCCATCGAGGCCGCGCAGGTCTCGAAGGCCTTCGGGGTCCCGGTCAAGCTCATGTGGCACCGGGCCGACGAGCCGCGCCAGGGTCGCGTGCACCCGATGGCGACGTCGCGGATCCGCGCCACGGTCGTCGGCGACACCGTCGCGACCTTCGAGCAGCGGCACACGTCGGTCTCCTGCGACTTCACCCACGGCCTGGGCGAGCGCATCACCGCCGAGGTCGCGTCGCTGCCGTCGGGCCTGGGCAACCTCGGCTTCTCCGAGACCGTGTTCCTGCTGACGCAGGAGCTGCCGTACAACTTCGGCGTCGTGACGCAGCTGCTCAACGAGTCGAACTACGACCAGAGCAGGTTCAACACCAGCTCGGTGCGCAACATCTACTCACCCGACGTGCGCGTGGCGAACGAGCTGATCGTCGACCAGCTCGCCGCCCGCTTCAGGACCGACCCGGTCGAGTTCCGCAGGACGTTCACCAAGAGCGGCGTCGTCCGTCGCGTGCTCGACCGTGCCGCCGAGCTCGGCGAGTGGGGGAGGAGGCTGCCGAAGGGCGTCGCCCAAGGCATCGCCATCCACAAGGAGTACAAAGGGGCGACCGCGGTGGTCGTCGAGCTCGACTGCCGTCCGGCCACGGTGAACCGCAAGGTCCGCGACGCCGTGACCGGGCCGCGCGTGCTCCGGGCCACGATGGTCGTCGACTGCGGTCTCGCCATCAACCCGCTCGGCATCGAGGCGCAGATGATGGGCGGCTTCAGCGACGGGATGGCGCAGGTCCTGACCTACAGCAACCACCTGGTCGACGGTCACTTCCTCGAGGCGAGCTGGGACAACTCGGCGTACACCCGGCAGTGGAACACGCCGCTGGAGTTCCGGTGCGAGGTGATGGAGTCCGAGAGCACCGAGCCGGGAGGCATCGGAGAGGCCGGCGTGGCCGCGTCGGCCGCTGCCGTGGCCTGCGCCTACGCGCGTGCCACCGGCACCATGCCGACCGAGTTCCCCGTCAACTTCCGCCAGCCCCTGCACTTCACGCCCAAGTCCTTCGTCCCGCCCGTGCCAGCCTCGCCGACCAACGGCCTGACCTTCGTCTCCTGAGGAGCCCGACATGCCCAAGTACAGCTTCCAGCTCAACGGTGAGAAGGTCACCGTCGACGTCGAGAAGGGGGTGCGCCTGCGGTGGGTGCTGCGCGACGTCCTCGGCGTCACCGGCCCGAAGTACGGGTGCGGCATCAACGTCTGCAAGGCGTGCACGTCGCACCTGAACGGCAAGGCGTTCAACCCGTGCGCGGTGCCGGTCGAGAAGATCCGGCCCACCGACAAGGTCACCACGATCGAGGGCCTGGCGGACACGGTGCCCGGCGACGACCTGCACCCGATGCAGGAGGCCTGGCTCGAGCACGACGTCGCGCAGTGCGGCTACTGCCAGCCCGGCCAGATCATGACCGCGGTGGCTCTCGTCAAGCGGGTCCAGCGGGAGGGACGGGCCATCACCGACGCCGACCTCGACGCGATCCGCAACGTGTGCCGCTGCGGCACCTACACGAGGATCCGCGAGGCGGTCCGGACGGGTGAGAGGCTGATGCGCCGGTGACGGTCGCCGACGACGCCCTCGCGAGCGCCGCTCGCTGGGTGCAGGACTCGCCCGTCGCGCTGGCCACGGTCGTCGGGACGTCGGGCTCCGCGCCGCGCCAGCCCGGCGCGGCGATGGTGGTCGCGGCGGACGGGCGCATCGCCGGGTCGGTGTCGGGCGGGTGCGTGGAGGCGGCGGTCGTCGACCTCGCCGAGGCGACGCTGACGTCGGGCGAGCCGACGCTGCGCACGTTCGGCTTCGCGGCGGACGACCTGTTCGACGTCGGTCTCACCTGTGGTGGACGCATCGAGGTGCTCGTGCAGCGCGTCGGGCTCGACGACGGGTTGGGCGACGTGGCGGCGCGGGTCGCGGCCGGCGACGCCGTCGCGGTCGTGACGGTGCTGGAGCACCCGGACCCGCGACGCGTGGGGGAGCGGCTGGTCGCCGACGGCGCGACCGTCGGGGCGGCTCCTGCCGAGGCGGTCCGTCCTGACGACGCGCCGCCGGCGAGCGGCGCGACCGGTCTGCGTCGCGCGCTGCAGCAGCGTGCCCAGGCCATGCTGGCGAGCGGTGCCAGCGGCGTCGTGCACTGCGGACCCAACGGCTCGCCGCTCGCCTCCGGCGTGCGCGCGTTCGTCCAGACGTGGACCCCGCCGCCGCGTCTCGTGGTCCTCGGCGCCGTCGACTTCGCCCGCGCCCTGGCGAGCGCGGGACGCTTCCTCGGCTACGACGTCACCGTCTGCGACGCCCGGCCCGCGTTCACGACCGGCGACCGGTTCCCTGACGCCCACCGCGTGGTCGTCGACTGGCCGCACCGCTACCTGGACGCCGAGGTCGCCGCCGGTCGCATCGACGCCCGGACGGTGGTGTGCGTGCTCACCCACGACGCCCGCTTCGACGTGCCGACGCTGACCCGAGCGCTGCGCCTCCCCGTCGCCTACGTCGGGGCGATGGGCTCGCGGCGCACCCATCGGGAGCGGCTGGAGCAGCTGCGTGCCGCGGGCCTCACGGGCGAGGAGCTCGACCGGCTGCACTCGCCGCTCGGCCTCGACCTGGGCGCGCGCACGCCGGAGGAGACGGCCATCAGCATCCTCGCCGAGGTCGTCGCCGTCCGTCGTGGCGGCACCGGACGCGGGCTGGGCGACACCGACGGGCCGATCCACCGGCCCACGGCGGAGCCGGACCGGAGGGTCGCCGGGACGTCCGGACGGCCGGTGCTCGAGGCGGGCCGCGCGAGGTCGACGCTGCGCTAGGGTGCCGGCATGGCGGTGCTGGGGTGGGTGGTCTCGAGCATCGCCCTGGTCCTGCTCGCGGTCGGGCTGGCCACGGTGATCCGTCGCGTGCTCGGCGCGCGCGTCGGCACCCTGCGCACCGTCCTCGTGTCCTTGTCGGCGCTCGTCGTCGGGGTACCCGTCACCTCGGCGCTCGCCGAACGCGCCGACCTCGGGTCCGCCGAGGAGGGGCTGACCGCGCCCGTGGCCGTCGGTCTCGTCTTCTTCTGCGTCGCGGCGCTGTGGGTCTTCGCTGCCTGCCTCGCCGTCGTGCTCGTCCTGGAGGTGCTGGTCCCCACCGGGTCCGTGCCCGGTCCGCGGCGCGCGGGGCTGGCAGTGCGTGACGCCATGCGGCGAGGACGACGGTACGTCCAGCTCGGCACGGTCGCCACGACGTCGGGGGCGCTCGTCGCGCTGCGTCGGGGGCCGGGGTCCGGTCCCTTCGGTCCGGCGCTGACGACGCTTCTGCAGCGATCCGGCGTCACGTTCGTCAAGGTCGGACAGATCCTCGCCACCCGGGAGGACCTCCTGCCCGAGGAGACCACACGCGCCCTGGCGACGCTGCAGTCGGACGCCCAGCCGGAGTCGGCGCAGGACCTCCGGGCGACGGTCGTCGCTGAGCTCGGGGCGCCGCCCGAGACGGTCTTCGCCACCTTCGAGACGACGCCCCTCGCGGCCGCGTCGCTCGCGCAGGTCCATGCGGCGACGACCGCCGACGGGCGGGACGTGGTGGTCAAGGTGCAACGGCACGACGCGCAGCGACAGGTACTGGTCGACGTCGACATCCTCGGACGGCTGGCTCGCCGGGCGGAGCGGCAGTGGCCGTGGGCTCGCGAGATGTCGGTCGTGGGGCTCGCCGACGGCCTCGGGCGGTCGCTGCGGGAGGAGCTCGACTACCGCGTGGAGGCCGCGAACACCGTGGCCGGGGGCGCGGCGCTCTCGGCGTGGCCCGACCTGGTGGTCCCGGCGGTGGACACGACCCTGAGCACCCGCCGCCTGCTCGTCATGGAGCGACTGGTCGGGCGGCCGTTGTCGGGCGGTGCGGAGGTCGTCGCAGGGCTGTCCGAGCGACGACGGGAGCAGCTGGCCGACACGCTCGTCGCGGCGCTGCTCGACACGATCTTCGTCACTGGCGTCTTCCACGCCGACCTGCACCCGGGAAACGTGCTGCTCACCGACGACGGCCGCCTGGGGGTGCTCGACTTCGGTGCCGTGGGCTTGCTGGACAGCGAGACCCGGCACCTGCTCGCCCTGCTCCTGCTGGGCGTCCTCGGTGACGACGCAGTCACGGCCACCGACGCGCTCGTGCTGGCGTTCGACGTCCCGACCGACACCGACGTCCTGACGTTGCGGCGCGAGCTCGGTCGGGAGATCGCCGCGCTGCAGCTGCGGACGGAGCTCGACGCCGAGGCGTTCACCCGGCTGTTCGGCGTCATGCGTCGACACGGCATCGGTGTGCCGGGCGACGTCGCCGGTGCGTTCCGGACCCTGACGTCGGCGGAGCGGGTCGTCACGCTGCTCGACCCGGGGCGCAGCCTGCTCGCGTCCGCCCGCGAACAGCTGCCGTCCCTCGTGCGCCGACTGACGTCGCCGCGCCGCGTCGCGTCGCAGGCAGCGGGCCAGGCTGGTGTCCTGGCGGCCGTGGCGCGCCGTCTCCCGGGTCGGGTCGAGCACGTGAGTCGGGCGCTGGGCGACGGCACCTTCACCGTCCGGACGAGGACGCTGGGTCATCCTCAGGACCGCACCTGGCTGCGCGACCAGCTGAACGGGGTGTTCGTCGCCGCCTTCGGCGTCGCCGCCAGCGTGCTGGCCGTCGTCCTGGTGCTCGTCGGTGGAGGGCCCGAGCTCACCCCGCGGCTCTCGCTCGTCGACCTGCTCGGCGGGCTGCTCGGGTTCGCGGGCGTCACCGTCGCCCTCCGCGTCGCGGTCGGCATGTTCCACGGACAGGAGCGACCGCTCGACCGGGACTGAGCCGTGCTGGGCGCATGGACGCCGACGCTGCGGGTACGCCCCGAGGTGTCGACGCCGACCCGACCGGAGGACGCCATGCCCTGCACCCGAGCCCCGAGGGGACGAGGAGGGCGTCGTGCGCGCGCCTAGGCCATGGGGCCACCGCGGCCCGGGGACCGTGGACGAGGAGCGACACCTGCGCGTGCCGGTGCGCACCGCCTACGACCGGTGGACGCAGTACGAGAGCTTCCCGCGCTTCGCGCGCCACGTGCACCGGGTCGAGCAGGTCCGTCCGGCCGTGACGCGCTGGTTCGTCCGCCTCGGACCGCTGCGCCACGAGTTCCACGCCGAGGTGGTGGAGCAGCATCCCGACACGCTCGTGGCCTGGCACACCCTCGGGAGCCGCGTCGTCCACGAGGGCGAGGTGACGTTCCGTGCCACCGGACCCGACACCTGCGTCGTCGGCCTGACCCTCCGCGTGCCGTGCCCGCCCGTCGTGCCCCGACGAGCGGCCGAGGCGCTCCTCCGACCGCTGGTCAGCGCCGAGCTGGACCGCTTCGCGACGTTCGTGGAGACCGTGGGCGACGTCGGCGAGGCCTGGCGCGGCACCATCCACCGCGGTCGGGTCGAGCACGTCGAGAAGGAGCCGCCGGCCCACCCGGGGTGGGTGCACGGCTGAGCCCGAGCCGCCCGACCAGCACGTCGAGAGGAACACCATGGACGACGCACCGCACGACGACGAGACCACGGGCCTGACGGTCGAGGAGCCCCGCACCTGGGCAGCCGGCGTGCCGGCGGTCAGGCATGCGCTGGAGTACTCGCTGGAGCAGACCACCGTGCCCCGCACGGCCCGCACCCTGCTCACCATGAACCAGGTCGACGGCATCGACTGTCCGGGATGCGCCTGGCCCGACCCGGAGGTCGGGCACCGCTCGCGCAACGAGTACTGCGAGAACGGTGCGAAGCACATCAACGACGAGGCCACGCGGCGTCGGGTGACGCCCGAGTTCTTCCGCGCGCACCCGGTCGACGACCTCGCGTCACGATCGGACCGCTGGCTCAACCAGCAGGGCCGGCTGACCGAGCCCATGGTCAAGCGTCCGGGCTCCGACCACTACGAGCCGATCGGCTGGAACGAGGCGTTCGCCCTCGTGGCCGACGAGCTGAGGTCGCTCGACTCGCCCGACCAGGCCTCCTTCTACACGTCGGGACGCGTGAGCAACGAGGCCGCGTTCCTCTTCCAGCTGTTCGCGCGCGCGTACGGCACGAACAACCTGCCCGACTGCAGCAACATGTGCCACGAGTCGAGCGGCTTCGCGCTGCACGAGACGCTCGGGACGGGCAAGGGGTCGGTCAGCCTCCTCGACCTCGAGAACGCCGACCTGATCCTCCTCGTCGGCCAGAACCCGGGGTCGAACCACCCGCGACAGCTGTCCGCCCTGGAGACCGCCAAGCTCAACGGTGCACGGATCGTCGCCGTCAACCCGCTGCCCGAGGCCGGGCTGCGCCGGTTCAAGAACCCGCAGAAGCCGCGCGGCGTGGTGGGTCGGGGGACCGAGATCGCCGACCGGCTCCTGCAGGTGCGTCCCGGTGGCGACCTCGCGCTGTTCCAGGCGCTGAACCGGATGCTGCTGGAGGCCGAGGACCGGGCGCCGGGCACGGTGCTGGACCGTGACTTCATCGAGTCCAGCACCGACGGCTTCGACACGTTCGCCGAGCACGTGCGGGGCGTCGACCTGGCGGAGGTGCTCGAGGAGACCGGCCTGACGCTGGACGAGATCGGTGCCGTGCACGAGGACGTGCTGCAGAGCGACCGCGTCGTGGTCTGCTGGGCCATGGGGCTGACCCAGCAGCGGCACGCCGTCCCGACGATCCGCGAGATCGTGAACTTCCTGCTCCTGCGCGGCAACGTGGGCCGTCCGGGGACGGGCCCCTGCCCGGTCCGGGGGCACAGCAACGTGCAGGGCGACCGTACGATGGGCATCTGGGAGCAGATGCCCGACGCGTTCCTCGACTCCCTGCGCGACGAGTTCGGCTTCGAGCCGCCGCGCGAGCACGGGGTGGACGCGGTGGGGACGATCCGCGCGATGCGCGACGGCGAGGTGAGCGTCTTCTTCGGCCTGGCCGGCAACTTCGTCCGCGCCGCGCCCGACAGCGAGGCCACCGAGGCCGCCCTGCGCCGGTGCCGGCTGACCGTGCAGGTCTCGACCAAGCTCAACCGCTCCCACGCGGTGTGCGGGGAGACCGCGCTGATCCTGCCGGCGCTCGGCCGCACCGAGCTCGACGTCCAGGACAGCGGTCCCCAGTTCCTGACCGTCGAGGACTCGATGAGCCAGGTCCACACCACGAGAGGACGGCTCACGCCCGCATCGCCGCACCTGCTGAGCGAGGTCGCCATCGTGTGCCGCCTCGCGCGGGCCACGCTCGACGGCTCCCAGGCGATCCCGTGGACCGACTTCGAGGCCGACTACGGGCACGTGCGCGACCGCATCTCCCGCATCGTCCCCGGCTTCCACGACTACGACCGGCGCGTGACGCGCCCGGGTGGCTTCACCCTGCCGAACCCGGTGAACGAGGGTGTCTTCCCGACGGAGACGGGCGCGGCACGGTTCACCACCAACCGCGGTCGCGCGACGCGCCCGCCCGCCGGCCACCTGGTGCTCCAGACCCTGCGCTCGCACGACCAGTGGAACACCGTCCCCTACACCGACGACGACCGCTACCGCGGCATCCACGGCAGCCGCCAGGTGGTGATGGTGAACCGCGACGACCTGCTCGACCTCGGCCTGTCCGACGGCGACACCGTCGACGTCGTGGGGGTCTGGGACGACGGCGTGGACCGTCGCGCGTCGGGGTTCACGGTGGTGGCCTACCCGACACCGCGCGGAGGAGCCGCGGCCTACTACCCCGAGACCAACGTGCTCGTCCCGCTCGACAGCGTCGCCGAGACGAGCAACCAGCCGACCTACAAGGACGTGGTGGTGCGGCTGGAGAAGGTGGGCTCGCGCCCGGACCGCGCGCCGGAGGGAGCCACGGCCTGACCCGCGCCCGGACCGCGCGCCGGAGGGAGCCACGGCCTGACCCGCGCCCGCGTGCCGTCTCGGCGGGCCGGACCCGCAGATCGTCGGTACGTTCGAGGCATGGCGACGACGACGCGCAGCACGCACGCAGCGGCCCGGACCGGCACCCAGGGACTCGCGTGGGCGGTGCTCGTCGCGTCGGTGCTCGAGGTAGTGGCGCCCGTCGTCACGATCAGTGGTCCGGGTGCGTCGCCCGCCCAGGGCTCGGGGCCGGAGCTGCTGATCACGCCCGTCGGCTGGGCGTTCTCGATCTGGGGCGTCATCTACACGTTGGCGATCGTCCAGGCCGTGGCCACGCTGGTCCGCGGCCCCGGTGCGGTACCGCGACGTCTGCAGGTCGACCTCGTCGTCCTCTACCTGGGCGGGGCGCTGTGGATCCTGCTGGCCGCCCTCGACAGCAGCATCGCGACCGCGCTCGCGCTGCTCCTCATGCTGGTCGCTGCGGTCGACGCCGTGCTCACCGTGGGGCTGACGACGAGGGGCTCCTCGTCCGAGCCCGGCTGGTTCGCGGTGCTGACGCGCGCGGCGGTCGGCCTCTTCGCAGGCTGGGTCACTGCCGCGTTCTTCCTCAACCTCTCGACCGCGCTCGTCGACCTCGAGGTCGTGTCGGAGAGGTCGGTCGGCTGGCAGCTGGGCGTGCTCGCGGTGGCGGCGGTGACGCTGCTCGCGGTGCTGGTGCGTACGGGCGGGAACGTGGCCTACGCCGCTGCCGGCGCGTGGGCGATGCTCGGCATCGCAGTCACGGGCCGTGCCGACGGCACGACCTCGGTGCTCGCCGCCTCCGCCGTGGCTGGGGTCGCGATCGTCCTGACGGCAGCCGCGCTCCTCGCGCGGCGCCGCGCCTGACACCGGTCCGGCCCGACGCGGCGAGGCCGCCCGACCACGAGGGGACGGACGGCCTCGACGTGCCTGCTGCGGTCAGCGGACCTTCGTGCCCGCGCTCGCGGCGGTGGCACTCGCGAACCCGGTCTTGCGAGCGGTGACCCGCACGGTCAGCGTCTTGGAGCGGTCGCTCCGCGTGGGCGTGTAGGTCGACGCCGTGGCGCCCTTGATGGCCGCGTCTCCGCGGTACCACTGGTAGCCGTAGGTCCAGCCCGTGCCGGCCCACGTGCCGCGGGCGGCCTTCAGCGTCCTGCCGACCGCAGGCGTGCCCGAGATCGTCGGCTTGGCCAGGTTGGACGCGCCGATCTTGACGTCGCGGGAGGCCGTGACGACATCGACGTAGCCCTCCTTGCGCCAGGTGTACCGGACGGTCAGGACCGTGCCGGCGTCGGCCGCGACGACCGTGTAGCCCGTCTCGGTGGCGCCGCTGATGGGCTTGCCGTTGCGGAGCCACTGGTAGGCGATGCCGTCCTGGCCGGGGGTGGCGTCACCGGCCGTGTCCGACGCCAGGCGCGAGCCGACGGCGGCCTTGCCCGTGACGGTCGGGGCGGGTGCACTGTCGAACGTGTCACCCTCGACCGGGCCGTAGTACTGGTCGGCCAGGGCGCTCGTGCCCGTGCCCTCGACCGTCACCAGGTTCGCCTGCGCGGGGTCCCAGGTCGTGCGACCTGCGGTGTCGTCGCCGTCGAAGTAGTAGCCCGAGGTCTCGTCGTTCGACTGAGGGTCGGCGACGCACGCCGACTCGTCGCCCTGGACGAGGACCTTGTACTGCCCGGCGCTGAGCCCGGAGATGGTGAAGGTGCCCGTCGAGGAGGACGACACCGCGGACCGCGTGGTCAGCGTGCCGTCGGCCGACACGGCCAGGACCGAGCAGCGCAGCGGCTCGCCCCGCGTGTCGAGCACACGGCCCGTGATCGTGGCACCGGTGCGCAGCGTCGCGTTGACCGACGGCGTCGTCTTGCCCGCCGTCACCTTGACCGCCGTGGCGCTCGCGCGTCCCTGCGTCTCCGGGACGTTCTTGAAGAACTGCCCGGTGGCGAGCGACGAACCGCTCGAGCGTGCGAACTGTACCTGGTAGGAGCCAGCGGCCAGACCCGGCACGGCGTACGTCCAGCTGGTGCCGGAACCCCGCTTCGACGCGACCACGCTCGAGACGAGGTCACCGGACGCCGGGTCGATGACGTCGACGGTGCGCGCGACCCGGTCGCTGACGCCCTTCGGCAGCGTGATGGTGCCCGACACGGTGGCACCGGCGGCGAGCTTCACGGTCGACAGGCGGGTGCGCGTGCCGTCCTTGACGGTGACTGGCGTGCCCGCGTCCAGCGAGGTCTTGCCGAGGTAGACCTGGGGCGCGTACGCCGGGTTGCCCGGGAAGACCTGCACGGCGTACGTGCCGGCCGGGACGTCGCCGATGACGTAGCCGCCGCGGCTGTCGGTCGACGACTCGTCGACCTGGGTCCAGGTGCCGGACTCCGCCTTCGCGTAGACGACGACGGTCGCGCCGGGAGCGGCCTTGCCGGTCGGCAGCTGCACGGCACCGGAGACCGAGCCGGGCTTGGTGAGGCTGAGGTCGATGCCGGTGACGACCTGGCTGGTCTCGACCGTGATCGGGGTGCCTTCGGTGCCTCCGCCGTAGTAGGTGTCGGGGTACTCGTTCGAGACGGCCTTCACGCGGTAGGTGCCGGCCACGAGGGGTCCGAAGCCGAACCGCCCCTCCGCGTCGAGGTAGCCACCGTCGACGTCGTCGACCTGCGACCACGTGCCGGTGGCCGGGTCGCGTCGCTCGATCGTCGTGAAGGAGTTGTCGGTGTCGACCGGGGCGCCGCTGGCCAGGGTCAGACGACCCTCGATGCGGCCCGCACGGGCCAGCTCGGCGTCGACGCCGGGGAGGGTGCCGCCGGCGGTGACCGTCACGTCCTGGCCGGCGTCGCGGGTGGCGGCGTCGTTCCAGTACTCCGTGTAGTGGTAGCCGTTGCCGTCGTAGAAGCGCAGCTTGTAGCTGCCGGGCTGCAGGACGAGGTCGTAGGCGTGATCCTCCTCGAAGACCGGTGCGAAGCCGGCCGTTCCCCAGGTGCCCGTCGCCGGGTCGCGGTACTGGGCGATGACAGCGAGGTTGTCGTGGCGCAGGTCGGGCTGACCCGTGACGGTGCCGGAGACGACCCCGCCCTCGGGGGAGGTGATGTCGACGGTGGTGGTGCGTCCGGCGGGGACCTTCACGGTCGTGGCGGACTCGACCGTGCGGGCGGCGGGGTGGAAGACGGGTGCGAGGTTCGTGAAGGTCGTCTCGCCCGTCTCCTCGTCGTAGCTCGACAGCGACTGCGGCGCGACGCCGATGCGGTACTGGGTGGCGTCCAGTCCCTCGTCGAAGCGGTAGACGCCGTTCTCGTCGCTGAAGACCTGCTGGGTCGAGCTCCACAGCGGGGCCTGGTCGGGCTCCGCGATGTTGACGTAGAGCTCGACGCCGGTGGACACCGGGCGGCCGTCGAAGGAGGTGATGGTGCCGGTGACGACCGTGGTCGCGGCCTGGGCGGGTGCGGTGCCGGCCAGGAGGCCGAGCAGGAGGGCGGAGGCGGCGACGACGGCGAGGACGGCGCGCTGCAGGGGGACGGGGCGTGGGATCACGGGGGACTTCCGATCGCTAGGACTCGGTGCACCCTAGGACCGCGCCCGATGCCATGTCAGGCGAATGGACAAGTTTCGCGCACCTTCCGCGAACGGCTGCGCGGTGTCTCCTGGACGGGGCATGATGGATGGCCGTGCTCAGCGCCGGACGGGCCGACGTCGCGTCACCACAGCACCTGCCCGACCGGCGTCACCGGGCCCGGAGCGTCCGCGCCGATCATCTCGAGCAGGTCGATCTCGATCGTGCGGCTGATCGCCGTCATCGGGACGTCGTGCACGTCGTCTGAGAACGGGTCCGCGAGGTCCTTGCCGACCTGGACCGCGAGCAGGAACATCATGCCGACCAGGCCCGAGCCGATCGGCGTCCACCACTGCAGGTCCTGGTAGACCGCGAACGGCAGGATGATGCAGAACGTGCGGGCGAAGAACGACGGCAGCAGCCGGTACTGCACGGGCAGCGGGGTCTTCTTGATCCGCTCCAGGCCGCCCTGCGCGTCGGTCAGGACGCTGAGCGTCGACTCGACCTGCACGCGGGCGAAGTCGTCGATCATGCCGCGACGACGCGCCTCGGCGAGGAGCCGACCCAGGTGGGTGAGCGTGGCCGTCGGGCCGCTGCTGGCGTTCTTGACCCGGACGGCGGCGTCACGCGAGAGGTAGCGGTCGATCTCCGGCGGCGGGTCCTGCTGGCGCAGCGACGTCCGCAGGCTGTGCACGTAGGCGATCTGGGCGCGCACCATGTCGGGCCCGAGCTCGCGGCGCGCGTTCGGGACGGTCGGGTCGAGCAGGGTGGTCGCCTCGCGCGCCACGTTCCGGGAGTGGTTGACGATGCTGCCCCAGAGGGTGCGTGCCTCCCACCACCGCGCGTACCCGGCGTTGACCATGAAGCCGAGGAACAGGGCGATGGCCGTGCCGTAGAGCGTGTACTGGATCGTGATGCCCGGGAACTCGAACCAGTTCAGCTGGAAGGCGACGGTCACCCCGACGTCCCAGGTCAGCAGCATGACCATCGGCACGAGCAGCGGTCGCCAGACGGATGCTGACCTCGGGAGGCGCGAGGTGATCATGCATCAAGCCTCACCCGGCGTGTGACCGTCCGCAGGTCGGATCGGGGGCTCCGTGACTGAGGAAACTCCAAGAGGTGCGTCGCGGTGCGGCGCGGGACGGGTGCGGATCACACGACGCGGAACACGACGGCGAGGCGCTGGCGGACCGCGGGCACGTCGACACCGGCGTCGCCGGAGCGCAGGAGCAGCCTCTCCAGCTCCGCCGGACGCACCACCGCGACCCCGCGGGTGGTCACGCCGTCGGCCGACGGGCCGTCGTCGGCGACGCAGAGGACGGGGTGCACCGGGACCTCGGCGCCGACGACGTCGCGCACTGCCTCCGCCTGCTTGAGGACCATGTCGACCAGTCGTGTCGTGGTGCGTCGACCCACGACGAGGCGCTCGCTGCGGGGGCGCAGCCGGCCGCCCTCGACGACGACCCGCAGCTCCCCCTGGAGGTCGGACTCGGCGACCACCCAGACGCCGCCGGACGTGACGACGACGTGGTCGAGGGTGGCGGACGAGCCGGGCACGCGACGGCCGTGGAGCAGCCGCACGTCGTGGTCGCGCAGCTGGTCGAGCCGGTGCCTCAGGTCGGCGGGTGCGACCGGAGGCTCGGTCGGGCGGGTGTCGTCGAGCTCGACCTGGCGGTGGCGCGCCGATGCCGCGAGGGCGGCGCCTCCCTCGCACTCGACGCACCGGACGGTGCCGCGGTCGCGGTCGGCGATCGCGGTGGCGCGCGAGGGCAGCGCGCGGGAGCACAGGCTGCACGTGCCGGGTCGTCGCAGCACGACGCGACGCTCGCCTCCCGAGGTCTCCGCCCGGTGGCGCCCGTACGCGGGTCGCTCCACCTCGTGCACCGTCACCGTCAGATCCCCTCGCCGTCCACCACCGTCGGTGGCAGAACCGTACGCGTTCCGGCGCGGTCCCGCAGGGAATGCCGGCCGCTACGAGGGGCAGGCGGAATAGTGGGGGGAGGGCCGGTGCTTGAAGTAGATGAATCTTGAACTACTTTGGTCGAGAGACGACAGCGGAAGGTGACCAGCATGACCACGCAGACCGACGACACCACGACGACGCCCGCCGTGCAGTTCGGGCTCGACACGTTCGGCGACATCCCCCTCGGACCCGACGGGGAGCTGCTGTCGCACGCGGACGCGATCCGCCAGGTCGTCGAGGAGGCCGTGCTCGCCGACCAGGTGGGTGTCGACGTCATGGCGCTCGGGGAGCACCACCGCGACGACTTCGCCATCTCCAGCCCTGAGACGGTGCTGGCCGGCATCGCGTCGCGCACGGAGCGGATCCGGCTGGCGTCGGGCGTGACCGTGCTGTCGTCCGACGACCCGGTGCGCGTGTTCCAGCGCTTCGCGACGCTCGACG
>SXGQ01365077.1_pt1 | contig 37455 bp, 34 predicted proteins | sample 3178371 | NCBI WGS metagenome assembly SXGQ01 (sample SAMN11356859, study PRJNA531348) | freshwater metagenome | isolation source: freshwater sample F1-20 | place: China: Fuxian Lake, Yuxi | collected 2017-12-25 | reverse complement strand
GTTCATGGCAACCGTGGCTATCAACCTGTACACATCAGCAACATCAACATCTTCATCTAATCGAATACCGTAAGGTGGATTCAAAAACAAAACACCAGTCGAATCTGAACCTGGTTTTATTTTTTCAAAATCCTCCTTGCGAAAATCTATCAGGTGGCGGACTCCTGCAGCACCTGAATTTTCCTTGCAGGCCCTGAGTGAATCCCCCCGGACATCTGAACCAATCACATTAAGATCCGGAAGAACCGTGATACGATTCCGAATCTGGTTGCGAACATCAAGAAAAAGAGACTGGTCAAAATCAAGCCATCCTTGAAAACCAAACTTTTTGCGTGTCAAGCCAGGCGCCCGTAATGTTGCAAGGGTCGCAGCTTCAATTGGCAAAGTGCCTGAACCACACATTGGATCCCAAAAAATCTGGGAGGCATTCCAACCTGCAAGCTGGATCAAACCAGCAGCGAGTGCTTCATTTAAAGGTGCTTTCCATTGTTTGGGCCTGTAACCACGCTTATGGAGTGAATCCCCGGAACTATCAAGACTTATCACTCCTTGATTGTTGCTTAAGTGAAAATTAATTTTCACAAGTGGATTTTCCTTGTCCACTGATGGCCTTCTTCCAAATTTCTCAACAAACTGGTCGCAAATCGCATCCTTGATTTTTTGAGATGTAAATTGGCTGTGGGTTAAATTGGAATCACGAACATTAGAATCAACCATGAGTGTATGATCAGGAGTCATGTATTCTGACCAATCAATTGATTGGGCAAATTCATAAAGCGCCTCGTCACTTTCCACAGTTGATTCCGCGAGAAATAGGAGAACGCGAACAGCCGTTCTCAAGCAGATGTTAGCCCTGTAAACAAGTGCAAGATCGCCTTCAAAAGAAACCCCACCTTCACCAGCTAGAACATTGGAAGCATTAAGTGCTAAAAGTTCGGCCGAAAGAATTCCTTCAAGCCCTTTTGCGCAGGTTGCAAAAAGTTTATTTTGATTCATGAGTTTATTGAAGGGGATAAAAAGGAATAAAAATCGAGATAGTAGCTCCCAGCGCAAGACAGTTATTCGACGCGAACAACTGCTCAGCCACTATCTCGAAAGTCACTAAATAACGCAAATCTTCATAATACATAGATTATAATCTTGACAGCTGAAATGCAATTGATGAGAACCATAAATCTGAAAACCCATGAATTTATTCAATCGCTTTGTAATCCTGTTCCATGACCATCCTATCCCTCATTACGATTTCATGATGGAAAAACCCCATAAGCTTGAAACCTGGCGATTTAATATGCTGCCAGGAAAAGCCCCTTTTCTTGCGGAAAAATCAAATGATCATCGACTTGAGTATCTTGATTACGAGGGGCCCATAAGCAGGAATCGTGGCACTGTCAAAAAAATTGACAAAGGCACTTATAAGCTTATTGCTGATTCAGAATTTTTTATAATAATTGAGATTGTTGGCGAAAAATATCAAGGCACCATAAATCTTGATAAACTCGGCCAAAATTCATTTTTGGGAAGCTTTCTTGATGACAATAATGTAAATCAAGAGGGGATATCTTGAAATACAACCTTATTTCTTCCTGTGCTTTTAGCCATGTATAGCCTTGAATCACTTTTTTGAACCAACTGGTCAATTGTCACAGGGGGATCTCCATCAGTGGATGCGACTCCAACACTAATGGTGATCTTGAATTTTTTCGATTCAAACTCAAATTCATTATCTTGAACGATAATCCTGATTTTTTCCGCTAAAACCACAGCCTGTTCAATTTTGGTTTCAGGCAGAATAATCGCAAATTCCTCACCACCAAAACGAGAGAAAAGCTCCTCTCTACGAATTGTTTCCCTAATCAATGATGCAATCGCCTTCAAGGCATAATCACCTGCCAAATGCCCCATAGAGTCGTTTATCAACTTAAAATTATCCAAGTCCATCATCAAAACAGAAAGCGGGCGCTTATGCCTATTGGATCGAGCTATCTCCCTATCCAAAAACTCATTGAAAAACCTTTTATTTGGGCAACTTGTAAGCGCATCGATAATAGTGAGATTATAAATCACCTCATGGTAATCAGCCTCGATATTACCTCCAGCCAGAAACCTATATATGCAATTACCAACTTTGAAATAATCCCCGTCTTTCATAACCGTTTGGTTTGCGGGAATATCATTCACAAATGTCCCATTGGTGCTCTGGAGATCTGTCGCAAGATAAATACCTGATTCGTCCCGATCTATTCTGGCATGCTGCCTTGAAACCGATGCATTATCGATGTGTATCTGACAATTTGGAGAGCGGCCAATGATCACATGCTGATCGACAAGGGGATATCTCAATCCCATGCCTGGCCCTGTGGGATAAATCAAAACAAGACAGGCATCCTTGGATGAACCAGGGTTTTGCTTGCTTGGATGAGAAACAAGAGTTTCAGATAGCTTTTCCACTCCATAACCTCAATCTTAATTGATTCTCCATATATGTTCATTTTACCATCAATTTGAAAAATAATTAAGGTTTGGCATAGATTAATTTATTTTGAATTTGATGATATGCCCAGAACATTAACTTCTGGAATATTCAAATCTATCAATAACGGTTCCTGAGTTTGGGCAACTGCCACATTTCCCGCTGAATCTTTTACCATCAATTTAAGATAAACACTTGCGGGCATATTAGGCTGCAAAGCCCAACTGTATTTTCCTGTGTTCGGAAGATCCCCAGGGCCTATGAGGTTCCAAGGACCATCTCGTCTTTCACTCCACTCCAAAGTTATGGGGTTTGCGGATAAATTTCGATCTGTCGCCTTCCATGTAAGAATCAAACTGTCACGCTGGCCGGGTTCTGGCTGAGGACTGTAAAGCACAGCTTCAGGAAATGTAGTGTCTACCTCGACTCGAATGTGGGGGACATCTGATTTTACAGGAGGGCTTTTGCCCAAACCGGCCTTGCTTTTCACAACAATATAATAACCAACCGGCACACCTTCCTGTGCAATTGGCACAACAACAGAAGATTTGACGGGAATCAAACTTCTTGAGTCTCCCACAATACTGTTTTCAGACAATGCTAGACTCCAGGTTTGCCCATCATCCAAGGTGCTGTAAACATCAACTGAACCAAGTCCTGAAGGGCCAAACTTGGCGACTTCAAAATCAATTTTAACCTGTTTTTTATTCACAATTTGCAAGGCTGGCTGGGCTCTTTTAGACGATCCGTTCATCGGCTGATTTTGATTAGCAGTATGAGTTTGGGTTGAAACAGATGAGGCTAAAACTCCGTTTAAATTTGATGTGTTTGCATTTCCAGGCAGACCCGGAATAACTTGAGTGGCCGGTGAAGTGACACCAATATCAATATCCCTGGACCCTCTGGAAACAGGAAAGACGGGTACTGTGGAAGGCGCATTATTTCTTGGCAAATCCTCGACTGAAGGTGATGGATTACCAGCAGGCAATGGAATCGCGTTGGTGGGGGTGCCAAAATTTGTCATTGGAGGAATTTTTTCCGTTACCATAGGCGTGGAATTAGAATTATTGGAAGCCACCAAACCCTGATCCACATTTTTATCAGGAACAATCTGGACTGATTGGGGATTTAAATTATTTGAATCTATGATTGTATTGGCGGGAGCGCTGACATTATTCGGTGAAGAGCCAATTCCTGGAACTGCAGCCAAATTTGGCATTGGGACCACAGTTTTCGGACTTCCGATATCAACAATCGAACTTGCATAATTCGTCGCAGTATCACTAACTTGTAAACGAACCGAAAGCATTCCAGCCCCTTGGACCTTGAATGTGCCACTGCCATCCAAAACCGGTTTAATGCTGATTGGAATCCACTCATTCGAATCATTTCCTTCAATCTTGCATTCAAGTTTCATTGAGTTAATGTCAGGATTAGCGTCCTTGACTTCCCATTTGACTTGAATTTCCTCGCCAATTTTTTCAGCTTTAAGTTTTATTTCCGGTTTCTGGGTATCTACCAAAACTTTTTGACCTACCTGCGCGCGAGCAACATCCGGTGGTTCCTGCCTTCCTTTTAAATCAACAACACCAATGCTGAACCAATATGCGCCATCCTCTTTTGCCAGAAAAGTGAAAGCCTCCTGATTAGGTTTTTCGCGGGTATGAATTTCCCAGGTTTTGCCTCTGTCCTTGGAAACATAAAGGATAATTTCCTTTATTTGGTCCTTCCGCTCTTGATGTACCCTAATTGGTATTTGAAACTTTGGAGTATTTAATGGCCATTCCTCAGCGGGGGCTTGCTGAAAACAAGTTGAAAGTAAAGCAATACCTAGCAAATTGATTACCATAGCAAAATCCCTTTACCGAAAATTTAGGCAAAATCATCTGAAAAAACCTGTTGGCCCTTTCCTTATCAAAAATCGGATTTTTCAGGGAAAATCTTCAAGTAAATTGCAATTTATAAAATATTTATTCAAGAATTTTATCAGTGCTTATTTTATCGTTGGCAAAAGAGGCAATGTGAGAGGTTGGCGTTAAGTTTAAAATTCATCTTTATATTCCAACATTCCTAGAATAAACAATGAGAAAGAGGGAAGTTCATGGCACAAAAATCTGAACGGGATGTTGTTTGCGGAATGATGGTTGACCCTAAAAACTCTGCAGCAATTGTAAATTATAAAAATCGAATTTATTATTTTTGCCACTCTTCTTGTGCTAAAAAATTTGAAATCGATCCAGAAATATATCTCAACAATAATCCTGTGTTAATTAAAACCAAACAAAAAAAACAAATTGATGATAAGACTATTTATTCCTGCCCCATGGACCCTGATATTGTTAAAAACTACCCAGGAGACTGCCCAAAATGTGGTATGCCCTTGGAACCAATCCGTGGTTCAATTACAACAAATTCATCCAATAAAGCATTATTGAAAATCATTATTGCGGCGGCCCTATGGTTACCCTTGCTTGGAAGTCATTTACCAATTTTTGAATCCCATTCATTCATGGGAACACAGGCATTACTTTCTTCAATTGTCATATTTGGATTTGGACTTCAAATAATAAAGAGTTTTTTCAAATCTTTATGGCCCGGCCCCTGGAATATGTTCACTTTGGTTGGACTCGGTGTGCTTGCAGGCCACACAATTAGCCTGCTCTCATTATTTCTGCCTGAAAAATTCGGCCATCACAGTTATTTTGAATCCTCCGCGGGAATTATTTTGCTGATGATGCTTGGCCAATTTCTTGAAAACCGCCTTCACAATCAAGCTAATTTGGCCTTAAGTCAAATGATCAATTCAATCCCAAAAGAAGCTAGGATGATAGGACCATCCGGAATTGAGACTGATATACCAATCGACCTAATCCAAGCTGGCGACATCATCCGCATTAGGGCCGGAGAAAAAATACCTCTCGATGGAACAGTTACAAGTGGTGAATCCACGGTTGATGAATCTATGATCACTGGTGAAGGGATGCCTCGGGATATAAAACCCAAAGATTTTGTTTATGCGGGAACAATGAATATCAATGGTTCTTTTACACTAACCACAACTGGCTCTGGACAAGACACACTGCTTGCAAAAATCATCAACATGATCGATGAAGCCAAAAAAACCCGACTCCCGATTCAAGAAACCGTTGATAAAATTTCAAGAATCATGGTTCCATTTGTTTTTTTGATTGCATTGATCACATTGATTTACTGGGGTTTAAAAAACAATGACCCAATGAGTTGGACTGATGGTTTGCAAAAATCCATCGCGGTTTTGGTTATCGCCTGCCCATGTGCCCTGGGTTTGGCAACTCCCATGGCGGTAGGGGTGGGCATATCCAAGGGCGCCATGCTTGGAATTCTTGTACGAAGAGGCCAGCAACTCGAAAACTTGATGAATATAAATGTCCTAGTGGTTGATAAGACAGGTACAATAACAGAAGGAAAACCAACCCTCATGGGATTATACCCTTTTGGAAATACTAAATCGGTTGATCTGCTTAGATTTGCGGCCAGCTTGTCACAAACAAGTAATCATCCTCTATCCAAAGCTATTGCGATTCATTCTTTAAAAAACAATATCCTTCTTGCACCTCCCACTGAAATACAAGAGGAGCCTGGTTGTGGAATCTCAGGGATAATTTCCGGCAAAAAAATCATTCTCGGCAAACTCTCTTTTCTTAATAACAAAGGCATCGATACAAAAACAACAAACTTAAACAAAGATATTAAAAATCATTCAACATCTGTCTGGATTAGTATCGACAACACGGTCGCTGGCTTCATTGAGTTTTCTGATCCCATAAAACCATCAGCCCAAAAGGCGATTAAAATGCTTCAAAAAGAAAGCATAAAAGTAATACTTTTAAGTGGAGACAATGAGCAAGTCACAGAGAATGTCGCGAAACAAGTTGGAATAACTGAATACTTTGGAAATAAAAACCCCGCCGATAAAGCTGACTTCATAAAAACCTTAATTAAATCCGGAAATAAAGTCGCTATGGCAGGAGATGGCACTAATGACGCTCCAGCACTTGCTTTGGCTAATGTTTCAATTGCCATGGGTACTGGCACGGATCTAGCCAAGGAAAATTCGGGGATTGTTTTGCTAAAGGGTGACCTTTCATCGATTGTAAAGGCGAGAAATTTGAGTAAATTTACAATCAACGCTATCAGACAAAACCTGGCACTGGCGTTTCTGTATAATTTTCTAAGCATACCAATAGCAGCTATGGGATTTTTATCACCATTGCTTGCAGGATTAGCAATGAGTTTGAGTTCTATTTCAGTGCTTTTAAATTCTCTTCGCTTACGACAGATCTCACTATGAATTTATATTAGATTTATTATATGATTAAATTATGTAAATTTCATTGAGATGTATAACATGCCTGTTAGTTTGAAACCACTTGCTGATTTCCTTCAGGGAAAATCCTCCATTTTACTTACAACCCACGCAAGGGCGGATGGAGATGCGATTGGTTCATGCCTAGCCATGTTGGAATTACTTCAAAAGCTTGAAAAAACTGTAGAAATACATCTTCCAACCCCTTTTTCTCAACGATATGTTTTCATGGATCCTGAAAAGATCTTAAGGGTATACGGACTGGATGCAGACCCAAACAAGAAATGGGACGGAATGATTGTGCTGGATACAGGCACCTGGAGTCAACTTGCTGAAATGGGAACATGGATTAAACAACAATTCATACCCACATGTGTAATCGATCATCATGTCACCCAAGATTACATTGGCAACCCTCTGATACTTGACACTTCATCCGAAGCAACTGGAAGATTGGTTTTTGATTGTTTCAACTATTTTGGAGTCACCCCCTCACCCGCTGCTGCAAATTACATGTTCATCGCGCTTGCTACTGACACTGGATGGTTCCGCCATGCAAATACAACCGCTTCAAGCTATTCTTTAGCAGGAGAATTGGTGAATCTGGGTGCTACTCCAACAATGCTTTACGACGCACTTTTTGACAGCAATAGTCTGGCAAAACAAAAATTAGCAGGCTTGATGCTTTCAAGATGCCAGACCAGGCAAGGGGGCAGGGTGGTTTATTCCTGGCTTACACAAACTGATTTCAGCAATGCAAATGCCCGAACATCAGATGCAGAAGACCTCATTGTATTTCTTAGGAGTACGGCTTGTGCGGACATAGTGATTTTCTTTTTGGAGATTAATGAAACCACCACCAGGGTAAACTTCAGATCCCGCACGGGAGCGGATGTTTGCCAAATAGCCCAGCAATTCGGAGGGGGAGGGCACAAACTTGCAGCGGGTGCCACTGTCCAACTACCAATAAATCAGGCGATCGAAAAAATCTTGATAATGGGTGAGGGAATAGTCAAGACAAAGTCAGCGACCCGAGAGAGCTAAAATGAACGAATCATACTTAAAAAAACTACCCTTGGCTGGAAAAATAGTTGTAACGACATTACTTCTAAGTATTGGTGTGGGATTCACCTCAGCCATAGTCAACCTTCATTTTCAATCCGCCAACGCAGGTCAACCGCTCCCCGGTCCCGAAGAGACTATTTCAGAATTTCATGGTTCGAAAGATTTATCACACATGGAAAGACTTTTAATTTCCAACGAGACTAAACCTTTCAACGGTTCAGGTAGCATGCGAAGCGCATTCACAAGCAAAAGAGCTGGGGGAATTAAACGCGCTCTTAAGGAAAAACGCATTCATCTAGTTGAACTTGCTGAAGAAAGATTTAAGGACAATCCAGCGGAATTTGAAAAAGAAAAAACGAGAATAAACAACGACCCTTCAGTGGAAAAATTGGTTTACGAGGATATTGAAGGGGAAAGAGTTGCCTTGCTTGCTTGGATAAAAGATGGATACCAAAAGAAATACTATGACAATTCCCAACTCCAGGGTTTTCCTCTGACTGGTAAATTGGAATCATTAAAAATCTCACCAAATGTGATTCATAAAACAGATGATGGCACCCAAAGGTTTGCCAACATTGAGGCAATAATTGAATCAAGGTGCGTCCGATGCCATGATGCCAATGCCGGTGGAAGTGCCAGCAATTTCCCCTTGAACACATACGAGGAATTCACTGATTATTGTGTCCCATCAAAATCATCCGCGAAATCACTTGAAAAACTTGCACTTTCCTCTCATGTTCATTTACTTGGATTTGCAATGCTTTACGGAATAACAGGCTTTTGCCTTGCTATGACTGGGCTTCCAAATTTGATCAAATTAATTTTGGCACCATCCGCTTTGATAATACAAGTTTTGGAGATTTCGTGCTGGTGGTTCGCCCGTTTGGATCAACCGGCGGGTCCTCTTTTTGCTTCCGCTATTCCAGTGCTTGGAGGTTTAGTTGCACTTGGACTACTAAGCCAGATATTATTAAGCCTTTGGGATATGTACGAAAACTCCGGAAGAAAAATTATCATCATGCTTCTTTTTGCAGGCGCAATTTTTGGGGCTACCATCGGGGTAAAGTATGTTCTTCCATTCTTGAAAGAAGAGGCTGGGCAAACAGAAAGAAAATAATTTGCAAGCATGTTTCAAGGTGGATCATAACCGCCTTTATTCCACGGATTACATCTGCATATTCTCTTTAAGCCCAACCAAGCCCCGAATATCGGCCCATGTTTATTAACTGCACCTATGAAATATTCACTGCATGAGGGACTAAACTTGCACACCGCAGGTAATATTGGCCTGAAGATAGCCTGATAACCACGAACCAAGCTAATTAAAATTACCTGCAAGATATATTTGGCAATTTTCATGATTGCTTTTTGTCATTTGACAATTGAAATGCATTAATAACCAACTTAACCAACGATTTTCGAAGCTCTGATATCTCAAACACAAAACCTTTTTTAGGAACAACAATTAAATCCATCCCCTTTGGTTGATCGTTTTTTGTAAGCCTGAATACCTCCCTGATCAACCTCTTAATGCGATTACGAACAACCGCATTTCCATTAATTTTTCCAACAGCAACTCCCAGACGATTAAAATCCAAGCCATTTGGCGAGTAATAAATTGCCAGGTGCGGATTTGAAACTTTCAACTTAAAGGAAAACACACTTTTAAATTCTTCGGAGGACTTGATTTTGCACTTTTGGGAAAATCCATACGCTGGTATCTTCATTAGCTACACCTCTTAAAGATTCCATGGCATGTTTTTTCGAGGATCCTGAGGATTAATTTTTGAAAATTCCTCAATAATCTGTCTGCTTTTTTCATCCAAGGAAGATGGCACCACGATTTTCAATTGAATGAATAAATCACCTTGGGCAATCCCTTTACCTTTAATTCGAAGCCGTGCTCCACTTGATGTGCATGACGGTATTTTCACAGTCAACTTGGATCCATCAAGAATCGGCACATCAATTTTGGTACCAAGCAAAGCTTCCGAAACAGAGATGGGTACCTCAACAACAAGATTTTCACCTTCTCGACTAAAATAAGAGTGATTTGCGCACTTAATCGTAAGATATAAATTTCCACCATCCTGCCCCTGCCCGGCAAGTCGAATTTTTCCACCATCCTTTATACCAGCGGGAATATTTACCTCTATGTTGGCCCCATTTACAGCTAGTGATATTTTTCCACCATTAACAACTTTCTCAAGCGGAACCTCAACCTCAAAATGGGAATCTTGAGGTTGGTTGAAAGGTTTTCTTCTACCTTTGTTTTTTTTCCCAAACATCGTTCCAAAATCAAATCCACCAGCATTTCCACCGAACATACTGGCTAAATCTTCCATGTTTATGGAACCCGTCCCACCATGAAACCCACCGCCTGGCCCCCTGGCACCTCCGAATCCCGCAGAAGGGTCAACAAAACCAAACTGATCATATTTGGCACGCTTATCCTTATCATGGAGAATATCAAACGCGTCTTGAATTTCCTTGAATTTCGTTTCAGCTTTTTTATCACCGGGGTTTCGATCCGGGTGATAATCCCTTGCTAATTTCCGATATGCTTTTTTAATCTCATCCTCGGTGGCGTTTTTTGAAATACCCAAGACTTCATAAGGATCTCGCGGCATGATTTATTTGCCTTGTTTAAGCTAAATGACAATTTACCAGATATCACATTCTATCATTATATATAGGAAAACCTCTGTTTTATTGTTTTACAATAAGCCTAAGATTTAGAATTTTTCTTTAGGATTGATCAATTTGACAAATTAGCTTAAAAACAAACAATATTTTTAATTGATTGAAAACATGGGTTTAAGTGTGTTCAAGTTAGTTTTTGAGGATACAAGTTCCGGCCAGGAAAATTACCAAATCGTTGGTAATAGCAAAATCTCAGAGTCATCCTCTGAAATTTCAAGTATCCGGCTGAATTTAAACTCCTTACTGCCAAATCCGTTATCCACTTCAATTTTAAAATCTCTTGATGAACAAACTGTTATTGCATTGAAATGCGCTCATCAGGCGACCCGGGGGTTGAATAACCTTCAAAATTGGGGAGTTATAGTATGTCCTAAAATTCCTGGAAGGAAACGTGTTTATTCAGCATTTGAAAAATTCAAGGTTGAAAGCGCTTGGGGAATTTCCCCGCATGTGGCTCCATATGACTCGTTACATTCCCCCTCGGGAATTCTAAGCATTGCATTTCAAATGCATGGATTAAATCTTGGTTCCGGAGGGTATGCGGGTATGGAAGGGCAGGCAGCTCTTGCTGGATTTACCGCACTGAAAAACAATTATGTATCTGGGCTTTTACTGATATGGACTGGTTATCGTGAGGAATATCCTCTTCCCAGCAATGAAGCGGATAATAAACAGGTTATAGACGGATTCGCGCTTGCAATAACCCCAAAAAACACAATTGAATTCAACAAGAAAAATATATGCTTTATCTGGAATAAATCACCCATCAATCAAACTCTTACAACCCCACTATCCCTCGAAACCCTATTTAAAATCCCTGATGATCTAAAAACAGAATGGACATTCCAAGTTGCCCCAAATGTGTTTGTTAATTTAAACACAGCAAGCACACAAGGATAAGGCAATGGATGAAGAGATATGGATCACAGGAGTTGGAATAGGTTGCCCGATGGGGTTTAATCTTGCCGATTTTTCAATATCGTTGCTGGAAGGAAAGTCCAGCGTAAAGAAGGTTGAGTTATTCGATGTTAAAAATCACCCCAGCCAAATAGCATCATACATTGATCAAATACCACCATCAAAAAGCCTTTCAAATGAAGCGTTCTACTCCAGGTCCAAGGCTGAGCAGTTATATATTCACTGTCTCGGCCAGGCGATTGAGGACGCAGGAATTGAAAAAGAAATTAGCAGAAAAAATTGTGGTTTAATTTTGGGAACAGGGTCAGATTGGCTTTTATCATGGGAGGAGAATTTTCTTTGCGGGGGCGAAAACTATAAATTACCCGGCCGCGAAATTGCCCCATACTTTCATTTTTCCAAGGAACTCTATCATATTGAGGGGCCGGTTATGCAGGTTTCCACCGCCTGCGCATCTGCAAATCATGCTTTATCTTTCGGATGCGATTGGTTAAAAATGGGCTTGGTTGATATTTGTATCGTAGGCTCATGCTCAATCAATGTCACTCCAATCACACTGGCATCATTTGGCAACCTTAGGGCCCTCTCCCGAAGAAACGACAATCCAAAATCAGCTTCAAGGCCTTTTGACAAGGACCGAGACGGGTTCGTGCTAGGGGAGGGAGGCGCAATATTCATTCTTGAAAAAGCTTCCAGCGCCCGAAACAGAAGGGCATTGTGCCATGGGAAAATCCTTGGAGCGGGATTTTCAAGTGATGCCTTCCACCCGGTCATCCCAAGCCCTGATACTTATCAAATTGAATCAGCCATTAAAAGCGCCTTGATTAACAGCAAAACCAATCACGGAAATGTCGATTACATCAACGCCCATGGAACAAGCACACCCGTGGGCGATGCTGGAGAAGCCAACGCAATTCGAAATGTTTTTCAGGATAAATTCAAAAGCATCCCTGTAAGTTCGATAAAAAGCATGGCTGGCCATGCCTTGGCTGCTTCAAGTGCAATTGAAGCAGCAGCATGCCTAATCGCCCTGAAAAAACAAGCCATTCCCCCAACGATCAATTTAGATTCAATTGATCCAGCCTGTGATTTGAATCATGTTGCAAACACAACAATCGAAAAAAAGCTGAATTGCGTTTTATCCAATTCATTCGGATTTGGTGGAAGCAATAGTTGCATTGTTCTGGGAAAAGCATAAACCTGCCAAAGTCGGCAGGCTTTGCAGCCTAAAAGCTTGGATTAAGAATTAAAATAGAAATTGTAGTTCAATAGAAGGACCTTGGTAAAATATTGTCCCAATATCCCGGGAGCCGTTTGTATCCCTAAGATCATAGTTAAATTGGGATGCTGCTTCAGCCACACCAATGGCCCACATGATATTATAGCCAGCCCTCAATCTTGCCCTTTCAAGCAAAAGCAGATCAGCATAAAATCCCATTTCCAGTATTGAGGCAAAAGTTGCGCCATTTTGTGACCCGCTAAAACCTTGAAGACCATCTCCCCGCACAAGGGAAACCTGTGAATTCCACCAGTTCACACCAGCAGATCCTTTTGTCATCATGCCAATTCCCAAATGCTTATGAACCCTCAAATTATATTCTGATCCAACTTGCAAACCTAAAATATGATTGTGCGCCCGAGCATTGTAATTTGCTTCTAATTTTGGATTGGAAGTCATTATGTCACCACTGTCATTGGTGTAGTAAACCATGTTTTCAAGTATGTCAAAGTATCTGACACCAAATAAGAATTCCACATCCTTGATAGCAGGACTGGCATATCGGTAATTTAGTTCCGCATTACCCAATGCAGAGTTAATGGTTGTTGTCATGGTATCCGCGTTTAACCATAAACCATTAATCCCTTGAAAGCCTGGAGGCGCGTAAGGCGGGGGGGGAGAACTTCCAAATGGACTTGAAAGCCTGCCTTGGTCAGTATTTGAAATGGAAGTAGAGTTTTGTGGAATATAAAAACCATAAAACTCAAACATATGATTATTTTCTAAAAATCCTACTGTTAAAGTAGGTCCCCAACCCATGGCTGGATTTAATTGGTTGAAATTTTGAACTTCTGTCAAACGGGCAAAATCAGCAGCACCCACTACATCCCCATCCCCTAAATAAGCGGAACCCAAGCTGCCATTTTTTTGCCTTTGCAATGCTCTTGCACCAAAACTCGCATACCATGCAAATTCAATTAATGGTGGTTCTTCCATGAATGCACTAGGAGACAACCCCGATAAACTTAAATCCATGGGAGCTTCTTCCATCTGCCCATACATTTGGGGATTCATCGAAGGGCCAGAAGGGGGTAATCCTTGATTTCCTAAACTTGCCCCGCCCAAAGGAATTGGCTCTGGGATGGGTCTTGTTCCCTGAACTGCTGCTGGGTTTTGCGCAATGATGGGAGAAACTTCAAAACAAATAACCGCTGAAAACAATAAGCTTGAAATTATTTTACGCATAACCATCACCCTTTATTTTTCCCAATCAACCCAAAACACTCTGATTGGAATCATGCTTGTATGGGAATCCTTAATAAAGGAATCGTCACTATAAAGCTAAACCTTGAAAAAATCCTCAAAGGTTTCCAAACTTACATAGCAAATAAGCCCCCATCTAACCCAATCCCCCAGCCTTTGCTTTGGTCAGAATTTAAACTTGATTCAAGGCAAAATACCATGGGTTGACTTTTGATCTAATTCATTGGTATTGAATGATTCAGTTTGTATTTGCAAATATAATTCAAAGTCAAAAGAGAACTATGTCCTAATGGCAAGATTATCCCTGTATCTGGCACTTGCAACTTTTCTGAGTTTGCTGGCAGTAAGTGGTTTTGTTTTATATTCAATCATAAGACATGAACCAAATTTTTATAAAACAGCATTGTTGGTTTCCAATGATCCCAACAAAGGAGAAAAATCAAGAGAATTCACATCGGAATGTTTTGAATTCATCGGAGCGGTTGGAACGGAAAAAGAGTGGTATGCTCAATTCAAGGAAGACCAAATAAACAGTTTTTTTTCAGAAGAACTTGACGAAATCACCAATAAAAACAAATTTTTTCCTGATAATATCAAAGCGCCCCGTATCAGTCTTGAACCTGACAGGTTGCGCCTTGCTTTCCGCTGGGGGGAGGGAAAATTAAGCACCATCATCTCAGCAGAATTAAAACTATGGCTAGCCAAAGATGAACCAAATGTGATTGCAGTCCAGTTATACTCCATAAAGGCAGGGGCATTACCAGTATCATTGTTATCGATGTTTGATAGGATTTCTGATACAGCAAGGCAGAACGGAATTGAAGTATCCTGGTATCGACATCAGGGCAAACCGGTGGCGGTGGTAAGATTCCAAGCTGATCAACCGAGACCAACCATGCTTTTACAGGCACTGGAAATCGAAAAAGGTTTCATCACACTTCGTGGCAAAAACCTGGATAGCAACAGACCCGAAATCCCCGCTCAGAACAAACAACTCTCAAGCGCAAAATAAAATCAAAAGCCATATTTAACCTTGGTGGCCTGAATTATGGCCTGGATGGTACATTCCTCACCCAGACTGCTTGAATTTAGTATAAGGTCATAACAATAAGGCTCGTTCATTTCAGCCTTGAAATGGCCATGTAAAAACTCTACTCTGCGCTCATCGGAGTTGCGGACTTTATCTTTTGCATCTTCAAGAGTCAAACGGTCATATTGTGAAATGTAAGAAGCCCTATCATCAAAAGGCGCAATTATTCGCGCGTGGATACGGTTGGGATTTGGAACCAAAAAACCAGCTCCAGCTCCAACAAAAACTGTATTTCCAATACATCCCAGAAGCAGAACGACCCGGGCAAGATCCTCGATTTCCTCAATGCGACTGATCCGTCTTTCCTCGACCAACCTTGACCATTGATCCTGAACCCAATCAACTATTTTCGTTCCTGCGAAATCAAATAGTTCCTGCTTTGCCACAGGATTTGAAGCCATGTATTGAAGGATTTCGTGACTATAAATTTGCCAGCCTAATTTTTTTGCAATTTTTGATGCTATCCCACCACCACGGGCACCAAACTGACGAGAAACACAAAGGCAATGACCGGGAAATGAACCAGGCAAGATATCTGGAAATAAATCTCCCCTGTAACCATGCTTGGGAAAATCCACTAAAAATTCAGGCTTTGGAATATTATCATTTCTCATAGTACACCAGTTGAGATCATCTCTGGCCACGAAGTTCCATTCTCTCAAAAAAGTAAATCCCTGCAATCAGAAACACCAGGGATATTCCCAATAAAAAAATAATCGCAGTGCTTTGTGAAAAATCTCCGTATCCTCCCCCTGATTCGAGGACTATGCCTAAATCCGCGCTTTTTTGAAACATGATACATCGCGCATAAAATGCCACACTTAATTGTTTCAGCGATCCGGGCATACTGCCTAAAAGAGTTTCAACAACAAACGCATAAGCCAAAGCGATCAGGGCTGCCCTTGGCAAACAAGCCCCCATGAAAAAAAATACTGAGGTATATGCCACGCAAGCAAAAACTATTGGCATCCAAAACAACTTGAATGTAAAAACGCCGCCCTCTCCAGCGCAAATAGCAAGGACTAAAAACCCTCCAAGACTCCATATCAAAACCCACGGAAGAATTGATAAAAATTTTCCAACATAGATACTCGAACGCGGTATGGGTTTCGATAACAACCAAAATAGGGTTTTACCCTCTCTTTCCGCACCAAGTCCCTCAACTGCAAAAGTCAAGCACCACAAAGGAAGCAAAAATCCCAAGAATACGGAAAACACAACATTTTTTGTGAAAACTGGAAAACCTGATTTAACAAGCAAAACGGAACCTGAACCAGCAACGGCGGAAAAAACCGCAGAAGTTCCGCCATTAGGTCCGAAAGCCATGCCCCCCACTTCAATTATCTCAAGTGAATCTTTAAAATTAAGGCCGATTTGGCCTCGTTGTTTTAACGCCCTGTAATTCCATTGATTTTTTAAACTTACAGAAATCACCACAGAGGCAACAAGCACCAAAAAACCAAAAGAAACCCAAAATAATCCGTGACCAAATCTGGCCCGAAACACATGGACTTCAATTATTGATCTGACACCCAGAATAAATGAATTGATAAAACCCAACCTAGACCTCTTTAAGATTTAGCCTTGAAACAATGACTCCATGACTTCAGTCGGAGCACCATCAACCACCTGCATACTCGTTATTGCAATTCCATGATCAATCGAAATTTGAACCAATCGAGAAAATACAAATTCAGGATTTCTCGTTGAAATTAGCAAAGAATTCGGATTCTCCTCAATTATTTTAACACCCATCACCTCTGCATATGAAAAAATAGCCTTTGCAATCAGCCTTGTATGCTCAGGGGATTTAATTCCAAATGAAATTTCAACGGGCTTATTTAAAAATCGATCCCTGGTGCTGGAAATAGATCCACAAGCCACAATTCGACCTGACTTTAACATCACCACTTGATCGGTAAGTTTTTCTATCTCATCCAACTCATGACTGGAAACCAATATTGTTTTTCCCCGGTCTTGAAGACTCAACAACAAATGAACAAGATCACGCCTACCCACAGGATCTATACCTCGAAATGGCTCATCAAGAACCAACAATGGAGGATCCATGATCAATGCATGGGCGATTTTTGTCCTCTGCCTCATTCCCAGGGAACAACGCCTTAAAAGAGTAGATTGAACATCCACCAAACCCACAATGGAAAGAAGTTGATCGACTAAAAAAGGTAGACGATCTCGTTCAATACCTGCAAGAAAAGCCATACGCGACAAGAAACTTCTTATTCCCAAGTTCGGATAAAAATAATCTAGATCGGGACTGTAACCAACAAATGATTTCCCCTTCCATGTCCAAGGATCAACCCCAAATACCTGGATATGACCACCATCTGGTTTTAATTGCCCAGCAATAAGATTCATCAGTGTGCTTTTTCCAGCTCCATTTGATCCTAGAAGAGCCGTGATGCCGGGCCTTAATTCCAAACTTACATCATTCAAGCCAAGAAAATTACCGTGCCATTTGGAAATCTTTTTACACCATAATGGCACGATATCGTGTTTCGACATATCAGGGTGATCCCGCATCATGACTCAATGCTTTTTTTAAAATAAATCCGGATGGTGAATACTGAACTTAAGCCGGCAACAAAAACCAATGATGATGCGGCAAGCCATGGATTCAATGATATATCAACCTGTCCTGGTGAAATGCTTGGGCTAGCCCCTAAACATTTTTCTCCAAGCCTTTCAACACAGTACCAAAAATCCAAAACTCTTAAGGCTGAATTCAACCTCAATCGTTCAATCATTATGACGCAAAGGGATGGAAGAAGAAAAAAGACACCGGCCCAACACATGATTAAACCAATCGTGGTCCTAAAAAAAACCACCGTCGCGAACAAAAGTGAAACCAATCCCAAATTAATGACAACTCCATAACCAATAATGCCAAATAATATTCTTGGATGATTAAACAAATAGCCCCAGGTATCAACAAAACATATTTCTAGAAAAAGAAGAAGTGCCGGTATGGTCGCAAAAAGATGCACTAGCAAAGATGCTGCGAGAAACTTCCCAAAAATATAATTTCTCATCCCCAAGGATTTGGACTGGTAAAAAATCAAAGACCCCTGGTTTAGATCTTCACCAAGCAAAGAAACCCCAGCCAAAACCAACAATACAATGATACCCCGGGATTGCAAATTGATGAAGTTACGAAAGGTTTCAGGCGATCCATCCATTTTCAAAACACTTCTAAGAAACTGCATCATGTCATTTTGATTGGCACGCCCAAAACCCCCAACCCTTACCAATCCATCAGGTTGCTGGTCCGCGACCCAGAAAAAAAGATACTGTCCAAAAAAATAAAGAAGAAAATTCAATAAACCCAGCGAGAATACGACCCAGAAAACCTTTCGGACAAAAATCAATTTCAAGGATTCCCGGGCAATTGCCAGTGCCGCCATCCAAGCCTGGTTTTTAACACCACGCCATGGCCTGTATTCCAAAAATGAATTTATCGAGGGAACTGACATCAATTCTCCATCACCTGACGCCCATCCAAAAGAGAGAAGAAAGCATCATCCAAACTTCCTTCCAATGGAACGAACTTTTTTATCAAACTATCGCAGGCATAAATTCGCTCAGCTATCTTACTTATTTCCATCCCGACACCACACTGTATGAAAACTTTTGTGAAAGTACCCATATCTTGGATGCTAATACACATATCACCTAAAGCCTGTATGACTGATGATGGATTACCGGAAAATTCGATCAAGTAACGGTCAGACTTATTTTCCAAAAGCTTTTCAAGATAACAGGATGCAAGGCAATTCCCTGAATTCAAGACAACCACTTGGTCGCAAACTGCCTCAACATCCCCTAGTAAATGAGTAGATAGAAGTATGGACTTTCCATGTTGGTTGGAAAAATAAGTTAAATAATCTAGCATTTGATGTCTGGCGGGAGGATCAAGTCCAGCGGTGGGTTCGTCAAGAATCAATAAATCAGGGTCATGAACCAAAGCCTGGGCCAATTTGACTTTTTGGATCATCCCGGTTGAATACTCGGAAAGTTTTCTAAACCGAGCTTCTCCCATTCCAAGACAATCCAATATTTCATGGGAACGCCTAAGAGAATCTTTTCGACTTAATCCTTCAATTTCACCGGCATAAGCAACAAACTCAAACCCTTTCATGGAAGGAATAATCGCTTTTGCTTCAGGCATAAAACCAACTCTACCCAAATCAACCTTAGATTTTCCAAAAAGGGAAACAAAGCCCGAATTTGGAACATCAAGACCAAGCAAAAGTTTTATTAATGTGGATTTACCAGCGCCATTTGGACCAAGTAAACCAATTATACCCGGATAAACATCAAAAGAAATATTGTTTAAAACAGTCTTGGATCCAAAAATCCTTGTCAATTTCCTACAGTGAATTACAGGGACTAAACCCACTTTAAATTCTCATTAAAAATAACAAAATCAATCACTATTTAAAGCGGAAATAGCTTCTTTACGATCATTATAAATAGGCCATAATGTATCCAAGCCAGTGAGATGCAATAATTCCCTGGCATTTTGGGAAGCACCGGCTATTACAACCTCGCACCCATGTTTTTTTACTCTTTTATGGCATCGAAGCAGTAAACCTAAAAACAAAGAACCAACATAATCAACTTCTGAAAGGTCAAATATCAAGCCATTTGGCTTGATTTTATCCAATGGATCCAAGATTAATTCTGTCGCGGTTAGCATTAGCTCTTCTGCCATCTTTTCTGCCGTAGGAGATGGGATAACTATCGCTATATCTCCAGTTTTCTCAATACTAAAGGTAGGATTCGCCATTGGACTAAATTTTCCCCATGGGTAAAAAATTATCATTTGCTGAGCATAAGCCGCTCACTATCTTATCTTCATGTGAATCAAGTGCAAAAACAAGTTATTTAAAGGAAAATTATTGCTTGGAAACTAATACTCCCAAATTACCAGTTATCAAACTTAAAATTGTCAGAAATTCAAATCATCCATGGATTTTCCAAAAAATGATCGAAAAGCCCGATCAAAAAATCCAAAACGGATCCATCGTTGATATTCACGATAGGGCTGGAACATGGGTTGGCAGAGGCATTTTCAACGGGCACTCAAGAATTTCTTTACGCATTCTAACCAGTAACCAAAATGAACCTATTGACGAAACCTTCTTTGAAAAAAAAATAGGCCTTGCAGTCCAACTTAGAAAAGAAACCTTGGAACTAGAAAAATCAACCAATGCTTATCGCCTTATCCATGGTGAAGGAGATGGGCTAAGCGGACTAATTATTGATAAATTTGGCAAAACCATAGTCATTGAGTTTTTTTCTTCTGGTATGTATAGACTTAAAGATACTATTCAGTCGACTCTTTTAAAACATTATCCCGGGCATCAAATAACTTGGTTCGCGGAAAGTCATGTTCAAAAGCAGGAATCTTTCAATTGCAAAGAACCTGATTACGAGATTAAACCGGAAGTCATCAACGAAAATGGATTAAATTTTAAAGTCACGCCTGGCACCGGTCACAAAACAGGTTTTTTCGCTGACCAAAGGGAAAACCGACTTCTTTTGAGCTCATTTTGCCAAGGCAAAAAAGTATTGGACTTGTGTTGCAATTCTGGTGGATTTTCAGTTTACGCAAAAACTCTTGGAAAAGCTGATGATGTCACAGCAATAGACCTTGATGAAGAAGTTCTCGCACTCGCAAGGCACAACGCCAGTATTAACAAAGTAAGAATCAAGTGCATTCAATCTGACATATTTCCCTGGCTACGGGATAATATCGCCAGGGGTGAAAAATTTGATGTAGTAATTTTGGATCCGGCAAAACTGACACGCGACAGGGATGAAATTGAAACCGCATTAAGAAAATACACTGATATGAACAGGCTTGCAATGCAAGTGATTTCTGATGGCGGAATTTTATTGACTTGTTCCTGCACGGGTTTGGTCACTGAATTTGATTTTTTTGATTCAGTGCGAAAAGCCGCCTGGCAGGCAGGTAAAACTGCACAAATACTAAAACTTGCCGGAGCAGGCCCGGATCATCCATTTATGGCTCATGCTGGGGAAGGGCGCTATTTAAAAGCAATCTTCGCTAGAATCCACCCTGGTAACGCATAAAAAAAGCACCCCAATTACAAATTGAGGTGCTTTTAAATCTAGTAATGTTGGGATGTTTTAAAGCAATTCAACCACAGGGTCACGATCATCAAGAATGTACATCGGTCGCCCAAAATTATCAGGGAATGTTGTGGAAGGATCAACTCCCATTGCAGAGTAAATAGTACTCAACAATTGAGGAACCTTGTATTTCCGATCAATTGGGTACTCACCTCTGGCATTTGTTGCGCCAATTGCTTGTCCCATTTTCAAACCACCACCAGCAACCAAAGCACTCATGGCTGCTGACCAGTGATCACGACCACCACCTTCACTCATGTTGATTTTTGGAGTTCTACCAAATTCACCCCAAACCACAGTGACCACATCATCGTTCATACCACGATCATGCAAATCTTGGATTAAACTTGATATACCACGATCCAACATAGGAAGTTGTGTTCTCAAGGTTTTAAAGTTTGCAGAGTGTGTATCCCAGCCACCATAGGACAAGGTAACACAGCCAACGCCAGCTTCAATCAATCTACGGGCAGTGAGGAACTGCTCAACACCTTTGTAACGATCCCTAACTTTTGGCTCTTCCTTAGAAAGATCAAGAGCTTTACGCACGATACCAGAGGCCACCATGTCAAATGCACGGGTGGTAAAGGAATCCATACCTTTCATGGTTCCGGAAGCATCAATATCGCGACGAACATTGTCAAAATTTTTCAACAATGACTTTCTATCATCGTATCGATCACTTTCTACACCACTTGGAAGACGCAAATTTTGTAAACCGGGACCATCTGGGGTGAATGGACGATGAGCTACTCCCAAATAACCAGGCTCAGTCCCTCTTGTCATTCCTCGAAGGCTTACGAATGGGGGAATATCTGTCAAACCAGATTGTAGTTTGGAAATAACAGAACCAAATGAGGGATGGTGAACAACCCTATTAATATTCTCACTGTAACCCGTCATAACTTGAGAGTCAGAGTGCTCATCCACAGAAACCAAGCTACGGACTACGGAAAGCTTGTCAAACATTTTAGCTTGATTAGGAAAATGCTCCGAAATCTGTACACCCGGAACATTGGTGGATATTGGCTTGAATTCACCACGGAACTCTGAAGGAGCTTGTGGTTTAAGATCATACATGTCCATGTGGGATGGACCACCGGGCAAATAAATCATGATAGCAGCTTTTGCGGTACCGGTTTTGCCAGCTTCTTTTGCACGAAGCATATCAGCAAGTGATAAAGAAGAACCAAAAGCACCAATTTTGAGAAAATTACGACGATTTATACCATCACAGAACTTGTTTGAACCACCAAAGAATGACAACATAACAAATTCTCCTTAGAATAAGGGAAGCTACATTAAGGCAGGTATCGGAAAAAATACCCCATTAACAACAGTAGGTCAACTGATTTATTGATAAAAATCCAAAAAACCCTAAAAACCTAATCCACCAAATTTATAAAGATTGACACAAGAACTCCAATATCCCCTAAAAAAGCGCAAACTTCACATACCAATAACATTTTTCACAGTGAAACAAACCGCTTTACTTTTTTGTAAATAATTCAATGTTATTTCTTTATCATTTAAAGTTTAATTCCTTTATTACTTTTTAATCAAGCATCATGAAATTGTGATTGCTAATTTGTAGACCATATTGAAGATAATATCGAAAAATGAGCTCATTAATTTGCGGAATCGATGTTGGTGGGGCAAACATAAAATTTTGCAGATCTGATGGTTACACTATCACCAAGTCATTCCCATTGTGGAAATCAAAATCATCTTTGCCAAAAGTTCTTGCCAGGATCATTTCAACCAAAAATTTCCAAATCATTGGTGTCACCATGACTGGGGAATTATGCGATTGCTTTGAATCAAAAAATGAAGGAATCCGATTCATACTTAATGCCATCAAAAAAAACTCAAAAAAATCAATTGTTTGGACTACAAACCAAAATTTCCTCCAACTTGAAAAAGCATTCCAAAAACCAAAAATATGCGCAGCATCAAACTGGCTGGCTTTGGCAAAATTCACTTCTATCCGCTTTCCCAAAGGATTTGGTCTTTCTATTGACATCGGCACAACCACCACCGACATTACCCCGATTAAAATGGGGAAACCAGTCCCGATAGGAAAAACAGATCCTGAAAGATTAAAATTTGGCGAACTAGTCTATACAGGCATAAAAAGAACCCCGCTATCATCATTTCTAGGTGCTGGATACGCCCATGAGTATTTCGCAACGATTGCAGATGCTCACCTTCTAATGAATAATTTGGATGAAGCACCGGTGGACACCGACACTTCGGATGGTAGACCTTTCACAAAAAAAAACTCTTTGAGAAGAGTTGCAAAGATGCTTTGCGCAGACCCAAGCGAAATCTCAATGAAGGAGATAATCAAAACAAGCGAAATTGCCATCAAATCCCAGGTTGAATGGATTTCAACTGCAATTAAATCAAATGTTGAAAGGCAAAACATGGAACCTGAATGGGTCAGTATTTCAGGTTCGGGGGAGTTTTTGGCAAAATTAGCAATTGAAAATTTACAATGGAATTCAAAACCCACTATGAACTACTTCTCTGAAGCCTTTGGAAAACAAAACTCCACAGCTGCTTGTGCCTTTAGTGTCATGAAACTGGCTGGTGAATATCATGCAACATGATGTCATCAAAGTTGGAGGCAGCCTTCTTACGGTTCCAAATATTGCGAAATCACTGGAGGCATTCCTTAACAATATGCCGGTATCGTGTAAAGTAATAGTCGTTGGAGGAGGAATTCCAGTAAGAAAATTGGAAGCTGAATCGCCAGGGTTTAGTCCAGAAGAAGAGCATTGGGCTTCCTTGAGGATAATGACTGAAAACGCAATCTCATTGAGATCACATTTCACCAATACATTCATCACTAGTGTGGCAAACAAAAATATGCCTGGCGTGTTTTTTTTGGATTCCTATAAATTTTGCAAGGAAGATCACAACTTAAACAATGAGCCATTTTTACCTCAGAACCGCCATGTACGCTCCGACAGCGTTGCCTTACGGTTCGCCCAACGATTTGGATTTGACAGCTTGTATTTGCTTAAATCACTGGACCCGCCAAAAACTCCTAATTGGGCGGATGGGTCGCAAAAAAATTATGTTGACGATTATTTTTCAACACTTATCAAGGATAAGATTGATAAGCCTTTGATACATGCTATCAATCTACGCAGTTTCATTAACAACCAAGTTTTTTAATTGAACAAACAAGATTTGCTGCTTTTTTGAAATCAATCTTTTTGTTTCGAGACATGCCTTCGCAAACAGCACCACGGAAACCAAACCACGCAGGCCGAATTCCTTCCCGAACAATCTGGCAAGATTTTTCAAGATCCAAAGAACCGGCTAGGGCTAACTTTATATCCGCAGACTCACACTCATTTTGAATCTCTGAAAGTTCATCAACCGAAATCCAATCAAGAATTGAAGATCCATCCTTATCCCAAGTATCAATCATAATTGCATGCAACCCGTATTTCTGCAGAATCCTAAAACCTGAGAGAGGGGACAAAGATTTGGCCTTAGCTTGATCAGCATAAAAAACCGGGACAATAAAACTTTTAATGCAATTATCTTCAATTTGTTTTTTTACTTTAATCCAATTTTTTAACCAGTTCCCATTTTCATCACAGCAGGACATTCCGAATTTATAAAATAGCATTCCACTGGGATAAAGCTTATCTTGGCTTGAAAAATCCATCAGTTCCCCACAAGCCATGCTTATATTTGTACCATTAGGCAGGATGTTTTTGATTTTTTCTATCATCGGATACTCCACCATGCCCATTGCGGCTTTTGAAGGTTCCTTGACATCTATAAGATCAACGCAAGCTTCAAAGGCAATTTTCGCCTCTTCTTCATTTCGAATACTTACCAGCACATTTGCCAAGATTCACCTCTATTTTGAAAACTCAATTTTCAAATAACCTCATAAATCTTTAATTAACAACAATTATTATTTCTACCAATTCAGAACAAATAAATGATAAAATAAATTTGTCGATTTACATGGATAAGTCACTTATTTTCAACGAATCATGTTTTAAAATGATCAAAATTTACCAAAACTATGAGCCAATTCCCGGCTATAAAGTCATTGAAAAGATGGGGAGCGGAGGATTTGGTGAAGTTTGGAAATGTACGGCACCAGGTGGTTTGTTAAAAGCGATTAAATTTGTACCTGGTAAACTTGGGGAAAAATCTGATATCCGGGCTGAACAGGAATGGCGAGCACTTGACCGCATCAAAATCATCCGGCATCCATTCATTCTTTCCATGGAAAGAATCGATGTGATTGAAAACTGCCTCGTTATTGTCATGGAACTGGCGGATAAAAATCTTTGGACTAGATACCTGGAATGCAAAGATTCCAACCTGCCTGGAATACCCAAAAAAGAGGCACTACACTACCTAAAAGAATCTGCCGAGGCACTTGATGTGATCAATTCACAATACAAGCTTCAGCATCTGGACATTAAACCACAAAACTTATTTTTAGTTCATAATCATTTGAAAATTGGAGACTTTGGACTGGTACATGACCTTACTATCGCAGACCAGGATTTTAAAGGTGGCATCACTCCAATTTATTCAGCACCAGAACTTATTGAAGGCCGGCCCAGTAGATTTAGCGACCAATACAGTCTTGCGGTCGTTTACCAAGAAATGACAACTGGTAAAAGACCTTTTCAATCAGAAAATCTTCGGACGCTAATTAAAGCTCATTTAAACGAACCTCCAGATCTGTCCTCTCTTGACCAAGATGAAAAACACATTGTAGGCCGCGCTTTATCTAAGAAACCCGAGGACCGATTCAATACCTGCATGGATTTCATCAAGGCATTAAGCAACTCTAATATCATTGATAATTCTGATTTTTTTCAGGAAAATTTATCTCCCAATACCAAATCATCCCAAATCAACTTTACAGTTACAGAAACTGCAACAACTGGGCCTTCAGAAATCACTGATGATCTCACAAAAACTTTATCTTTCAAAAAACCAATCGATCAACCTGAATTGTTTTCCTCAAAAGAAAAGGAACCTTTAAAACAAGCATCGGCTAATGCCAAAATTGATCAACGAATAGGATCCTTGATTATCGGGCTTGGCAAAACGGGCATGGGTGCCTTAGCTTTTTTTAGCACGACCTTGAAGAAACAGGCAAAATCCTCGGGATTGATATTACCATTTGACATACTTGGGATAGATATTGATCATCAGGGTGTGATTTTTGGGGACGAGACTATAGATTCAGAATTTAAAATCCCGATCGAAAACTCCCTGATTTGCAAATTAAACAGGCCAAATTATTATCTTGGAAATAAGGAAAAATCTTCATCTTTATCAAAATGGCTACCACTCAGTAAACTGTACCAAATACCCAAAAGCTTGAGTACCGATGGTAACAGAATCCTTGGAAAGCTAGCCATCTTGGATGCTTCCGAAAAATTAAAGCGACAACTCGAGCTTAATTTGAACAAAATCAATCAAATCGCATATTCAAACACAATGCCTGGAAAAATTGATCCTGTTGTGTGGATCACCACCCATACTGCAGGTGGGGCAGCCGGGTCGTTGATGGATATTTGCAAAATGATAGCTGTTACCTGTCAAAAACTTGCGTTAAACAACTTGGAACTTAATTTACTTCTTGTGATGCCGTCGGGTGAAAATATAACAACACAAATGATTACCAATACGATTCTTGCATTACAAGAAATCCAATCAGAAGAAAACAAAAAGCACTTTAACAAAATCGTATTACTGGCTCGAAATCTTCCAAATGAAAGCAGCGGTTATGAAGGGACCATGCATGATGCCGGGATGATCATTTACACAAATCAATTGGAGATTTATTATCAAGGTTCAGAAATCAACAAAAATTTCACACCAGAATTAGGGACAAAAATTCCCTCCTTCAAATCGGCAGGGGTACTTTCCAATTCTCTTTCGGCAAATTTAAACCAACAAACAGTATTAAATGAGACCTGCCTGGAATTGATAAAATCCTGGATTGAAAAGAAACCAATCTACGCGCAAGAAACAAACATCTGGCTTGAACAGGAACTCCTCAAAAACAATATTACACTAGATAGTATTTCCACCACGCTTACCGAAAACCTTGAAGAAAAACTCGGGCAACCCATTGAATCTTTCGTGTTAAAAGATTTGCTTGACCCGCTATTTTTTTTGGAATCAACAATTGCCAATAAAGAGACAACCTCTGAAAACACACCAACAGTATGCCTGGAGATCCTTAAAAAGTCAGAGCGACTACTTGGCTCCGATTGGTATTCCGAAAAAAACAGCTTGGATAAAGGTTCTTTTCAAATATTTATGAATCAAAAAAAACAGGAACTTGTCGAAAGATTTGGGGCGGTAATCGATTCCTGGGTTGTTCAATGGATTGAAAAACCAGGCTATCGTTTCGCTGGAGCAGAGGCAATTCTAGCTGCTATTCACGAAAAATTCGCAAAGCTTGAAACCCAACTTTCCACAAAAGAGGAAAAACACTTTGCCACGCTTAAAGTTGATTTAATCAGACTCAACAACATCTTGCAGCAACACTCTGAAATAAAAAATAATTTTTCCCAGACAATCCAAAAAATAATTGCCCAATTTATATCATTGTTTCGCACGCAGATTGAAGTCATAAAATGCACTTGTATCTCAAGTTTTATTAAAACAATAATTCTTCAAATCAATGATCATTTCAAGGAACTTGAAAATTGCAAAACCAAGTTGCTCCAGATAGGTTCAAATATTTTAAAAAGACCCAGTGGGCCCGTTGAAAAACAAAACACCAACGATCATTTCCGAACAACAAACCATCTTAATGAACAAGAACTTCAATCCCTTGATGCCATGGTTCAAGAAAATGTCGTCAATAATTTTGAGGCATTCACCCAGATGTTCATAGGCAGCGAAAGCTTGCTAGGGGAACTTGAGAAATTAATCCTTTTGTCCGCAAACAGGCATTTGAAAAACCTTGAAAAACTCACAATGCCATCAATTCTCGAAAGTTTGAAACCAACAAACAGCAAAACTAATTTCATAAAAAACCAGATAGTCTCAACTAATCAAGGCAACCTTTTACACTCCAGTTCCAAATACAATCCAACAAAACACATACTCACATTTCCCCGAAATATTTTAGGTGAATGGAACATAATTAATATCTCTGGTGAACCCAGTCAAAGCGTTAAAATGTATCCAGGAAATGATGATTTTATTGCCTGTGTATGCGAGGAAGACCTTGGAACACTAAATAGCGAAATGTTTCTAAAAAAACTGGATGAGCTTTTCAAGAAAAGCCCGTTACATGAAGACAACCAGAACACCCTCTAGTCATAAAATTAACGCAGGAAGCTTACATGTCTGAAATGGAATATCGAATCAAACAAGATGCATTTCACGGCCCACTAGACCTTTTATTACATTTGGTAAAAAAGGAGGAGGTCGATATCCTTGAAATCTCAATATCCAAGATAGCTGACCAATTCAAGGAGTTTATTGAAGTGATCGCTCTCCTTGACCTGTCTTTTGCTGGTGAATTTTTAGTGATGGCGACAAAACTAATGGAAATTAAAAGCCAGTTTTTATTACCCAGGCAAATACAATCCACCGATAAGGAGGACGACCCTAGAAATGAAATTGTGAAGCAATTAGTTGAATATAAAAAATTCAAGGATGCGGTCGAGATTTTAGAGGGACAAGCGGAAATGGCAGGACAAAAAATTCGCCGACTTGTTCCAGACCAATTCCAGGAGGACCGTGCAATATCCGAGAAACCAATCCAAGAGGTGGAACTTTGGGATCTGGTGAGCGCTTTTGGCAGAATCATGAAAGAAACACTAGCCACTCAAGCCCAGGAAATTGTCGTCGATCAAACACCCATGGAGGTTTATCTTGAAGAAATCACGGGAAAATTAATCAAGGAAAAATCATTACCATTCAGGGATTTATTCAGCCCCCCTTTGCATAAAATGCGATTGATAGGCTTGTTTCTTGCAATTCTGGAACTAATTAAAAAACAGTCGATATTTGCGCAACAAGATGAAAATTTTGGCGAGATCCATCTGGTGTGGAGCCAAAGTGTCAACGTTTTTTAAAACGTTTTTTCTTCACTTGGGGGGTTGCAACTTTTTCACCTTTTAATGTTGCTATCTTGTCTCGTAATTGCGCAGCTTTCTCAAAATCCAATTCCTCAGCGGCTTTCAACATTTTCACCTGCAAATCCTCGATTAATTCATGCTTTTCAACATCGGATTCAGTTTGAATTCCAGCGACTTTGTTGGAAAACTCATATGCTGCGATTTCTTCCTCGATAAAAAGAGGAATCGTGCTTTTGACGGATTTTGGTGTGATACCATTTTCCAAATTATACTGGAGTTGTAAATTTCGCCTTCGCTTGGTTTCCTCAATTGCACGATGCATCGAATTTGTAACCCTGTCACCATAGAGAATAACCTCCGCGTTGACATTTCTTGCCGCACGACCAATTGTTTGGATCAAGGAAGTTTCACTCCTCAAAAACCCCTCCTTATCAGCGTCAAGGATCGCAACAAGGGACACCTCAGGTAAATCCAACCCCTCCCTTAGCAAATTGATGCCAACCAACACATCAAACGCCCCCTCCCTTAATTCCCTCAAAACTTTTATCCGCTCTATCGCATCCAATTCGGAATGAAGCCATTTGCAGCGAACTCCGGTCTCTTGGAAAAATCGTGTCAAATCTTCAGCCATTCTTTTTGTTAAGGTTGTCACCAAAACTCGCTCTTTTTGCTCCACCCGGATTTTTATCTCTTTCATGAGATCTGTGACCTGACCTTTTGCAGGCCTGACATGCAATGCAGGATCAACCAAACCGGTTGGCCTTATAACCTGCTCCACAACTTCTCCTTTGCACCGGGAAAGTTCATACTCTGCGGGCGTGGCGGACATGAAAAGTATTCGTTTCGATTTGTTTTCCCATTCTTCAAATCGAAACGGACGATTATCCAGGGCGCTGGGCAACCTGAATCCATGATCAACAAGTGTTGTTTTCCTGCTATGATCCCCAGCATACATTCCACGAATCTGAGGGATGGTAACATGCGATTCATCAACAACAACCAAAAAGTCCTCGGGAAAAAAATCGATCAAAGTGTAAGGTGGCTCTCCTGGATTTCTTCCGCTAAACCATCGCGCGTAATTTTCAACGCCGGGACAGTGGCCAGTTTCAAGCAGCATCTCAATATCAAACTTGGTTCTTGCAGCCAACCTTTGGGCTTCCAGCAATTTTCCCTCTTTTTTGAAAACATCAAGCCTTTCCTCTAGTTCCTTTTTAATCCCCTCAACCGCTTCTTTCATCCTGTTTTCAGGCGTGACGAAATGCTTTGCAGGATAGACAAATAACTCATCATTAGTCTTAAGAACTTCACCAGTGAGAGGATCTGTGATACTAAGCTTGTCAATTTCATCACCAAAAAGTTCAACCCTTAGGGATATCTCCTCGGATGCGGGCCAGATTTCAATTACATCACCTCGAACCCTGAATGTTCCCCTTGTGAAGGATATGTCATTTCGCTTGTACTGAATATCTACAAGCTTCAACAAAAGATCCTCCCTGCGAATTAATTCTCCAACCTTCAAGATTATAACCATTCGTTTATAATCACTGGGCGAACCAAGACCATATATACATGAGACACTTGCAACAATGATGACATCCTGCCTGCTCACCAACGCACTGGTTGCTGCAAGCCGAAGCCTGTCAATATTTTCATTTATTTGCGCGTCTTTTTCTATGTATATGTCACGCTGGGGAATGTAAGCCTCAGGTTGGTAATAGTCATAATAACTAACAAAATAGTTAACGGCATTTTCCGGAAAGAACGCTTTAAATTCCTGATAAAGTTGCGCGGCCAATGTTTTATTATGAGCAAGAACCAATGTAGGTTTGTTAAGCTGAGCAATGACATGGCTTGCTGTGAAAGTTTTACCAGTCCCTGTGGCCCCCAATAATACTTGGGCGGACTTCTCCTCGTTAAATCCTCTTAGTAAAGATTGAATCGCCCGCGGTTGATCACCAGCAGGTTCATAATTACTTACCAACTTGAATACTGTTCCCATCTAAAAACATCTTTTCATTGAAAGAAAACAATGCACCTATTGAATTATTGACTTATTAATGGAAATTTCAAGAAGGGAGCGATTTTTGCAGCGGTTTTTTTTCCTATACCCGAAACTTTTTGGAGGTCTTTCTCACTTCGAAAAACCATTTCCCTCCGTTTTTCGACAATTCGAGTTGCCAGCATCTCACCAATTCCAGGCAGCTTTTTCAATTCCTCAAATGTAGCTTGATTTGGGTCTATTTTTTCAACAGCAATAAAGCCTTTATCAAGTATGTTATTTTTAGCATCGCCTGTCTTGAGTGAGGCAATTATTCTTTCTGTCTTTTCAAATTCCAAGGCAAATTCGGAACGCACATACAAATAGTTCATTAACTTATCTGCGGTCTTTTGCCCTATCCCTTTAACTTTTCCTATTTCGTTCACATCTTTAAATCTACCATATGCTTGCCGGTAACGAATGATCTCAGATGCTATGGATTTTCCAATACCTGGAATCTGTGCCAACTCGCCAAAACCGGCCTCATTTAAATCCAACTTCAGGGAATGCAGCCGATCAAGTTTTTCATCAAAAGAATAATTAAGATTTGGACTATTGAAAAGGTCCCGCCCACACGAAAGAAAACAAAGAAATGCAAGAACAAAAAACAACCCAACCTGAACAACCAAGGGATAACAAGGCAGATTTTTTTCGTCAACAGAAAAATCATGGGCTTCTGAATTAAGCAACGACTGGGGCATAATTTATCTATAACACATACTACTGTTTTATAACTTCCAATATAGCATACCTGCAAAGTCTATTATAAACAAAAAAAGTTTTGCACAACAAATTGTCAACCCAGTCAAACAAACCATTCAACCAAGAAAACCGAAACAACCTCGTAATACCCCCTAAAAACTGGTTTCCACTCCAACTGAGACCCGGAGCCAGATTTTTTAAGTCACAAAGAGTGCTCCAACTCAAAGTCTCTTCATCAGTAGAATGTTTTTTTTCAGCCCAATATCCCGCAATATTTCTTAACCAACGAGTTAAACAACTAAAAGAAACGGGTTCACAAAACACAGCTTTTCCACCAGGGGCAAGAACTCGAAGTATTTCACCGAATGCATAATTCAAATTCAAATGATGCAATACGGCGTTACCCCAGATTCGATCAAAGAAATTGCTGGCAAACGGAAGACGCTCTCCACAAGCAGCAAGAAAATCCACCTTTACCCCATTCGCAATCGATCTTTCCCTGGCCTCTTCAAGATATCCATTCGAAACATCCAGTGCTGTCACAAATGCTTGCTTTCTTGCAAAAAGAACAGATGCCATTCCATGGCCGCACCCAAGATCCAGCAATTTCAACTTATTCAGATCCCCTAATTTTAAAATAGCAGGCCTTATCCATGACTCATGGGACAAGTACTGCTCATCAGTAAAGATATAATCGCTGGAAGAGGAAAAAGAATGCTTCCTGCTTAAAGCCTGCTGATCATGGAATAATTTTTCACGACTTATTCTGTCATGATCCATAATAAAAAGATCGGTATGCTTATTTGTTTCCATTTCATGACGATCTAGGCGGGGGATAGATCAAAGCCCAAAAAAGAAAATCAAACAGCTCCAAGCACCAAGCTACAGTTATGGCCACCAAAACCAAAACTGTTGGAAACAACATAGCGAACCTTCATTTTTCTTGCCGAATTAGGAACATAATCCAAGTCGCACTTGGGGTCCGGGGTATTAAAATTAATTGTTGGATGCACAACCCCATTCTTGATTGAAAGGGCACATGCTATTAGCTCAATTCCTCCGCTAGCTCCGAGTGTATGACCAATCATACTTTTGGTGCTACTAACAGCAAGCTTTTTGGCGTGGTCCTTAAAAACAATCTTCAATGCCGTGGTTTCAGCCTCATCCCCAAGCTGGGTACTTGTGCCATGAGCATTCACATAATCAATCTGGTCAGGGTTTATACCTGCATCCATCAAACCAAATTCAATCGCTTTTGAAGCTCCCACACCTTCAGGATGCGGGGCAGTGATATGATAAGAATCAGCGGTATTTCCACACCCGAGAATTTCAGCATAAATATTCGCACCACGCTTGCGGGCATGTTCATATTCTTCCAAGACAACTATACCTGCCCCCTCGCTGAGCACAAATCCATCACGATCCTTGTCAAAAGGCCTGCTGGCGGAAGCAGGGTCACTATTTCGATGTGAAACAGCCCTGGCAGCTATAAAGCCCCCCAATCCCATTGGGGTTATTGCAGCTTCAGAACCACCAGCCACTATTGCATCAGCGAAACCATTTCTAATTGAATGCAATGCATCGCCTAAAGCATGGGCTGCCGAAGCACAAGCAGTGGAGACGACGGTATTGTGTCCCATCAAATTAAAATGAATTGAGACATTACCGGCCGCGGAATTTGCAATCATTTTTGGAATAACAAATGGACTGATACGATCAGGCCCTTGAAGGCTGTATCGAGTATGTTGTTCTTCAAACTCATTTAGACCACCAATTCCACTACCAATTATAACCCCGTGCCTAAACGGGTCGCCTTTTGAAAAATCAATACCGGAGTCTTTGACAGCTGATATTGAGGCAACAAGCGCGAACTGGGAAAATCGATCAAGCCTTTTGGCAGCTTTGCCTTCGATATGATTTTCGGGAACAAAATTTTTGACCTCGCCTCCAAACCGAACCTTGAAGGCGGAAGTGTCAAATTGTTCTATAAGGCTTACACCACTGCGTCCTGCACAAAGATACTCCCAGAATGTGGGAATATCATTACTTAAAGAATTGACAGTACCAAGCCCCGTAATGACAACACGCCGTGTCATTTTTTGGCTTGCTCCTTTTCAATATATTCAATCGCTTCTCCAACAGTGCGAATTTTCGCAGCTTGCTCATCAGGAATTTGAATCTCGAATTCTTCTTCAAGTTCCATGACTAATTCGACAACATCAAGGGAATCCGCCCCCACATCTTCAACAAACGAAGTTGCGCGAGTGATTTGACCTCTATCGACAGCCAATGATTCAACAACAATGTCAATAACTCTTTCTTCGACAGAAGCCACGGCACTATACCTCCAGAAAACGTAGGGCAGTTAAGCCCATAAAAATACTTACAATGATAATCAACTAAAGGCTATCTACCACAACTGACAGACTCGGGCAAGCCATCTTATCTATCTTGTTTATAATTCCTGCAAAATCAGTCTATACCAAAGTATTTGATTAAGCCTGAATATTAACAATTTCAATTTTCCGGTTTATCCTTTTAGCTAAACCAGCCAGCACCCTTCCCGGACCTATTTCATAAAGCTTTTCCACACCAGAGTCCAGAACCTTTCTCATACAATCTTCCCATAGAACAGGTTCAACAACCTGACGGGCAAGCTTACTTCTAATACTTTCAGGATCAGTATGCAACAAGGAATCCACATTTGAAAGCACTGGGACCACAGGATTATTAATGTTAGTACTACCCAGAACCTTGGCTAATCTTTCAAGTGCTGGCGCCATTAATGGAGTATGAAAAGCACCTGCGACAGCCAGTTTTATTGTTCGAATATTTTTTTCAGTGGCGATTTTCTCAAAACTCAGACAAGCTAGATTATCCCCGGAAACCACTATGTTGCCCGGGCAAAGAAAATTTGCCATTTGAATAAGACCGTCTTTCCCCGCATCCTGGCAGATCTCTTGAATCTTATCCTTCTCCACACCAATCACGCTTAGCATTCCACTTGAAACTTTTTCGGATGCTGCCTGCATAGCTTCGCCGCGCTCTTTTACTAGCAATAACCCATCTTCAAATCGCATTGCTCCTGCAAATGTCAAAGCAGTGTATTCACCAAGGCTAAGCCCTGCAGTAATTTTACAGTTCTTAACGGCAAGCGGGTCTTCTGAACTCAACAAATCCAAAGCTGCCATACTAGAAACATATATGGCTGGCTGACTGATCACAGTGGAATTTATTTTGTCTAACGGTCCATTCTTGCAAACTTCTAAAAGATCGTATCCAAGAATCTCAGAGGCTTGTTTGAAACGCATCAGTGCCGAGGGGAATTTTTCACAAAGAGCGATTCCCATGCCCAGATATTGCGCCCCCTGACCAGGAAATAAAAAGGCTGTACAACTCATTGTTCGAAGATTCCTTCCAGACACCGCAAATAACGGACGGTTTAATTCAGAATCCTACTGATTAACAACTACAGAAGGGGCCATCTCGAGTTCGCTTACAATCAAATCGTTCAACTTAAGTCTTGCATATTTTGCAGCCAACAAAAGAGCGTTCTTTATTGCTCTGTCTTTTGAGCTACCATGACAAATAATACAAACCCCATCGATTCCAAGTAAGGGAGCTCCGCCGAATTCGCTGTAATCGTACTTACTTGCAAGATGTTTGAGTGCGTTTTTAGCGAGATCTTTTTCTTGTTTTAAGCAACCCATGATCTCTTGGACGGTCACTTCCATCAAATATTGATAAAGGCCTTCACAAACTTTCAGAACAACATTTCCAACAAAACCATCACAAACCACAACCTCTGCAACACCCTGATGAATGTCTCTGCCTTCAATGTTACCAATAAAACTAGTTTGTGACGGGCTACTGTTGAAAAGAGCAAGCGTTTCTTTGGCCAAACTATTACCTTTGGCTTCCTCAGAACCGATATTCATCAAACCAATCTTAGGATTTTCATGCCCAAGAATTCTTCGGGCAAACAAGCTTCCCATTACCCCGTATTGATACAAATGCTCAGCCTTGGGTTGAGTGTTGGCCCCCACATCAATCAACACACAAAACCCTTTTTTAGTGGGCATAACAGTAGCAATACCCGGACGTTTTACATTTTTAAGGAATCGCTTGGTGAACATGCCACCAGCAACCATGGCACCGGTATTTCCCGCACTCACAATACCATCGACTTCTTTTTGACCAAGCAATTGCCAGCACCTGGATATGGAGTTATCCGGTTTCTTGCGCAAACCATCAACAGGGGACTCCTCCATGCCAATCGATTGCGAGCAATGAAATATCTTTATTCGATCTTCATGGGATTGGCCTTGCAAATGGGTGTCAATTTGAGCCTTGTCACCAACAAGAACCACGGATAATTCCGAGTCAGCTTGAACTGCCTGCAAAGCACCAGCAATAATAGGTCCAGGAGCAAAATCCCCGCCCATTGCATCCAAAGCAATGCGCATTTTTTACTTCTCCTGTTCAACTTTCAAGAATTCACGACCTTGATAAAATCCGCAATTAGAGCATACCCTGTGTGGTCTAGCAGGAAATCCGCAGTTTCCACAGTATGCAACCTGACTGGGTTTTACCCCCAAATGGCTTCGCCTTTTACCCTGACGAGCATGGGACACCCTTCTTTTTGGTACTGCCATGTTAAAAACATCCCTTCATAAACTAAAATATCAATTAATATTAGGTTATTTACTAGCAAGCAATAAGTCTAGTGCTTATTTGGGTTCAATTCTAAAGTAAATACCCTAATCTGCTAGAATTATTGAGATTTAGGCACACCCCCTAACATCAAACCTGTATACTTTTAACAATATTTACTGTGGAGTGTACCTTTTCATGGAAAATCTCTGGGCACCTTGGCGACATGCATACATCGCAACCACAAAGCCTGAAAAAACAGAATCTTGCTTTATTTGCTTTGCAAACAACCAAGTTATTGACAAACAAATTGATAAGCAAAACCTTTTGGTTAAGAGACTTAAGTCTAGTTTGATATTGTTAAACAAATTCCCTTATAACAATGGCCACCTCTTAGTTTGTCCGATCAATCATACAGGAGAGATCACCCATTTAGATAAAAGCCAGTTACTCTCCAACTCCCTTACAATTCAACATTTAATAAAAATCCTAAAAGAATTGATCAACCCTGATGGATTCAACATTGGAATGAATCATGGCGCAGCAGCTGGAGCTGGTGTACCGGGACACCTACATTGGCACATTGTTCCTCGTTGGAACGGAGACACCAACTTCATGCCTGTTTTAACTGAAACCAAGGTCATAGTCCAATCTTTGGAAAGTCTATTCGACCTTCTTTCATTAAATATTGAAAATCATCCTTT
>SXGQ01574589.1_pt1 | contig 37496 bp, 37 predicted proteins | sample 3178371 | NCBI WGS metagenome assembly SXGQ01 (sample SAMN11356859, study PRJNA531348) | freshwater metagenome | isolation source: freshwater sample F1-20 | place: China: Fuxian Lake, Yuxi | collected 2017-12-25 | reverse complement strand
TAACCCAGATGCAGTTACCGCTCCATTTCCTTTAACATTAAATGCAGAAGCGGATATAAAAAATTGAGTAGGCTGTGCAGCTCCCGACATAAAAAAATTTGCGCCGGCTAACGAATGAGATGTAATTGTAAAGCCTCCTATTGTACCTCCAGTTGCGTTAATATTACCCGCTATTGTTAAATTTCCTGAAGACGATAAAAAGAAATTGCTAGAAGATATTTGTAATAGTCCATTGGAACCGGAAATATACTGACTGTTTGACCCTAAAAAGAAATTTGCAGTACGAATATCTAATAACCCATTTCCAGCAGTTGTATATTTAAAATATGATTCAGAGTTAGCTACTAATTCTAGACCTACGCCGGAATAACTTTCAGAAGCGTTTAATAAAGGCTGAATAGAACCAGAATACATTACAAATCCTCCTGGGCCGGTCGTAGTAGCTCTTAAAAATCCATTATATCCTATACTGCGAATCATCGCAGCTGAACCCTTACCAGAAATATGTACTCCAGTGCCGGTCGACCCCGCTACATATAGCGAGCCTGTTAATAAATTATCGTCACCACCGACATATGTATTACCTCCTAAAAATAAATGATTTTTAGTTTCTACAACTTGTTTAGATACTAAACCTGCAGGATTAACAAATTCAAATTTAAAATCTAAACGATCATTTCTGTGAGTAGTTGGAATTGCAAACGAAGCGGTGACTGTGCTAGGAGTAAACCCTTCTTCAGCTGCAAAAGAAGTTATATCAGTTTCATTAGAAAAGATATATTCTCCAACTCCTGTAGATTTATAATAAGATCTTATTTTTGCAACTTGACCAGATTGCGGTGTTACATTAGTAAAATAAGCTACTGCTTCGTTATATGAATTTTCAGTGCCTGAAGAAGCTAGCGAAGCTGATTGCTCAACTTCATACGTAAATGCCAATACATTAGCGGATCTTACAATGTAATTTTCTATTCCGCGAGTACTTTTAAATACCATTGGCTCTACTAAATACGCTACACCGCTACCAGAATATATTTTAATTGAAGAAGTGTATGTTAAAGTTCCTAAATTAGAAGGTAATGCAGGAGATACGTTAGATAAATTATTTGAAGTAATTGTTACATTTGAACTAATTGCTGAACTTGTAAATGCAAATGTAGCTCTCGACCCAGTACTTAATAAAGGTTCATTGTTGAAATTGAAGTATGATATATGTCCTGCAGGAGCGGTTACTGATTGAGTAACTATTCGAGCTCCTCCCGGAAATCCTAAATTTGTATATGTTGCTGATGTTGAAGATATTGTAACTGTAGGTAAAGTATCATATAAAATATCTACATTATTACGTTTTGAAATGTCTATATTAATAGGAGTAGACCATCGTAAATTAATATCAGAAGTGTTTAAAATCTTGCCTTGAACATCTTTAGATATAACACCGCAAATAATTACAGTACCAATACCAGGCGCGGTATCTTGATTGATATAAACATTAATTACAGCATTTTGTTGCTCTGATTCTAAATCTAATCCTATTTCATGATATACTGCAGAACCGTTTGAATCTAAAACTTCAATTTCTACTACTGACTCATTAACAAATAACGAAGTGTTTCCTTTAAATTTAATGGAATTAACACCTGCAGTAAATTCTACCGGCATTTTAGTAATTCTAAAATAATCCGGAGAACTTAAACTACGATCTTCTACTTGAACTGATAACTCTGCTAAACCTTTATATATAGGTTCTTTTTTTGCCATAGTACAATTTACTTATTTAAAATAAATATCTAACTATAACTTATATTGGAATTTCCGTTGATTTTAGTAATTTCAATTAACTTATCAACTACATCTCTCATGGAATCAATATGAGATATAACTAACATAAAAGAAAATTGACTTTTTAAATAATCAAATAAATTGAACATGGAATGTAAATTAGTTGAATCTAAAACTCCAAATCCTTCATCAATTGCTAAAAAGTTCGGTCTAGGTAGTGATGATATATTAATTAAAGTAGTACGAATTGCAAGTGATGAAATAAACTTTTCCATACCTGAAGTCAATTCAATAGGCCAAAAATTATCTTGATCATATACAATATGACAATTGATATTTTTACCATCCATTTCCAACATCAAATTGAAATCAACTAACTGACTTAATATGTTATTAATTTCCTGTTCAATATATGGAACAGCTTGAGTAATTAAATCGTATGGAACACCATCTCTACTTACCGCTAACAAATAGTATTCATAAAATTTATACTGTTTAGTAAGTTCTTTTAATTTTTCAATTGACTCTTCTGCAGATTTTTTAGTACTTTGAGCTACAATAATTTCAGAATGCACATTTAAAATTTTGTCATTAATAGAACTTAATTCTATCTTCCATTGATCTAATTGATATTCTCTATCATTAATTTCCTCTTTAATAGATTTATTAGTTTTAATCGCCTCTTCTTTTTTGTAATACTCGTCAATTAAACGTTTAACTTCAACTAACTTTCCTTCAACTTGAATTTGTTTATTTTTAATATCTTGAATATCAGATTCGCATTTTGATTTTTGTTTTTCAGCTTCAGAAACTTTTGTTTGCAATTCATAATATACTTCCTTTTCTTGAAGTGAAGGTTTAAGCGTTTCAATTTTATCAGTTATTTCAATTAATGAGCCACTTAAATTTAAAAATTCTGTTTTATCAGATTCAATAGAAGCTTTGGTAGCGATAGCATCTTTGACAAAGATGTTATCCATACAAAATAAACAGTCTTCATCATACTTAAGATCTTCTAACTTTTTCATTTTATCTAATTTAAGTCGAAGTTCTGACTTAAGACGTTCTAATTCTCCATGTGTTTTCTTTTCTTGCAAATGCAATTGAGTTAAGACATCAATTCGAGCTTGAATAGATTCTATACTATATTTTTTAAGCTCATCTTCTAAATTAGTTAAAGCTTCTATCGCAATTGTTAAGTTTAAATCTTTTTCTGCTTTACTACTTTCTACCTGACTTAAAAATGCATCGCAAGTATTTTTTAATTTTTTAAGAGCTTCAATGTCTTCAATTGTAGAATCTAAAGGAATTAATTTACTAGTTAAATTTAATATATCTTTATTTAATTCTGAGATTTTAGAATCTACATGATCTTTTTCAGATTGCAGTTCTTTATATTTACTTGTAGCGGTTTGAATAGAAGTATTTGCAGCTGCAAGTTGAGTCGCAAAATCTTGCTTTTGATATTCTTTAACTAAAGTAGCAACTTCTTTTATATCTTCATTTGCTATTCGATATAAATCTTCAAATATATTAATATCCAAAAATTGTGCTAATAAATCCTTACGATCTTTTTGAGCCATATCAATAAATCCAGTATTATTGTTTTGTACTGATAATGCTGTTAAAACAAAGTCTTCGTAAGTACCTAATAAATTTCTAATATGATCATTCGTCTCGCTACGCTCTTTACCATTTAAAGATACTTTTTGCTGAGTATCATCAATTGTATAAAAATCAACATCAACTCTTACGTGATCGCCACGTCCTTTAGTTCCTGTTTTTTCAATAAAATAATCTTTACCGTCTAATTCAAAATTAAATTTACATTTAAACGAAGAAGATTTATTATTTAAAACACTTGCTGCTTTAGAAGTTCTTCCACACTTATCAAAAATGCAATATGTAATAGCATCTAACATGGTAGACTTTCCAGAAGCATTAGGCGCAAAGATGCCATACACTCCACGCATATTTGTAAAGTCAATAACATTGTCGACTCCATAACTAAACATGTTGGAAAATTCAAATTTCTTTGGTATCCAAGATACATTTCTGGATATTTCCAATTTTGGTAAACTTGAATTTACTGTTCGATTTACATGACGAATACCGTCTAACATTACATCATCAAGTGCAAATTTATTTTCTAAATACTTACTAATTAAATCATTTTGATATTCAACATCTCGAACATCTCCTATATTAATTTTTTGAACTCGATTTTTGTTGTTAGTAAAGTCATTTATTTTTTGTATGGTATATTCTTCAATGTTAAAATTAGATTTAACATTCGCAATAATTGTTTTTAAATCTGCAGCGTCTGTATTTTTAACTTTAACTCTTAATCGAATAGTTTTGTCATTTAATTCTGTTGGCATTGGAGGGTGTATTCCATTTTCAACTTCTAATGTATAATAGCAAAGATCATTTGGTATTGCTACAAATTCAGAAGTGCATGAAGCTGTATTCCAAACTAACATACCATGAATTAAAGCTTCTGAATGATTTTGTTGAATTAAACTTCCTGGATATGCAATTGTTTTTGTATCATTTAAAAATTGAGCTGGTTTATGAATATCACCTAACAGAGTTAATTGATACCCATCAAACATTTCAATATCTACATGATTGTTTTGTAATCTAAATCCAATATCTGTCATTGCATTATTAACAGCTCCGTGATGTAAGGCAATTTTATATTCAGCATTAAATGTATTTGCTCGAATAAAATCTTTAGGTTTATCAAAAACAGCCATAACTGTAAAGTGTTTGTCGGCTAATTGATATACCCCAGAATCTTTTAAATAATGTAAATTTGGGTGATTAAGAGCATTAACAATTGGAGTTAAAGCATCTAATCTAGATTTATTGTTTAAGTTGCAATCATGATTGCCTGTAATTAAAATTGTAGGCGCGAGATCTGCAAATTGTTTAAAAAACTCTTGCACTGCTTGAATTAATTCCGGAGTCATGTCCGTTTTAGCGTGCACTATATCACCGCCTAAAAATATAACACTGCTAGGCGTTAAAGTTCTCTTAATCTCATCAACAGTACGATTAAATACAGTACGATACTCTTGATGTCTTTTTAAATTTCGAATATGTATATCAGCTAAATGATATATCTTATCAATTTGATCAATTCCAATGTTAATTTTTGTTATCATATAAACAATTTATATTCTATAAATTTTGAAAATGTAAGTGGTTGAGTTTCTTTAATTAATTTGCACATAGTTTCAAATCCTATCTCTGCAGGATCTTTTTCTTGCAAATCAACAAAATAAACTTCTACTCCGTTATTCATGAAATACTCTGCATGTTCCAACGCTTGCTTTTGCGCATCTTTATCTAGACAGATGTATAATTTTTGTACTTTATTTTCAATTATTTTTTTACGTAAATTTTCTGATATAGTTTTTCCAAATAATGGAATAGCGTTACGTCTAACTGCAATTGCATCAAACGCGCCTTCAACTAATACTAAAGGCAAACTCCAATTTATAAACAGCTCAAACCCAACACAATTTTTAGAATGGTCTGGATTTTTATGTTTAAAATCTACGTCATAATAAGCTCTACCTACAAAGAAATTCAACTTACCAGACTCGTCATATGAAGGTATAATTATTTTCTTTGCATAATCTCCATCTTCACAATACCCAATTCCATATTTTACAATTTCAGCAAGAGTAATTTTTCTTTTAGCCCTTAAATAATGTATTGCATTTTTATACTCAATTGATTCTGAATGTTTGTATAACGGAATATACTCTTTAGGCAATTCGAGAACTGTCGTACTTTGATTGAGACTGTCGATCTCTTTACTATTATATTTGGGTAGGATGTTAAGTAGCTTGTATAAATCCGTTAATTTATCACGGTTTACGTTAAGCGCTTTAAATAAGGTTGAAAGCTTTTTACCTGACTTATTACAAACCCAACAATGCCATGGATTTTCTCCTTTATCATTTGTTACTGATTGAACTTCTAACTTTCTTCTAGAAGATTGGCAAAATGGACAATGATGAGCAATGTTACCTTTGTTTGTAACTTTACCTTTACCTAAAACAGATTCTATTAATTGAATTAATTTAGTATTTATCATCACGTAAATATATGAAAATAAATACTAATATACAAATTTATTTAAGCCACTCAGTAGGTATTTCTTTGTCAGCAAATTGAAATCCATGTTTTAAACACCAATCTGCATATGTAGTTTTAGAGGCTTTACTAATTTTAGTTTTAGAATTTTGAAATAAAAACCGAATGTCTAATTCAGGGTGTTGCTGTTTTATTAGTAAATGTTTTTTACGATCGTCAGATAAAAACCTTCCTTTAGTTTCTACAAATACACCGCTAGGCAATCGAAAGTCTGGGTGGTATTTATGTTGAGTTTCTGGTTTGGTATATGGTATAATATGTTGTTCGTATTCACCGTCAATACCTCGAGTCTTAAGTGACTCATCAATTTTCATTTCTAAGCCACTACGAAATCCATATTTCGCGGCCACTTGTTTTGTCGTAAATTTTTTTCTTTTCATAACTTTTAAGTTGTAACGTCAAATTTAACGATGATGTTTAAATCTACATCATCTCGTTTATGTATTGGCGCTCCTAATTTTCCTATAGCTACTAACTCGGCATTTTTGTTATATAATCCAATTGTAGTTATATATGGGGCAAAATATGGGTTAGATACAAATGATTTAGGCGTCTCTGAATTCGCATCATTATTTTTTCTAATAGTTGGATTTGAAGTAAAATTAAATTCATCTTCTCTAATTTTAATAACATACTCATGTTCATAAATCGTAGTCGATGCATTAAACTCTAATTTAAAAGCATCTAAACTAGTTGGAAGAATAGATTGAGTTTTAGTATCAAATAAAACGTCATTGAACATTCGATAGTCGGTCGTACCATATTTAGGTCTAGGATCTGATAAAACAATCATACCATGCTCATAAAATACATTTCCAACTACATTAGTATTTGTAGTCATTAAATTCATAGAGCCTGTATAAGCTAACTGATAAACTTCAGATGCTGTTAATCCTTTATTAAAAATAAAAAGTTCATCTAGAGCTCCTTTAAATCCATTTACAGTATCACCGGTATTACTTAATCCTAAAGATCCAATAAATATATCAGCTTCATTTTGAGTATTACCTCTATCTAATCTAAGATTTCGATGATCTTCGAAAATGCCATTAACATATAATTCAAATCTAGATCCTGTTTTTTGCAGTACTACATGACTTCTTGTATTATAAGTAACTTTGGTAGTAGTAAGTTCAGTTGCTCGGTCTCCATTAGAATGTCTACATACCAACCTACCTATAGATGGTCTATATAAAATTTCAAACGGATATTGAGAAATTTTAAAATTTACATCGCCGGTAACTATTTTACCAGTTTGTCTATTAAAATAGTCAGCTACTCCAGTTGTTCTTTTAGAAAGTATATATGAATCTGTTGCCGCAGTCGGATCTATATTAATCCAAAACGCTATTGAATAATTTTGATCTGATTCAAAATTTAACGACTTATTATTAGGTATTCGCACATAACCAGTGCCTGTATAATATGAAGTGTTGCCCCAATTAATTGAACTAGAAGGTAAATTGTATTTTGGTACAATTCTCATATTTTTACCCGTAACGCTTAAGTCGGGTATAAGAGTATCTACATACAAAGTCCTTGGTATTGTATCTGATATACTTGCAGGGACTACATCAGAATAAATAGATTCATATGTTTGTGTATTAAATCCTAAGTACAACAACTCCCCTGAAATAGAACTACTTAATGCTCTGTCAATTAAATTACCTTTACCGTCATCGTATAACGACATAGATACGTTATTTAATTGAGAATTTTTTAAATTTAATTTAACTGATCCTGGTTTAATTTGCTCTCCATATAATGATTGCGGAACGCTTAATACGGTAGCTTCATTAAATAAAGTTCTTTCAATTTTATTTGGATCTGAATATCCGAAAGTTTCTGAAGGTATATTAGGTCTTTTATAGTATAAATGATTAAGGCTATACCAAATCAAAGACGCTTCTGTATCATTTTTAGTATTTATTAAATACGATCCAGTGTCATGATTTACTGATGAATGATATAAAGTAACTGGATATCCTTCAAATACTCTTTTATCCGGTTTAATAGCCACTAAACGATCGATTCCATATTGATCTAGCGAAGATGTAGTCTCAAACCTCCATGATTTAAACACTTTAAACGGCGCAATTGTTTTATCACGTTCAGGTATTCTTTTAAATGCTCCTGGTTTGCTCATATTAATTAGTTGATAGGCTCTTTAATATAAATATCAAAGAGCCTATTAATTGGTGTTTATTTAGATTCCATCAAAAATCCAATTTTACCTTAATCAAAGCTTCGGTTTGGAATGACTTTTGAATTGGCTGCGATAATTTTGCAACAGCTAACAATTCTTGACGATCGTTATACATACCAATAGTGGTAATATATACTTTAGGATCATTAACGAAAGTTGGTTGAGCAAAATCACCTAAAGATCCTGTTACAAAAGTCGGGTTATTTGAGAAATTATATTCTCCATTTTTAACTCTTACAAAATAATGGGTTGAGGTAACCGTTTCTGCGTTACGAGCTTGAAGTGCATAGTCTTGTCTATCTAAATTTAAAGCTCCAGACATTGCTGTATATAATTTAAAAGCATTATCGCCTGCAGCGTCATTATCATCTTCTCCTGAACCTGTTACTGTATTAAATGAAAGATGAGTATCTAATTTTTGTCCGTTTAAAATAATAACGCCCATTTCTGGATATACCAATCCGAAATAAGTTGGATTTGAAGGATTATGAATACCTCCTACTAATGAACCAGATACTACATTATAAACTCTACCTGCTGCTGTAAGCTGAAATGTTTCTTGCAAATCTGCGGAATCATCAATTAAACTAATTACTTTAGTTCCTAAAGCTTTTACGTTTGAGCCGGTATGAAATTGTTGTGCTACAAAAGATCCACTTAAATCAGTTAAGAAAATTTCCCAATTACCTTGATCTAATTTATCTCTTAAACGAGCTCTGTTAAAATTAACTGCATAAATTGAGTCTCCGTTAGCTCCATCAGCAAATGTAAATGTCGTATCTTCTGGATTCAATAACAACAATCTATATTGAGAATACACCGCTCTTGTTGGAGAGTCATTTAATGTACCAGGTCCTGCAGACCCAGATCCTAAACGATGTCCATATGCAATTGAAAATATAGCTTGACGAGTAGTATCCGTCTCTTCTTTGTCATACGCTTCATAATAATACTTTTTCTGTGAAACTGTATTTAATGAGCTTGTATACATATACGACATTGTAGCTGCATTGTTAGCAAACAATCCAAAAGTTACAACAGTCTTTTGATTTTCAATTACATCTGAAGCTAAATTAAATCTAGTAAAGATTCTTCCTGTTGAAGTTTGTAATTGCTGTTGCTGAAACTGTTGAAGTAAATTATTTGCTATATTTTGAGCCTGTAACTGTATTTGTGACTCTACCGCTCTACCTCCTCTCGGAGCTCCGCCTAATCCTCCGGCCACTTCTCCAACTTGTCCTCTAGGCCTTGGCATAGATCCTCCTAAAGTATTAACAGCTGATCCTCCGCCAGCCGCGGTAGATGGAGTTCTAGTAGTCGGGGTCGTACCAGCGGGTAAAGTTCTTATTGTTCCCATATTATTATACTTATTTTATTTTAAATTATTAAAGAGTTGATGCGTTTCCAATTGGAGTAAATGCTGCAGTAGCCAATAAAGTTTTCTTAACTGTTAATTGAATAGTCGCTCTACCACCAGTTTCATTACCAATAATTGTAATAGTCGCTCTCGCATCTGATATTAATTGCTGCTTAGCAATAATGTTAAATGTAAACCCTGTAGCTGATATTGATTGAGCTGCTTCTGCATCGCCAATAAATCTTGGCACTGTAGGACTTACACCAGCTAATACTGGGGTACCTACTTGCAAAGTAGCAACATCAGAGTCAGATAATATTGCTGTATATCCTAATGTAGCATTACCTGCAGCAAAGTTAACTGTAGTTGGAGTAAGTGTTTGAATTTGACCAGGTGCTGTTAATGTAATAGATGTTCCTGGCTGAACATTAATAACTGGTATTCTTGCCGTTTTCTTCGGAAGTGTTACTAACTTATATCTCATTATATTAGATTCGTTAGCAGTAGCTTCTACGATTGGCATATTTTCAATAATTACTCCATAGTAATTAGTTCCTAATGGATGAGCTGGATTCCATAAATCATAATCAATTTCGTCATCTGCTAATGCAAATTGAGTGATTTTAAATTCATCTTTTCCGCGAGCTAATAATTCTCTTCCTTTTTTAGTTAGAATTGCATCAACAGTGATTGTACTATTATTTAAGTATCCCATGAGTTTTTACTTTTATTTTAAATAAATATATTGTTCTTAAAAAAATTAAATTCTTCTTTTTCTATTTCCGGTTGTATTCTCGTCTATAGTAGTTATTTGATTATTTGCAAATACAATTTGATTAGGATTAACTCTAGTTATTTTAACTACCGGTCCGCCGTCGACAGTATTTGACGTATCTACATTAATTCCAGGGCCGGTTAATTTACTTCCCGCATATCTTAAATTTTCATATCCTTGTCCATGCTCATTATTAACTTCAGCAAATACTAAACTTGCAGAGTTTGGTAAATTAAGCGAAGCTGATGTATCTGAACTATAAAATAATACCTGAGTCTTTTTATATGTAGATGGTCTAGAAGCGTATACTTGTCTTCCTATAGGATTAAATGATCCAGTTACTGTATAAATAAATCTTCCAGTTATTTTCTTTTCTAACCATGTAGTCCCTAGCCTATCAGTATTAATAGAATTTTCAATTACGCCTTTATCAATATCTAAAATATCGCCTACTGCAATTGCTGCTTTTTTCTGAATCTCTCCTACACGTTGTACAATAGCGTCTGCTGTTGGAGGTGGAAGAGTTCTGTCAATCCTTGCAGTGTTTACAATAATAACTTGAGCTTCTGGATCTTCCGAAACAAAATCTAATGTACCTTTTATATCTTTAACATCAGATTTTAATGTAGGAGCTATGTTTTCAATTAACGCTTTAATTGATTTAATTTCACCTGCAGGTATAAAATATTCTTTATCAAATGCGGTTTCTATAAAATGATATTCACCGCTTGTCTCATAATACGCAGCTTGTAAAGATGCATTCTTAACTAAATCTTGAAGTGCTGGTTTGTTACGTAAAAATTTAACTTTACTTCTGTTAAGTACGTTATTTTCTACAACTAATCCGGTAATAGCATTAACACGCTCAGGTAATAAACGTTTAATATATTTGAATACAGTAAAGTCATAAATTTCCAAAGCTCTAAAATAAGCTTCAAAGTCGTTTCTATTGCTATATTTCTTCCAATAGTTTTCTGCAAAATTATTTAAAACTGTATAACTAGTTTCATAGTCTTCTCTAGGATCTCCTATATAATCGTCAATTTCAAAATAACCTATTTGATTAAATATATCTTCATTTATTCCAGTTTGTGGAGAAAAGTATACCCCTACTCGATTGGAATCGACTGAGAATAAATCTAAACTTGATTTTTCGATTCGAGTTTTAGTATTTAATCTTCTATTAGGATCTAAGCTTGAAGATTCAATTCGAATTTTATTCGCATATAAACTTGATCCTCCTAACGAAGGAGATGGAGTATAATATGTTTCTTCAAATCCTTCAAATGTAATAGACCCTGAATTTAGATATCCAATAAAATATATTGAACCTGTATTTAATGTTTGATTTGGATGTCCCGTAGGCTGATAAAATGATCCACTAAATACTTTTTTACTAGATAAGGTAAATCGCTGCAATAAATGTTCATAAGGTTTAGCAGACTCCTCACCGGTTGTTAACGCATCTAAATCTCTATTATATGTATATGTATTCGGAGAAGCTGCATGCTCACCTAAAGTCTTGTCTGCAACTGAGCCTGACCATAATCTAACTTCTTGAAAATGTCCATAAAATTTAGACATTGAAGTTAATAGATTGCCATTTAATGTAGCTGCTGATGTAAATGTTCTGGAGCCTGAAGCGAAACTTATTGAGTTTGTACTTGTTGTTGGAAATAATGTTTCTCCATAAAAACTTGCAGACTTTACGTATATTGTATTTCCATATAAAGACTTTACAACTTTTAGTGATGCAGTTGCGTTAGTCGACTCAATACTAACTAAATGCCAACTATTATCAAAAATTTCTAAATTAGAAGCTGTCGCTGTCAAGCCTGTCACTCGATTAAATAAAGTTAATGTACCTTCATTGTCAAAGGCAGATTCTTTAGATAAAGTTAAATTATATACATCATTAACTGAACCGCTTGATATAGATAAGACATTGTAATAATTGTTTTGAAAATAATCGTAATTATTATCCGCTTTAAATCTAAATACTAATGAATTCGGAGCTACTGTTTGATAATCTCCATTAGTATATTGACCAACATCAAGTTTTAAACTACCAGTGGCGGAATTAGAGAACCAAGCATAATGAAATACGTCATGTATGTATTCGGGATAATGGTCATCTGCCGTAAAAGTTGAAGGACCGCCATATTCTTTTATAGTTAAAACTGTTAATGGAATTCCAAAACAATTCAACAATGCTTTAATTGATCTGGAAGTGCCTTTAGTTTTTAAGATATATGGTAAATTATTAACAATCCTTCTCCATATTTCATTAGTAATTTGTTTATCTGACAGCGTAACTAATCCTTGGCCATTTTTAAGTACATCACCGAATTCGTCAGTGCCTAAAACATATTTCCATAATTCAGCAGAGCTGCGACCGTTTAATAATTCAAATCCTAATGAAGACGCTACGTGATATAAAAGCTCGTCAGACATACCATCTTTAGGATGCTCTTCACGAGTTTTAATTCTAGATAAATGATTAATATACGCCCATAAAATATCAAAATGCTGTCCAAGCATATGTATAAACAACAAAAACTCTTCATTACCTTCATTTGTTTGAATATGATATGGTATAGTGCTTTGTAGTTTATGTACATTATTTTTATCATACGTTTCTGCAATTTCCAATAAATTATTAAAATAAGTTATTGCAGCATTAGACGTAGTACTTTCTTGAATAGAAAAGTATTGATATGGATCAGGAGGATTACCGACCTTCCATTGAGTAGCCATTGTACTCCATAGTTGATATGCATCTACCCAAGTTAAACTTGTAGGTACGGTTTTTGGCCATGGGTCGACAGGCTCAATAGTTCTAGATCCTGTTATCTCGTCATAATGAGTATAAAGTTTACTTCCTGTCGACTCGAAAAATAAATACTTTTCGAAATCATCAAATCCACTAACTACACGATTACGTTTAGTATATAAATCGTTTAAGTTAGACTGAACTACAATTTTATCAGCCGACTTTAATAAACCTGTTACTCTATCAGAGTATTGTTCAATTAATTCTAATTTGTATTTGAAGTTTTTAACTCGTTCAACAGCTGAGCCATAATGAACAAAATTGTCAAAAATTCTATAATTAACGTTTAATTTAATTCCAGATAGCGAGCCAGAAAATTGACTATCGATTATCTGTTGCGAAGTTTTTACATTAGTTGATAATAAATCATTCCAAGTTTTAAAGTCAGTTGCTATAGAACTCGCTTCAAACTCTTCAATTTCAAAATTAGCAGGTCTTAATTTATTAACAACCTCTTGCTCAACTTTAGAAACTAAAATTATAGAATCTATAACTGGATTAATTATTTCTTCTGAAATCCAAACCTTAGCCTTTTCACCATACTTTCCAGGTAATGGATTATATAATTTAATTATAACTTCAGGAGTTTCGGTTAATTTAGTTTCAAATCGTATATTAACTATTTGAAATGTTTCATTAAATCCGAAATTTAATACAAATGAATCAAATCGATCATCTGCAGACAGACTCTCCCATCTTTTTTCAAAGTCTTCTAACTGCTTTGTTAATCCAGGATTATCATTGTCTGATAATTGCAATCGAAGTTCTCTTCTAGAAGGGGAAATTTCTTTAATCCAAAGTTTAGTAGGATCAGCTGCACTGCTAAGATTAGAATTTAACTCAGAAGGCTTTCCTAATACATTGTCAAATAAATTATATACGACTTTATACTGACCTCTAGTTAATCCTAATTCACTTAACGCTTTAGGAATGTTAATCGCTATATGCTGTAAAGCGACTAAATTTGAAGTAGTGTCGTTTTTCTCTACTGAAAAATGTTTAACACGGTGATTACCAGTTAAATATAAGCCATCAGGAGTATATACATGTAACTCTAAATCTGGAATAGGTTTTTTATCCTCAAACGTTACTGAGTATTGTTCAAAATCTAACTTAAGTAAATCTGCATCAACAGATTCAATCCTAGATACATTAGCTTCCGAAGTCGCTTTTAAAAGTTCTTGTTGATTAGTATATACAGATAACATCTACTTACTTTATTTTAAATAAATATCTTAATTAATTATTCTAGTAAGTTATTTTTGTTATTAATTATTTCTGATGTTAGATTTAGATTTAACTACAGTAACTTGCTCTGGCATTGGGGTATCAAAATCATTATTAACTGGACCTGTTACACCTGCTTGCATAAGTCTATTATTTCTAATGTTAGATTTAGATTTAACTACAGTAACTTGCTCTGGCATTGGGGTATCAAAATCATTATTAACTGGACCTGTCGATTTTCTTAGACCGGCAACTGCTGAAGTATTGTCGACTTCTTTAAACTCAACGTCTAATTGAGCATAGTCTACTACTAAATAACCATCTTCATTTTGTGAAAGTGCTGATTCAAACGCTGTACCGATTAACTCGTCAGCAATAACGCCTTGGTATCTTCTTTTTTGTGGATCGTTAATAAAACTAAATTCATATACATTAATACCGTTAGGAGATTGACCGATTAAATTAATATCCGTTTTTAAAGTGCTATCAGAAAAGAATCTATTACGGAAAATAGCTCGAACTTCAACATCATTTAATTCAGGATATCTATTAAATAATTGTTCATATTCTTGAACTAAATTATAACTCATTCTTAATTCTCGTTGAAAGTCTAAACGAGGTGACACCCCAGAAGGTACATTTACATAATTTATTCCGCTTGACCTAAAATCATCACTTAACGTAGCAGTGTCATTTTTTGCAGTTGCTAATTTACTTCGAAGAACTGATTCGCGGGCTATACGAGCTTCTTCTTTTCTTCTTTGTTCAGCAGCTAACTCATCTCGTCTTCTTTGTTCAGCAGCTAATCTTTCTTGTATAATCCTACGTCTTACATTCTCATCAGCAATGAGTTTCAATTCTTCAGCTTCTCGAACTTTTCTTATATTATATTCATCAGCATTCATGTCAATACCAAATGAAGACCATAAAATACGATCGCCATCATAAATTGAAATTGTAGCCGAATCTTCTAGCACTACTTTTGCTTTACTTGAAACATTATCAAATGTAGGTGTTCTCCAATTATCTCTCCAAACAGGACGAACTCCTCCTATAGACATAGCAGCTGCTTTTGAACTAGTAGGTGACCAAGCTCTATAGAAAAATACAAAGTTTGGAGCCGACGCTCCTCCATCGTAACCAAATGCATCTACAATAGCATCAGATCCTATAACGTTACCTTTAATATCATAATCTCCTTTAGTTATAACACAATTGCCGTCAGACTGAATTATTAATTTTGCTTTTCGGTTTTTAGATAATAATTGATTTTCAATTTTAGGAAACCCAGGATCTCCAGGTCTACCTAAACGATCAGAACCTAAATAAGCTCCTAAAGATAAAGAGTCCGGAATTTCATTAATTAATATTTCGTTTGTATTTTCAATTTTAAATTTAGTAAACTCATTAATTGCGTCTTGTAGCTGACGTCTTAATTCTTCAATGATTCGATTCAACTCATCAATTTTAGTTTGATCGGTATCACGGCCTGTTAATAAGTATCGTTTTTCCGCTAATAAAGCATTTAATCTAGTTTGTAATAACAAAATTGAATTGTCAGTCTCTTGAACTGGAAAATCTTGAAACTCAATGTCAATTACTTGATTGAATTTTAATTGTGATGTTTTTGAAGTATATAAACTTAATAATTTTCGCTGATTGTCTACTGCAGACTTATTTAAATCAACTACTGTAGATCCTTTTGCATTTTTTTCATACGCTTGATATTTTATCGGAACAACCTTTTCAGGTTTAATATCTCCATATAAAAGTCTTCTTCGATCGAATTTAATTAAAGCCATTATTTTACTATTTTAAATAAATAAGAGTTAGATTGAAAATACTCTGTTATTCCATCAAATACTGCTTTTATTTCAAATTTATAATAACGCTCTGGATACATCATAGTAGAATAAAAATTAAAAAAGCTTCCACTTGCATTGGTATTAATTTTAGTAAATTCGCTAAACGGAATAATAGTTTCATCATTATGAGCGTCTTTAATTTGATAATAAGATTCTTCTGGAAGTGCTTTTGAAAATGAAAATGATGAGTTTTGAGAAAATGCACTTCTAGGATATTTAGGTCGAGAACCTAAATTAATTCTAATTAAATTATCTTTAATATATTCCCCTCTAAATGATTTAGTATAAATTATAGGATCGTCTTCATATGTTATTTTAGATAATGATCCGGTACTATATACAATACTTCCAGTCCAATTAATATATAGTTGAGGTTCATATACTGTATGAGTGTCTGAAGAATATATTTGTATATTTGTTTCTGGATAATTGCTTGCCGTAATGTCGTTAAATCTATATGATAATACTACCCCGTAATTAGAATATACGCCGTTGTACCAGTCTTTAACTATGTTAGTAATGTCTATATTAATCTTGTCTGACGACTTAAAATTAAATGATTGGCTTGCAATAGAACTTGTATACCATTTTCCGCCTCCCACGGAACCTGAATTATAATAAATCATTTCAGACCCAGCAGCGTAAGATCCAGACCAACTAGTTGTTCCTAACCCTCCAACAGATATCCATGTAGCCCCGTCGACAACACTAGTACTTGTTTGTGGTCCTGCGGGCGCAGTAGCATATCCTGTACCATTTTTCCAATCAGCTGCTAAAGCTTTTGCTTCAATTGTATATGACTGTGGTAATTCAGATTGAATAATTGGATATAAGTTTAAATTAGCCGATATATCATTAATTGATATAGAATGCTCAGTTAGTTTTGAACTTAATTTAGTTAAATCAAATTTAATTAAAATTCTAGACTCTTCTAAATTATAATTACTAACATCTCCAGTTTTTCTTAATTCTAAAATTTCATCTAAACCCGCATTTCTATACGGATCTGATTCATATATTGTCGTGTCTTGTGATGCAGGTAGTGACCAAATCATTTTATTTATTTTTACATTGAATTAACTTTACCAATAATGTCTGTATTTGGAAACCTAATTTCAAAAATACTAGGATCTAATGAAGGATAAATTACACCGTCTTTTGTAGCGGCAGTAATGTCATAAGCATTTCCAGAGTATCCTGAAGCTTTATCATATAAATTTGCAATTTTTAAAGAAGTTACAGACTGAACTCCTACTGTTCTATCCAATTCTGTGTATACTTTTGAAAGGATTATAGGCTGATTAATTTGCCATTTCTTACTATCAAAAATACTTTTTAATTTAGCAATACAATTTAACAATACCTCATTAGAATTATATTCAGGTAAAGTTACTATTTCAAACTTTATTCCTATATTAATAATAAACGCTGTTTTTATATTAACTGCGTCTGTTATCATTCTATATTCCGATAAATATGTTTTTAAATTTTCTTTAATTGCTGGATTAAGCTCCACTAATTTACCGGCGCCGTCATATCCTAATGTATATAGATTAAGAGCTAATGGATTAGGAACACGCTGTTCAGTATTGTTTGGATTTGTTTGTTCATCTTGAATAATATATGCTTTCGCAACAGATCCAAATTTAGCTGGCATGGAATACGCTCGTATTACATAATCTAAACCAGTAACTGCACGTTGCTGAGAGGCAAATTGTGCTAAAGCATTTTGTCTTATTTCATCTAACGTTTCTGCACTTTTACCTCCTATTGCTGGTAACGGATTTGTACATGCCGCTGACGCTTGAATCCTATTTAATAATACTAAATCTAAATTTTCGGAATCAATTTCATATTGAATTTGAGCTATATTAGTAATCGTAAATGCAGGTACATTACTTACAACTCCACCACCTCGAGTATATCTAACTGTTAATGTAGTATTAGCAGGCGCTTGGCCATAAGCTTTTGTATACATAAAATTAGAAGGGTCGATAGGATGTCCATATTGAGTTTGTAACCCAACTAAACTATTTCCAACATTGTCTGGATTAGGTATTATTTCTTCATCACTATCTGCAGACACTCCAGGTCCAAATTGTATTTCTAAATTTTTATCCGGAGTAAATTTTGTTACAAACCTTCTTGCAGTTTTCTTTAATTTTAATAAATATGGAACTTCTCCATATGCGGATAGGCTAGGATCATTTTGAACAGTATTTGATACAGTTTCAAATACAGTTTCTTGAGCTAAATACGGAACTTCTGTCCAATCATTTTCATCTGAGTCTTGTATTGAAACTACCTCAATTATATCTGTATCTTGAATTAAAATTTTATCAAATCTTCTTGCATTACCAAAATCAAATGTCGCAGTTTGAATTGTACCAGATACTGCTTTGGTTTTTTTACGTAGCAAATAATACTCTGGAGTTCCGTCTAAATCATTAACTTGATATACACTAACTTCTGTAGGATCTAAACTACTTGAAGTAGAAAAATTTACTAAACCTACTGTGCGAAATTCTACATTAAAGTCGTCTGCGCGAGCTACCATACCCTCTTTTAAAGTAAGAGCGTATGACCAATCAGGTACTTTACCTGCAGGAGTATTCTTTGCTGGTAAAAGTTGAAACACATCTAAATCTACTGAAGAAGGTATTGTGTTTCTTGCTCTATAACCTATTGTCGAAGCTAATGTCATGACATTAGGAGTATAGTTTGCATATGGAAGTAACGATTCTTTTAACTGGTTATCTGTATAATATGAAAGCACATCTCCTACATATGAAGCCATTTCGATAATCATAGTTCCTGGAGAAGACTCATTAAAGTCGTTGTAAGTATTTGGAAAGTAATTTTTTGCAAATTCAATTAAGTTTGCTCGAAATTGACTAAAATCTTTATTTAAGTATCTTACGTCCTTTTTAATTTGTGCCATATTATAAAATAGTTATTGTGCTAGGAGTTACTAAAAATGTTATAGGTATGTTTGCTCCATTCTCACTTACAGTCACTGTCAATTCAATACTAATACCATGCTCTTGCATTGCTCCTAAAGAAGCTATTACTCTTTCGACATTAATTGATTGCACGCTAATATATGGCAACCAAAATGATATTGCATCTGATATAGAGCCTTGAACTAACTCAACTAAAGTATCTGTGTTAGGTTCGAATAAAGAGTCTTGTATAGTAGTTCCAAAAAATGGTTCCATTATACGCTCTCCTTTTCTAGTTAAAAGTAAATTTTTTAAATTAGACAAAGCTTGCTCTTCAGTTGAATAAGACAAGTCAAATAAATTTCCAGACTTACCTGTAAACGGCAATTTAATTCCGACTGCAACGTCAGGAAGTAAGTCAATTGGATTATATTTTTTAATTATAGACATTATTTACCTTTTTTCTTATCAATAGCTTTCATTAAAGCTGAATAATCTTTTGTTAAAGCATTAACGACTTCGTCAGGTAAATTATCAGGATTAACGGGACGACCTTCTAAGTCCGTAACTGGTAACACTGATTTTGTTTTCATAGATGGTAATACTCCACGTTGCATTGTAGGCCATTCAGAAAAGTCATTATAATCTATATTTTCTTCTAACATAGCCATAGGGCCTTGTGGGCTATGACCTGATGTTTCATTTAATATGTCGTTAAGTAATGAGTTTTTAACATACTGCTTTTTTACAGAGCTAGTATATGTTGTTTTAGGAGCTGGTTTCTTTTGCTCTACAACATTAGGTCGTTTCGAAACTACACCTTCATTAAGAATGTTATTTAATTCAGTACGAACTGCAGTCTGAACTTCTTCACGAATTACTTTACGTAAAGTTTGTATAAAATCTTTTGAGTTCATTTGATAAGGTTTTTAATAATTATCTATTAATAAAAAATTACGGTAAAATGTATCCAATTATTGAAGTTGGATTTACTATTTTTGTAAATATACCTCCGGTACCACTTTCTTGTCTGTCTGTAGTTGCGTCGCCTTCGACTATTGTAATATTACTTTCATTATCAATTTCAACAACTATACCAATTCCATTTGCTTTATTGAAACTTCCATATCTAATTAAAGCAATTGATCCAATTACAGGAGTCGTTGATAATTTATTTTTACTAATCGCCCAATCATACCAAGCAGAACATGTCGAAGGTTTATCTGTCGTAATCCCTGCTTCATTCCACCATGTAGTTACCGCTGCAGCTGCATAAAACATATCTGGTTTAAAATTAACATTTCGAAGCATGCTACCAATTCGTTGATTAGGTATATTTAAACTAAATTCAATAGTCCCTACATCTTTAAGAGCAATTTCAGCAGCTTCGATACCAACTAACATTGAGTTATTTGACAGACGTTCTATTTTAGTCCCATTAAACAAAATGTAATTTTTATTTATAGTCGCCATTTCTTCTAATGTAGCAGAATCGACAGGCCCTTCTAATATATTAGTTACTGTCGCATCTTTTCTAGACTTTATTTTTTCTGAATATAAAGAATAAACTTCTTGCGATGCTATACGTTCAGCAGGAGACAAATTTAAGTCACTTGATCTAGTTAAAGCTACTTTAGATTGTACTGCATATTTAGCTATTTCTATTTCTGTTAAATCAAAACTAGCTATAAACTTAACGTCAATTGCAGCATAATCTACAATTAAAAATCCTTTATCATTTGTAGACACTGCATTTTCAAACGGCGTGCCAATTAACTCATCAGCGATTACTCCTTGATATTTTTTTAAAGGGTCTGATGTAAAATTAAACTCATATATATTAATTCCATTAGGCGATTGTCCTATTAATTTTATATTATCCTTTAATCTTCTATCAGATGGCTTACGTTTAAATGATTTACCTGGAACTACATTAACTAATTTTTTAGTAAAAGCAACTTGACTTAAAAATGTATCTATTTGTCCACGAAAGCCTTCCACAGATGCCCATTGCGGAGCTGCGATTAACGGAGTGCATGGTCCCATTGGAGATATTGGAGTAAGTGTACTTAGCGTAGTTAGTAAATTGTTAATCCAAATTTTAAATTGATTACCTAAAATTAAAGGCTCTGTAGCATTATCTCCTAACTCAATTTTTTTAGAATTTAATGATATACTTTCTTTAGAGTCAATTGCTATAGTCGTTTCTGAAGAAAGTCCAATTCCATTTTTTGCAAAAGCAATTATTTCTTTTTGCCAACTATTAAAAATAATTCTTCCTGATGAAATTAACGTTTGCGGAGCTTTACCCCATTTATCGTCTTTCCATGAAGTTATTTTTTTACTTTTAATAGCAGCTAACACACCAGAAGCTTGTTCAAATTCAATGTTTTGACCCGAAGTCATTACAATTACGTTATCTTCATTTTTAAAGTCTTCTGTAGTAAAGTCATTTATCTTACCAGTGTTAGTAATTTGCTCTGTATTTCGTATAATAGTTATCGGAGCTCCTGCATTACCTTCTTTCCATTTTGCAGGTTTTGTAAAAGTACCTGACTTTGGTGTAGTGGACATTCTAATAGAATTTCCATATCGGCCTTGAATTATTACATCACCTACATATGGCTGTAACGGTTTAACAGTTTCGAGTTCTGTAAAATTTTTATCTGAAGCTGGCGCTTGCTCTTGATTGGTATTTCCTGCAGCAGCTTGGTTATAGTTTCCAGAAGCTTGTGGGTTTTTATTAAGTTGAAATTTACTAACTGTTGGAATGGAATTATGATGAATGTCTTTTTGTAAATTGACTATATCAATATAATACCATTCTAATGAATTAGATAACCCAGATGCATATGAACTTGGAGCTTTAGTTAATAATACAATTTCGCCTTTTAAAGGTATACGAAGAACATTTGAGTTTAAAGGAGATGCTGTTATAACTCCGGGAGAACTGCTGTCTTCTACATTTGAAGCGTCGAATAATTTTACTTTTATTCCATAACTTAAATTAGGGTTTTTATCATCATATATGATTTCTAATACTTCACCTACTGTTATTTCAATAGCTTTTCCCATATTAAATTATAATCCGTCTTGTAAATCGTTTAAATCAGATTCTATTTGACTTTGTCTTGAAGCTAAATCTACAACCTTTGCATTAACTGAAGTGTCTGCGCCTGTAATAGAATCTAATTCATTCATAAGTTGGCGTTTTTCATCTTCAGACAACATCCATGATGATCCAGTCTCTGCTTGAACTTTTGTATTAGTAGTAACTAGCCGTTGAACTACCGCGGCTAGCTTTACTAAATGTTCATCATTTTTAACACTTACTTCTAAATACTCTTTAATTAAAGGCACTATAACAGTAGCGTCTCCTATATTTTTAATCAAAGGTCTTAACTCTCCAATCAACATATTTATCTGTCGGTCCTTTTTGGAACTGTTAGCATAAATGTCTTTCATTAAGTCGGAAAATTTCTTTCCTTTAAATATCTCTATATCAAAATCCATAATCATTTTAAATAAATATATTATTCTAGGAATTCTGAAGTTTTTTTGAATTTAGAGTGGTCCAACGATATCGTACCTGTTCGTTTATAATTATAATACATACTAGCATAAGCGTCTTTCATTACATTAACTACTCGAGTTATGTATTGAGTCTTAACTCCTGCTCTATCTCGAATTAAAATGTAAAGAGCTTTTTTATTAAACTCTTCTATATTCTCCCGAGTTCGGAATAATTCCAATACTGAATCAGCTACAGACATATCAGTATGTTTTTTAAATAACACTGGTAAATTGTCATCCATATACTTAACATACAAATCCATAAATTCTTTTTTCTCATCTAATTCTTCTTTACGCATTACTTCATTAATGACATTGCGATTGTCATCAATAGCTTCTGGCTGATCTGTATTTTTAAATTTATTGTAATTAGAATTATTGTTGATAATTAAATAATTTTTTGCAATAATTGAAAAATATGAAAATGCTTTACCTTTAGTAGGATCAGTATATTTACTAATTTTTTCATTTAAGAAAGCAACTACTTCATGCTTAACATCTTCATACGGCACGTCGAAGTGATAGAATTTAAAAGTATGTATAATGTTTTCTACTAATTTATCAAACGGATATTTAATTTTCGCCTCATATAATTTATTACGCTCATATTCATCATCTAATTTATTATATAATAAAATAGCATCTTCCGTTTCTTTAGTAAAGTACTGCTTTGTTTTAGGCTTACGGCCTCTAGACTTTACAGTATCTTCAGTTTGAGTTTTAATCTCGCTCATTGTATAAATTTTGAATTGTTTTAGTTAAATTTTCAGATACTTCTTTAATTGATTTAAATACAAAGCCTACTTCATCATCAGCTTCAAATGAACCGCGTATATCAATTTCTTTTAAACGAATTTCAGTCTCAACTATTTTATCACGAACTTCTGCTAGCTTAGATTGATATTCTTCTAAAGCATCTTCCAGACGTTCTGAATATGTTATTAAATTTCTAATAGATACCACCGCTGCGATGATAGCGGTTATTAAGAATATAATTATAATTGTTGGTATCATGCTCCAAAGATTTTATCAAAAGCGTCTTTTAAATTATTATCAGCAACAGGATTGTTAACTGTAGTTAATTTAGATTTAACTTTTGTAGGTTCAACAATAGTTTGAGCTGGCGTTGAATGCTGCATTGCACTTTCAATTAGAGTTGCTAAATGATCCGAATGATGTAGCAATATAGGTAAATCCGTTTTTAATGCGAACTCAGGCTGGCCTGCCATTAAATACGATTCATTTCCTTTTGAATATAATCCATCATGAAGTTTAATCGCTAAATACTCATTTTCTGAATAAGCAACTCCATACTCTTGTAAAGTAAAAACGCTTCTATCAGGGACTTTCATGTAATTTAATTTAGGATTAATTTTATAAATTTGTCCCCTTTCTACATGCCATTTAGAATCGTTTGGAATATAATAATCTTCTTCTACTGAACCTATCTTACCTAAGTCATGATTAATAGCTGCAAATACAACTTCTTCTTTAGTATAATTAGAAGTATTAGAACCTAACTCAATCCAAGTCTCGTATATACGAATTGCACATTTTACTACTCTATTAACATGATCAATATAACCTCCTGGAAAACAGTTATGCCTAGTAGAATGTGATGAAGCCGGAGCTGTACATATTTTTTCAGCTAACGATTCATACATTTTTGTTAATGCTTCTTTTCTAGGGCTAGATATAAAATTATCTATAGTTTGCATTAAAACGTCCCATTGTCTTTCTGTATCTTCTATTTTCATAATTAAATTATTTTATCAATTAAACCTAATTCCAATGCTTTTTGGGCTGTCATATAATAATCTTTACGGCAAGCCTTTTTCCAAAACTCAATATCTTGTTTTGTTCTATCAGCCATCATTTTATAAACCTCTTCCTCTAATTCATCAATATGATCTGCATTAGCTTTTATGTCAGCTGACTTACCAAAAATTTCTGCCGAAGCTTCATGAACCATAATAGTCGAAGTTTTCGAAGCTGCTCTTAATCCTGTCGCGCAACATAAAATTAAAGCAGCTGCTGACATTGCTCTACCACGAGCTATTATATTAACAGGCACTGTAAGCGATTCAATATAATCAATAATACCTAACGCCTCATATACATCACCTCCATTAGAATTAATCATTAACGTAATTGGATCTTTTTGTTTCTCTTCAGGACGATTTGTTAATATAATTCTAATCTTAGCTACGAAATCGAACAAATTACCTAATACTATATCTCCATGTAAATAGACAACTGAATCTTGTATATTTACTCCATAATCAATTTCATTAAATATATCGTCGTCATTTTCAATGTCACTACGGTCTTTTTTATATTGCAATTTTCTGTCATCTCCATACAGAGAATCTTTTTTTGATTTTTTTATCATAAATTTATTTTAATAGTAATATAATGAAAAATTATCTAATTAACAAATTTAATTAGGTTAATTTTTTAAGTTGCTTATTTGCTTTTGATAAAGCTCTGGTAAGCTCAGCTTTTTTACCTTTTCTCGTTTCGTGAAACAAAGTAGCTTTTAATTTTTCAATTTCTTTACCTAAAGATTGAATAGCATCTTCTTTTTCTTGCTTAGACATTTTTTTCTTTTCAGACTTCACATCTATTACAGTTACTGGTAATTGACCTTTTAATTCAGATTGCTCAATACCTTTATGATAAACAGTGCCGTCTTTGTCGACAAACACTTTCATAAACTTCCAACCTTTAGGTTTATCAGACTTAGCCTGAGCAGCTCGCACTACAGGAGCTTCAGTTAATGATGATGTGCATTTGTAACATAATACTGAAGTAGTGTCAGGCCCAATTAACGAATACTCATCACAATAACTACCTCTCCAATATTTAGATTCTGTTTCTGAATTCATACAAATCATCAATCGTCGATTTAAGCGATCAAATTTCGTGTCAAATACTGTTTGTGCAAACGATGACGCTTTCTTGCGTTCATATAACTTTTTAACTTTCATAACTTATTATTTAAAGGTTATTTATACAGAAACTTTTCCTGTATAAAGCGATTGAATTTTTTCTTGTTTTTCAACTCGTCTCCTTTCGGATTCGGATAATTTTTGTTTTGATTTAACTGTCTTTTCTTCTACTTGGGTATCTGAATTAATAGTCTCCGAAATAGACTGTATACGGGGTGGTTCAGTAAGTAGATCATTCGGTTTTTCTTCATTTTTAACCATAAACTCTACCATACTATTATTATCTTCTTCTTTTGAGTTATTTTCTTTTGATTTATCTACTATTTGAGAAATTTTATTAAATATATCATTTGGAACATCTTCTTTTGATTTGTTTAAATAATTAAATGCTAATACCATACAAATAGCTAATGGGTCAAATACGATAATAAACATAATTATTAAAATGTTAACTACCCTATCCATGGATACGTTAAGCACATTTGAAATGTAAACTAAAGATCCTAATTCAGAACTCAATTCATTTTTCAAACTTAATTGTTTAACAGCTACAGTAATTTTTAATGCAGAATCAGAATATGCTATTATCTTTTTATTTAAACTATCAATCTCTAAATTAATAGCAGTAATTGATTTATCTGTTTGCTTTGCACTGTTGTCAGCTGACCTAGATGATCGTTTTAAAGTTACTAATTGATTAGCTCGCTGCTCTTGCGAATTTCTAATATTAGTTAAATTAGTCAATTGATTATTTTTTGAAGCTAACTGTAATTTAAAATTTTCTACTGAATATTCAAAATATACTTTTTTAGTATTTAAGCTATCGGTTTGCGTTTGTGTTAAATCATATTTTGATTTTGTGTTTTGATACGCGCTAGATAAAAATCCATAAATGCCTAAAGAAGTAATTGCAGCAATTATAATCATTGCCGATAATAAATAACCTTTTAAAGTTTTCGAAACTGTTTTCCAATGTTGGTATAAAAATGACGCGGTAATTAATTTAGAAGCTTCTAATACAGAAGCCATTATGATTACTGCTACGGAAGCTCCTGCAAATAATTTTGCAAGACCAGCAATTGAAAAGAATGCAGCGGTGCAGGATAGCGCAATAGCTATTAGCCCAACGAAAACTTTAAGTATAGTTTTATTCATTAGGTTCTAATTCTAATCGTTCAACTACATTATTAATTTCTTTAATTATCAGCTCTAAAAAATCTATGGCCTGGGGCCCGGTCATATCAGAATTTTTAATTGCACGTTGTAGAGTTCTTAATTTTGTGGCTTGAGCTTCAAGCTTGCTTACGGTATGTTGTTTGTATCTCATAAAATTTATTTTTAAAATTTCAACTGTTTTGTAAATTATAATAATAATTATAAATAATATATATAATTAATAATTTAATAATAAATATAAGTATATTAATTAAGTATTAATTTTCGGTATCTTAACAACGCTAATTCTTTAGCTTTCGCTTCAATCATTACATCAACGTCTAAATTAAACGTATCAATTTCATTATCTATATAATCCGAATGAGCTCTAGGATTGATTAAGTTATTAGACTCATGTAGCGATTTAGATTCGGAATAATGCGCCACTGGCTTTACACCTCCCCACGTCGACATTGCCAATTTTAAAGCGTCTTCTGCTGATAAATCTCCGGTATTAAATGTATGATGATGATAATCAAATACTATTGGCACACTTACTTGCTGATGAATAAGAGTATGTAAATCTTGCACTGAATACATATTTGCTTTATCGTCATTCTCAACTGTCAGCCTAGACTTAACGCCGTCGGATAATTTATGAAAATTCTTACACCAAGTCGCAGCTGCGATTTCTCTATTACCATACGTAGCACCTACATGTATGTTAATTTTATTATACGGTGTTCGAGATAAATTCATAAAGTCAAATATCAACGCATGCATTTCTAAATCTTTAATTGTATTTTCTACAACATCTTCTTTAGGCGATGCAAGTAAATTAAACGGACCGGGATGAGTGGTAATTCGAATTCCATTTTTAGTTGCAAACTCTCCACATCGGGCTAACACATCTTTAATTTCATTAATGTCTGGAAATTTATTAATGTCTACTTTATTGCCCCATGGTAGAATATCACTACCTAACCGAAAGAAATAAATTTCATTTTCTAAATTCCATTTGAGAATTGTTTCTAGATCTCGGGCATTTTGTAAGCCTAACTGCGAAGCGTGTTGTAAACCTTTAGCTTCGAGAGTAGCCTTACGCATTGCCCGGCCGGTCAAAATACCTTTCTTACCTAGAGTCATGTTAATACATGCGTAACCTAAATTTGTCATAACTTATTTTTATTTATTATAAATGTAATGAAACCAGTTAACGATTACAAATTAATCATTAATAATTTCAGCTTCTTGAACGGATGAACAGAAATACATAAAATCTCCCTTACGTAAAACTGTATCACATTCAAGTAACTCTTTTATACCATTGACGTCTTTAATTCGAACGCCAGGTAATATTTTTTTAATTTCTACTAAACGTTCTTCAAATCGTATAAATTCTCTTTTAATTAATATCATATATGGATAGTTGAAATTAAGGCAGGACAATAGGTAAGCCTGCCTTAATCAAATTATTTAATTACGATTTCGAATTCTTTAGAAGATTCTTTTGGAGTCTCCCATGGAGCAAAAACAGTAAGTATACCATCTTTAAATTCTGCAGTAATTTTTTTAGCGATTACTGGTTGATGAAATTTAAGACTACGTGCAAATGAAGAGCGCTTTAACTCTTTCATTATATACGTTTTATTTGCAGCGGGTTCAAATTCTGATTTCTTTTCTCCTGTAATAGTTAAGACATCGTCATTGAATTTAATCTTAACATCATCTTTTGATAAGCCTGGAATTTCAGCTACGATTTCTACACCATCTTCTACAACAGCTACATTCATTTTTGGATAGCCGGACTTTTCAAAAAAGTCAATACCAAATGATTTGGTAATTTCTGGATAAGTAGTTTTTACTAGATTGTCAAAAATTCGATCAAATGATGATACGAATTCATCTTTGTGGTTGAATAGTTTTTTGGTTGGTAACATAATTTTATTAATTTTAATAGTTAAACAATTAACCTATTGTAATCAGTACTAAATAGTCCCTGATCATATATAAATATAAGGATACCTTATAAATTTACAAAATTAATTTTTACAAATTTTAAATTCCTTTCCTACTATCGTAAAAATTCTGCAATAAGTAAGCGCGTGAAAGTTTCTCATTGCGCTGTCATCTAAACTAAAGCTCATTAATATTATACCATCGAGTATCATATCACGAATAGCATCAGTTAAAAGTTTTTCAGAATTAGAATTTAAAATTAATTTATCATTTAAAATAAGAATATTAACGTCCGCCTTTTCATTAATACTAGAATTAACAATATTTTCTAAATCAGCATCATATTCTAAAAAAATAGAATCGTCGACTGGAATTTTTTCAGAAGTGTTTTCAACTTCTTCTGTCGAGCCGGTGCCATAATAATCAGCACAAATTAAATCATAGACAAAAAGAAGCTTTTCGTCTTTTGGCAAACTAGAAAAAAATTCATAGTCTGACTCGTCAATTGTATAATTATTAAAATTCATAGTCTTTTCCTATACTGTATAATTTATTAATTAACCAAGACGGATCGACTATCGTCTTTATTCTTAAATAAATATCATTGTTACTGAAAACAAATTTTCGGCATGCTAGATATCTTTTTTCTGAATCTTTAATTTTTAAAATACCATTAAGTATTGCAATTTCGTCTGCAGAAAAAGAAGCGTATACGAATTCTGCTAATTTAGTTATTTCTATCATATGCTGCGTAAACTTTATTTAAAAATATAAGTAATTCTTTTGATAGAGACCGGCCGATGTTTACATTTTCTATACAATATAATACAGTAATATAATAAACTGAATCTTCAGAAACATTTTTACTAATTAATAATTTTTTGATTAAATTTAATTTATTCAAAATAGCTAAACGTTTAGCTTCAGTTTCATATTCTGTAGAAAGTGTATATATTGTATCGATATGATTTTCTAATAAAACTTTATCAACAGCTGATTGTAAATTAGTATGATGCTCTGGGCTATTAAGTGCTGTTTGCCTCAATAACTCCAGAGCATCATGCTGTTTTAAAATTCTCAATAACTCCAGAGCATCATGCTGTTTTAAAATTATATTAATAAATCGCTCAAAAGTAGCTTGACTCATTTTTTAAAATTTTCTTTTATTATACTTTCTTTTTTTAGGCTCTGCAGACTTAACTGCTGGTTGGTCTTTTTTTGAATTTACTTGTTTTGGCTTAGATTTTGTTTTGCGTTCAAGCTCATCTATATTACGACGTAAATCTACTATTATGTTTTTAGTATGTTGTAAATCATACTCGCAAGTTTCTAACTTAGATGTGATTGATTTAACGTGATCTTTTAAATGTGCAATAATACCTGTTTTTTCATATACTGCTTGATCTAATTCTTGAGCTTTAGTTGCTTGTCGATATGCTACGTAAGTTGCGAATAAAGTCGTAGCCATAAAAATAAATGTAATAATCATTGTTGTTTGTTTTTTGTTGTTTTTGTTATTTAAAAATATAAAATGTTACGTCCCCGGATAAGTAGTCTGCTCTACAAATTACTTTGGTATAAGTTTTTAATAAGTAATCTAACCAAGCTACTGGATCATGTATTACTAATTGCGCAACATCTTCGTCAGCCATGTCTTCAGGCACTCCTGTTAGCAAATTAAATACTACACCAATTCTAGATTTTTCATACATTTTCTGTATTACTGTTTTAGTATACGTTTCCATGTCTTCATTATCCAATAAATTAAATAGTCCAGATCCTACTATCCAATCATGAGACTCTTCTGCAGATGCATTAAGTATATCCACGGCTTCTGTATATACACCGGGATATTTTTCTTGAGCTATATTTAGTATATTTGGATTATAGTCAATTCCTTTATATGGAATAGCTTTCGCGTCGTCTCCGAACATTTTTTTACAATATCCATATAAATCAGCTCGGCCACAGCCTACATCTAAAATAGATTGCTCTGGAGAATAAAATAATAATAATGCTGAGAAAAGTAATTCTTGCTCTTGTGTAGAAAACCAACCAACAATTTCCGGAGAATTTAATAATACTTCGTTTGAAGTATATACTTCTCTAGGATTAAATGTAGTTAGCTGTTCATACGTTGGAATTTGAGCTGTCGATGGTGTAGTGTCGAAATTAACGTTACTGTACGAGACAGGCTCTTCGATTGATATTGGGTCTGATGGTGATAGATTATCGACGAGTGGAATTGATTCTTTAATCACTAATTCGACATCTTCTACGTTTGGTACGGTTTGTGTTTCTGTCATAACTTGATTTTGATTTGTAGAAAAAATGTTCTTTAATTTTGAAAACATAACTTATACTATTATATTAATAAATATCTATTTTGAATAAATTTTAGATTTTTTAGTATCCGAGACTTTTAGTCTACGCATTTCAATTCTTTCTAATCTTTCTTGCAAATCAGAAGCTTCGACTTTTAAAGGATGTGTGCGATTTATATTTTGATTTACTTTTGAAATTGTTTGAGCTAATTGCCAAGCAGTAATTACATCTTTAGCTGGTAGTATACAATACTCTGCTAATAAATCTTTAGTAGATAAGTCCAGCTGATCTTGAGCAATTGTATATCCATAAGATGTAGCTTGTATATATGCTTTTGGAAATTGTTTATGAACATTTCGTTTAAGCTTTTCTATTAGTTTAATTTGTTCCTTTGTAACTGATTTCATAGTAATTAAAATTTAATTTCTAGTTTAGATAAATTTGAAATTTTAAAGTTCTCTGAATTGATAGCTTCTAATTTCTGTTTTTGAACTTCAGCAAGTTTCTTGCTAATAAAAGTTCCAATTATGACATTGTCTTGTTTTAATGCCCAACAAGCTCCAAGCTTTTCTGTTACAGTTGGTACTATTCTATACGCCGATTTAGTTTGTTTCATAACTTATTTTTTAATGTGTTCGTTTTTATTAACGTAATATACAGCTGCTATATCTTTTTTATCTGCAATACGGTTAGCTAAGTCAAAAAGATCTTTTGAGTTAAATTCAGTATGTACATCTTTTACAGAAGCTAATTCTCCATCAACGTAATATGATAACTGCTCTTTTTCAAGCACAATCATATAATTGCCAAATAAAACTGCATTAGTTTGTTTCATATATTATATTTAAAAAGTATTCAAAATAAACCGCCCCGGTGGGCGGGCCTTTCAATTTCTAGCCGTCTGGATGGCCGAGCTCTATTTTTAAGAGTGTAATGAGCGGTTCCACTATATTGTCCAATCAAATTGTTTTTTCAAAATTCGTTTTGCGTATTTATTCACACATGGTCTGCCTGTATTATAAGCTCCAAACACCAGTCCCCATTTTTTATATCTGTCATGTAATCTTCGTAACAGCTTCATTGAAATAAGTACATTTAACTGTATATCATTTTTCAATTTTGTTTTTGGAACAACTTCTCCACAAATTAATTTTGCAGTAGCTGGCATTATTTGCATCGGCCCTAATGCTCCTGCAGGAGACGTTTGGTTATGTTTATATAAGGAATCAAAAGGACCACGATATCGAGTTTCTTGATAAGCTAATGAGAATGCATACTCTTCTGGAATGCTATATTGCTTAGAATACTTTTTAATGTAATAATACATTTGCACGTGCGCACCGTAATTGGAAATTTCAACACTGTCTATCTCTTCTATCGAAATTAATTTTTCTTCAGTTGTGTTAGGGTTTAAGCTAATTAGCAATACAATTGCAATTGCTATAGCACTTGCTAAGGTTATGATTTTAGCTTTCTGCATATACATATATTTATCATTTTTTAATTTTTTTATCAACAATGTTTGAGAACTGTTCTTGCCCATCAATGCCTACCCATGGTATAATTGTACCTGTATTATCTTTTACTTTGTAAATCCATCTAGGTTGAGTAGGATGTGGTCTGCACTCAATAATAGTTGCTAGACGAACCGTGCCTATAAAATCAACTAAAACAGATTCGCCAAGCTTGTGGCGCGGTTTTGGAAATTTAGTAGTATCTATTTTTACAATTATCTCTTCTTTAGAAATTACCTTAGGTACAAGATTTTTAGGTTTGTCATGTAAAGAAGCTGGTATTGATTCTTCTTTTTCAACTGTTTTTGATTTAGAAGCGTTTCTTATCTTTTTAACTTTCTTTTTACGTGTCATTATACTAATCTTTTAGATCCATGAATTACTTTAACTGTCGGGAATCGCAAACTGAAATTACCGGCTTGGTTTTGAGTTTCTTCAAAATACTTAACCGTAATAATTTTATTTAAAATGTTTTCGGGGTGATGTTTATAATGTTCACGCTCTTCAATACTAAACCCAGAGCCTACTGAAACTCTATTTCCTTTATGCTCAACGACTACATTAGATAGGACTTCTTTAGTAACTTCTAACCCATTTTCAATCATTCTAAAAGGTCCAAATTCCAAATCAATTACTTCATACTCAGCGTCGTAAAATGATTTACATTTGAGCATAGATTTACTACGCTTACCTTCATATACTGAAATTTGTTTACGTAAAATAAGGCCCTCCCATACTAAGTCATTTGCAGCCTCTAACATTTCTGTGTAATGCTCTTCATTTGTAACGGTAACTTGTTTGACTACTTCTAAATGATTAAATCCTTTTTCTTTTGCATTATATAAATAAGCATTTAATTCAGTATATCTACTAGCATACTCTTTATTACCTAATTTACTGCGAAATGCACTACCGTCAATTATATCAAATACTAAGTACTTCGGATTGAAAATAGTATGTGCCTTTCGACGTATTTGCTTCATAATACCCTGGAAATCTTCATTACCGTCTTTATCTACTAAACAAATTTCTCCGTCTAATACTTTATCTTTTAAACCTAACTTTTCAACTTCTTCAATTACTTTTGAAAGAGTTTCAAACTGATTACCTTGACGAGACCATAAGGTTACTTTACCATTAGCATCTGCAATTGCAATACACCTTACTCCATCTAACTTACGAGAAGCAACCCAATTATCTTTTGTAAAATTTACTTTAACATCTTCAAAGTCAGAAGCTAACGCTACATCAAACGATGGTATGAGATTTGGGATAACTTTATTGATTAATGAGTCGCCCATACGAACTTCTAAATCCTTACCAATTATTTTATAAATAAGATCTTTGTATTCTTCATTTGCATAACAAAAATCATTTACTGCTTGAATAGCAGTATGACCAGTTATATTTCTTTCACGCAAGTCATCTAATAGAGAAAATAAATTAGGATACAATTGTTTGGATGTACCTAAATCATCTGCATACCGCTTTTCTAAATTATCAGGAGTTACGTAATACTGATAAAATGGATTATAAGTGTAATATAAAACATTTTTAATAAATTCATCATCTTTATAGATGGATAAAATTACTTTTTTATCATTTGTGCTGTTAGTCGAATTCAAATGATCAACTACCTTTCGCAACAATTCAAAACCGCCGGTATTCATAACTTTTAATTTTTATTATACTTAAATTTAAGATATTCTAATGTAGAAAACAAATTAATCTACTACAATGCCCATGGATATCCATTTGTTAGAAATTTGTTTACGTAAGATTTTTACTAAATCTGAAACTATATAATGCGGTAATTTTCTTTTGTAGGTAGTTTCAAACTGGTCAATAACTTTATCAACTACAAGAGTTTGATCGTAAGTTTTACTTGAATTGATCATGGATTCGATCCATTTGTAAACGTCTGCGTGGCAATTATTGGATATCATTTTTTAATTTTTATTATACATAAATTTAAGTAATTCTTATGTATAAACAAAACTATTTAATGTTTACGACTTTTTCAGCCCTACCATTTGAATATATTTTAATGATAATTCCATTTGAATTTTCGTCAACATCTCTACCATTTAAATCTATTATTTTTACAACAAAAGGCATGTTACCTTTTGTATTATCTACGCTAATAATTTCAGATGAAGTTTCTGTGCCGTCAAAATCTACTTGTTTCAAAAGATAATAATTAATTGTATCAGTACTGAATCCATTATCGCGATAATTATATAGCGTAGGCTCGTATACATTACCGTTACCATTAATTCTTACAATCTCTGACCAAAGTATTCCATCCATACTTCGATTTAAAATAAAATGGCTATTATTAGTTTCTGTTAAAGTTTCCCAATTGATATTGTTATAGTTATTTTGATTAGTAGCTTCAAATTTAACTAATTCAACAGGTAGTGGGGCACAAGGAGCAATTTCAAAAAGTTCTATATTGTCTAACCACCATTCCTCGCCGTTAGCGTTTACTCTACAAAGAATATCAACTGCAAGTTGCGATATTCCGGTTAATGTTAAAGTTATATTTGAATACCCATCTCCAGTTGCTGTTCTATTTCCTCCACCTGCAGGAGTATATGTTGTTAAAACTCCATTAGCTGTTTTATTTATTACTCCTGCTGTATTGTAATTCCAAGTTGCATTAGCATTACCGGTTATTCTTATCTCTGATGTGTAGCTTACTTCACCATTAGTGGATACTTGCACTTCAACTAAATCAGGAGCATCAACTCCTCTTGTTGTAGCTGCTGTATTTGTGAATATATAAGATCCTAATCTAGCTTTGAATTGATAGGTATATGCAGGATTGAGTCCTGTTATGTTAGGTAATACATACCAATCCTGCTCAATGGCAGAAGATCCATTACCCGACCCATAAATAACAGCACTTGTCGTTGGTGATACTGAAGCGTCAATATAATATGAACTAGTTAAAGTATTACCAAACCACAATCCTACCCAATTATAATCTTCAATATAATCGTAAGCTATAAGCGTAGTGCAAATCTGAGCTTTGAAAATTGATGTAAATAAAAAGAATAAGACTGATAAAATAAATTTCTTTAGCATGGTATATTAATAAATATATTAACCTTTTCGAATATGATTTTTATGCCAAAGTATAAACGGCATTTGCCAACATGAATTGACATATGTTATCCATGCTAACCAAAGTTCCGTAGATTCTTTCATATTTAATCAAATTTAGAAAATAATCTTGTTAAATAGTTACCATTTTCATCATACACAGTAATTTGATAAAATCCAGTTTTAAGAAATCTTAAATCAAATTCATGTTCGACATTTGTGATTTCATTCAAATATACTTTACCTAAAATATCAGTAACTACTATTTTAAATACTTCATGTGTTGTATGAAATACTCGAAGTTGCACCAATCCATTACCTGGATTTGGAAATACTATAAAATCAAAATTACGTTCTATCTCTTCTTCAAATCCTAATACCTTTGCATTGTCACATACTTTGTTTACTCCGAAGTATGACATTGGACTAGAGCCACAAGTATTAACTCCCATAACACTAAATGTTCCACCTAAGAAAGATAAAGTTGTTTTAGCATATATTACATTACCTATTGTAGAACCAATAAACTGAGTTCCATTAGGGTTATTCCAAATATAACTAGTAATTCTAGGGGAAGTAGAAGCAATTAATTGAATAGTATCTGGATAGCATACATATGTAGTGCCGGTTACAGTAGGTCTTTGAGTTAGCAATCCAATTTTTCTTTTACTTACTACACTTCCACAAGCATATTGTATAGTTACTCTAATACTATCACAAGAGTTATTTACGCATGACGATGCCTCAAAATTATCAGAAAAGTATATATCTATCGAATTAGTTCCTTGTCCTCTAACAATTTGAGCATTTCCTGGCACTGCCCAATTAAATGATAGCGCGCCTGATGTAGATACGCTATAAGTATTAGTATAGCCGTTATCAACACAATTTACACCACTTATGTAAACACTTGGTAGCCCTAAGTCAACAAGTCTCGTTCTAACTACCGAATTACCGCACCCTCCAGCAATAGTAACTGATATATTACCTACGGTAAACCCTACTGAAAACGTAACGTTAATTGAATTAGTTCCTTGACCACTTATAATTGTCGAATTTTCAGGTACAGCCCACACATAGTTAACTCCACTTATTGGGCTAACACTAAATGTAGTTGAGATATTTGTACCAATCAAACTACAAACACTTCTCGGACCTGTTATTGATGAAGCTGATATAGTTGATGTAGTTGTTGATAATGACTTACTTGTTGATATACTACCTCCGCAGCCATTGTTTAAGTTAACGCTAATTGTACCTGAGGTAAATGAGTTGGAAACTAATACTGTGATTACATTAGTGCCTTGTCCCGATTGTATTGTTATATTAGCTGGTATATTCCAAGTAAATGTTCCATTTTGGTTTGTAACACTATAAGTAACTGATTGACCTAAGTATGGACACAAGTCACCAGGGCCTGTTACAGTTCCTATGTTAGCATAAAGATTATTATTAGACACCGTCCCATAAGTCATAGGCGATGAACCACACTTATTAACCGACATCACACTAAATTGACCTGAAGTAAAGTTTGTACTAAATTTTACTTTGAGTGTGTCATTACTACTTGAACCTATTACACTAACGCCATTAGGTACATTCCAAATATACATAAATGATGTAGGTACTGAATCAACTCTATAAGTATAAATTGTATTACCATCAGCACAAACTGTTGTAGGTCCTAAAATAGAAGTAGGTCTAACAACTAATCTATCAATCGTAAATTGAGTTGCACTACTTCCACAAGCATT
>SXGQ01227173.1_pt1 | contig 37503 bp, 26 predicted proteins | sample 3178371 | NCBI WGS metagenome assembly SXGQ01 (sample SAMN11356859, study PRJNA531348) | freshwater metagenome | isolation source: freshwater sample F1-20 | place: China: Fuxian Lake, Yuxi | collected 2017-12-25 | reverse complement strand
TGCGGTGACGTCGGTTTCGGCAAGACGGAAGTGGCACTGCGAGCTGTCTTCAAGGCGGTGGACAATGGACGTCAGGTGGCAGTGCTTGTGCCAACCACAGTTTTGGCAGAACAGCATTACCGGACGTTCAGTCAGCGAATGGCCGAGTTTCCGGTGACTGTTGAAATGCTGTCCCGCTTTCGGTCGGACGCAGAGCAGCGTGAGATTCTGCGCACGCTGAAGGAGGGAAAGATTGATGTGCTGATCGGCACTCACCGGCTGGTCTCGAAGGATGTGCAGTTTCCCGCGCTGGGTCTGCTGGTGATCGATGAGGAGCAGAAGTTCGGTGTGAAGGTGAAGGAGCGATTAAAACAGCTGCGCGCGGAAGTGGACGTGCTGACGTTGACCGCCACCCCTATCCCCAGAACGCTGCACATGTCGCTGCTGGGCATTCGTGACATCAGCAGCCTGACGACTCCGCCACGCGACCGTGTGCCGATCGAAACCCGTGTGGGACGATTCGATGAATCTCTGGTTCGCAGTGCAATCATTCGCGAACTGAACCGGGGTGGTCAGGTGTATTTCGTACACAATCGTGTGCACGACATTCACGAGGTGGAAGCCCGACTGAATCGAATCGTTCCGGAAGCGTCCATCGCCATCGCTCACGGGCAGATGCCGGAAGACGAGCTGGAACAGGCGATGGTGGCCTTTGTGAATGGCAAAGCCGACATTCTGCTGGCCACCACCATCATCGAAAGCGGTCTGGACATTCCCAACGCCAATACCATGTTCATTCATCAGGCGGACATCTACGGACTGGCGGATCTGCATCAGTTGCGGGGCCGCGTGGGGCGTGATCGGCACCGGGCATACTGTTATCTGCTGCTGGAAGACGGGCGCATGGTCACCACCAAAGCGACCAGACGACTGAAAGCGATTGAGGAATACAGTGAGCTGGGTGCGGGCTTCAAAATCGCGATGCGCGATCTGGAAATTCGCGGAGCCGGAAACATTCTGGGAACGGAACAGAGCGGGAATATTGCGGCGGTGGGGTATGAGCTGTACTGCCAGCTGCTGGAAAACGCGGTGCGTTCACTGAAGAAGGAGCCTCTGCGTTACCAGCGGCACTGTCGCATCGACCTGCCCATTTCATCCTTTCTGCCGGACAAATATGTGGATGATCAGAAGCAGAAGATCGAGATTTACCGCCGCATGTCGCAGGCCAACACACTGGACCAGCTGACCGAACTGGAAACCGAACTGCGGGACCGTTTCGGCCCGATCCCGACGCCGGCGCGGCGAATGCTGCAGCTGCGCGAGCTGAATCTGCGATCGCTGTCCTGGTTCGTCGAGAACGTGCACCTGCAAAATGGCTTTGCCGTGCTGCGTTACAAAAATGGCAAACTGATGCGAATGCTGTCGCTGCTGCACAGGGATCATCTGCGAATCGTGGATCACCATGAAGCCTGGTGGCCTTTGGAAGCCGATGAAACTGACGGACCGGCGGTACTGGACGAGCTGCTGCAGGTGTTTGGAGTGGCTGACCCGACTTCAGCGGGCAAAGTGTAGGTCACTCCGTTATGCCAGGATGCCCTGAATCACTTCGCCGCGGCTGATGGGTATCGGCCTGCCAACAGTGTCCTGAATGACTGTGTGCGGATCCAGACCCAGACAGTGGAAAATCGTCGCCGTCAGATCCTGCGGGCTGGTTTTGTATTCCTTGGCGAAACCGCCGATTTCATCGGAGGCGCCGTACACGGCACCACCCTGAATTCCGCCGCCAGCCAGCGCGGCCGAAAACACATGTCCCCAGTGATCCCGACCTCCACCGCCATTCATCCGCGGTGTTCGACCGAATTCCGACATCACCACCACCAGCGTCTCATCCAGCAGGCCACGTTCACTGAGGTCTTCCAGCAGAGCGGCGAGAGCCTGATCGGCGGACGGGCAGAGAACATCCTTCAGTCGCTGGGTTTCGCGGGCGTGACTGTCCCAGCAGGGTGCATCACTGGGTTCATCGGCACCGCGGTACCAGTTTACCTGTACAAGTGAAACACCGGCTTCCACCAGCCGCCGGCCCATCAGCACACTTTGTCCGAACTGACTGCGGCCGTAACGATCGCGAGTCTCTGCGGATTCGCGATCCAGCTCGAAGGCCTGCCGCGCCGGAGAAGATCCCAGCACATCGAAAGCCCGATCAGCCAGTTGATCCCAGCCGGAGTTTTCCATGACCAGCTGTCCGGGAATGTCCGGAGCGAGCTGTTTCAGCAGTTGCCGCCGATCTCTGAGACGACGATCGTCGACATCGTGGCTGAGCAGAAATTCGTCGATTTTTGCGGCGGCACTGGCCGGCTGGCAATTCAGCAGCCAGGGTTCCACCGCGCGGCCCAGATACCCGGCATCCTGGCCGGGCCACACACTGCCATCGGTATTAAAAATCCGGTGCGGCAGGCGAACTGCCGCGGGCAGTTGTCCGCGGGACGTCAGCAGACTGCGGGCGATTGCCCCCATGTGCGGGGAATCGTTGGGGAATCCGGGGTTGGCATTTTCCGCATTCATCGGAGCATGCGGGACACCGGTCATCATGTAGTAGCCGCTGGATGAATGCGCGTTGTCGCCTGTGGACATTGCACGCAGCACCGCCAGTCGGTCAGCGACGAGGGCGGTACGAGGCCACAGTTCGCACAGCTGCAGACCCGGCACGGCTGTGGCGATGGGTCCGTAGGCGCCACGGATTTCCCGGGGTGCCTGCGGTTTCGGGTCAAAGGTGGAATGCTGTGGCGGACCACCCATCAGAAACAGAATGATGCAGGCTTTGGCCTTTGCCGGCGGGCGGGACGGGGCAGGGCTGGCTGCCTGCGCCGAGGATAACCGCCAGAATTCCGGCAGGTGCAGTCCCAGCGACGACAGTCCGCCAATCTGCAGCAGCCGTCGACGAGCCAGGCCGTCACACAAACGCACGGGTGGCTGCAGCAGGCTGAGCATCTGCGGGGGGACTTTCGAAGCTGGCTGTCAGGAAGGAACGTGGCAGGAGTTTTGGCATGTGAATATGCCGTCGCGTGGATCTTCAGTCTATCGGGCCGATCAGCCTGTCGCAATCACTTTTCGGGGTGACGGCTCGTCAGCCGGCCGGCAGGGGCGTGTTTTATGGATTTTTTGGGTGTCAGCAGGCCATCTGCTGCTTGCCAGCCATGCCCTGGTGTCCAAGAATCCGTGCCGCTTCAGAAGGTACCCGTGCATGTCGTCCAGCAGTCAGCTCAAACCCGCCCATGTCCTGCCCTCCCGTCCCAGTCGCCGCGTCGCCTGGCTGCTCGGCATGCTGCTGGTGGTCGTTCTGCTGGCACCCCGCCTGATGACTCACACACCGCTGCGAACCGTATTCCTGTCCGCGCTGGTCGGTAAACGGGATCTGCTGGTGCGGGCTGACGGAGCATCCGGGGGCTGGCTGGAACCACTCTCCTTCACACGCGTGTCGCTGCACCATCGCCGGGGCTCGCTGGACTGCACCATTGGCCGGCTGCAGACAAACCTGAGTCTCCTGCAGTACCTGTTCAGTCCGCCCAGTTCAGCCGCCATTGCCTGCGACGATGTCAGTCTCACGGTCCACATTGACGAGCAGGGACGCTGGCCCACACTGGATTCCGAAGGCACCTCCGTTGAGCGGGCTCGCTGGGCGGTCAGCCGCGGAACTCTGGTACTGACTGTCCCGTGGCGACCGCAGCCGCTGATCCGTCTGCAGGATCTGAACGTCAACGGGCGCATTGAACCGGATCAGCATGGCCATCGCTGTCTGGAAATCGACGCCTGCCGACTGCTTGACCAAACGCCGCTGGATGACAGTCATGCTGTGCAGAATCTGGCGCTGGTGGCACCGGTGCTGTCGCAGACCACCGACATCCGCGGCTCAGCTTCACTGACCCTGGAAGCGCTGCGGATACCGCTGGACGGAGTGGAGGAATTCTCGCCGTTTCCGCTGCGAGGCACTGTGGTCATGCACGAACTTACAGCACGACTGACACCACAGATACTGCAGCAGGTCACCGCGGCTGTCGGCCGCCTGCCACTGACACTGCCTGAGCGAATCACGGCCCCGCGCAACTCCCGAGTCGCGTTTGAGGTCACTGAGGCCGGAATTCAGCACACGGATATGGCCTTCGGCTTTCGCGGATTCAGTCCCGTTCTGCAGATTGTCACCAGTGGCGTACTGCGGCTGGATGAAACCATCCTGCTGCAGCTGCAACTGCGAACGGGCTTGTTGCGACTGCTGAAATCACCGTGGGACCTGCCGGTCCGCTGGGTTTTGCAGAGATTCACGCTGCAGGCGGTGGGCACTGTCAACTCGCCCAAACTGCAGCCGGGCAGGGCTGTTCCGACAGACAGGCCTGAAAACGACAATTAATTGCCGGTCACCTGCAGCTCGCGGTCACCGGAATCGTGGCTGAGCTGACGCTGTGACAGGATGCGGGCCAGCCTGCGAGCTCTGCGGGCATTGCGTTCGTACTGACCGCACTGCGGACAGAGCCGCAGCACACCGCCGTTCTGCACACTTTGTTTCCAGCCTGCTGGCAGACTGCTGATCCGCTGGTGCCCTCGCACCACGATCAGAGGCTGCACCTGAGTGCCTGTGGATGAGTGCAGCCATTCCAAAAATTCGCCCGAAGGCCGATAAAAATCGTCGGCCAGACCCAGACCGCTGCAGAACAGAGACTCGTTGGGCACCAGCAGCTTCAGTGACCGCTGACCGGCATGACTGAGCGCCATCTGCAGCCCCATCCGGATCGATTGTTCCGCATGCTTGCGAATATGCAGAGCCTGACTGCCCGGCAGCATAATCAGGGAGCGTGCTGACAGTTCGATAGCCTGATCAACGGCTCTTGCGGCATCGTCCACCGCGTCTTCGAATGACAGCCGCAGACTGCCGGTAAAACCACCGGCATAGCCCAGACTGCTGACGCGAATGCCGGCATCGTTGAGCACTGCCAGCAGCCTTTGTGAACCCAGCAGGCGAACCTGCTGCCGTCTTACGCTGACATAGCGCACGGAACGGCTCTGCAGATGCCGGACTTCCGCCGCCAGTGCATTCATCGACCTGGATTTTAATGGACTGGATGTTGCCACGCGCATCCCACTCCGACCAGCGGACTGTTCAGCACAAGATTCCAGAAAGACATCCATAGGGAATGCCGCAGGCCTGAAGTGTTTACCGCTTTGGCAGACTGAACTGTCCAATGCAGCAGTAACAGAAAGGAAGACAGGAAATGCTCGTCACAGCCGTACTCTGCAGAATTCCTCTGCTCCTGTAAACGCGGTTCCGCCTGGTTTCCCGACTTCATCGCCGTGTTTTTTTTGGCAACATTTTCTTCCCGTTTCCGGCTTGACATTTTTCGCACACCCTGTGGATTGGCACAGGTGCCTGTTGCTGTTGACCGGCCCACTGTGCGATGATGATGTCCTGCAGCGTTTCTGACTCGCTGCTGCCCGCATCATTCCCCGCCGGTCCGGAAATCTGAACATGGTCTGTCAACGACTGCTGCTGGTACTGGCTTTGCCGCTTCTGCTCAGCTCTGACGCTGCACTGGCCGGTGACCAGTTCTTTGAACAGCAGGTTGCTCCGCTGCTGGAGCGACGCTGCTTGTCCTGCCACAACTCCGTCGACCGTCGCGGTGATTTCTCACTGCAGTCCGCTGAGACTCTGCTGCAGTCCGGTCATGTGGTACCCGGACAGCCTGAAGACAGCCAGCTCCTGACGGTTGTCACAGCACAGAACGGCACGGCACCGGAAATGCCCGGCTCCGGTCCGCCGCTCACCGAAGCCGAAGTACAGCTGCTGCGACAGTGGATTCAGCAGGGGGCAGTCTGGCCGGCAGATCGACAGCTGCAGGAACCTGTCGTTTCAGACTTCAACTGGTGGTCATTTCAGCCACTGGCCAGACCGCATGTGCCGCAGTTTTCCGACGCTGCTGCAACGGCATGGATTCGCAATCCCGTGGATGCGTTTGTGCTGCACAGGCTCCGACAGGCCGGACTGGAACCTGCACCCCCCGCCAGTCGCAGAACTCTGATTCGTCGCCTGTCGTTCGACCTGCTGGGACTGCCGCCACATCCGGCCGAGGTCGAGGCTTTCGTCAGTGATCCCGACCCTCTGGCCTGGGAAAAGCTGGTCGATCGATATCTGGCTGCTCCGCAGTACGGAGAGCACTGGGCGCGACACTGGCTGGATGTCGTGCGATATGCCGACACCTGCGGCTATGACAAGGACAAACTGCGACCGAATGCGTGGCCCTATCGCGACTATGTCATCAGCTCGCTGAATGCCGATAAGCCGTGGGATCGTTTTGTGCAGGAACAAATCGCGGGTGATGTGCTGTTCCCCGGTACTCCGGATGGCATTCTGGGTCTCGGTTTCATCGCCGCCGGACCATGGGACTTCATCGGTCACGTGGAAGTGCCGGAATCGAAGATCGACGGCAAAGTCGCTCGCAATATCGATCGCGACGACATGGTTGTGGGGACCATGAATGCCTTCTGCAGTCTGACTGTGCAGTGTGCTCGCTGCCACAATCACAAATTTGATCCGTTCACACAGCAGCATTATTACGGTTTGCAGGCCGTGTTTGCCGCAGTGGATCGGGCCGAACGCCCGTGGGACACTGACCCGCAGGTGGAACAGCAGCGGACACAACTGCAGATGGCTCGCACCAAAGCTCAGCAGGACCGTGATCAGCTGCAGACAGAAATTCGCTCGGCCGGCGGATCACGACTGGTCGAACTGGAACAGCGGGTGGCTGAACTGAAGCCCAAAGCCATGGTGGCTCCGAAGAAACCCGAATTCGGCTACCACAGCGCCGTTGAAGCCACCGAAAACGCCGCCAAATGGGTCGAGGTTGATCTGGGCAGCCCACGTCCCGTACAGCAGATTGTTCTGCATCCCTGCCATGATGAATTTGCCGGGATCGGGTCTGGTTTTGGATTTCCTGTCCGGTTCCGCGTCGAAGTGGCGCAGTCGCCCCCGCCGAACACCGCTGTGAACTGGAATACTGTACTCGATCAGACTCGGACCGATTTTCCAAATCCCGGTCTGCTGCCGGTAAGCGTTGCCGTGAATCAGCCCGTGCAGCTGATTCGCGTGACTGCCACTCGACTGGTGAAACGCTCGTCCGATTACATTTTCGCACTGGCGGAACTGGAAGCTCTGCTGGCAGATGGCAGCAATGCTGCCGGCGGAGCTGCTGTTGCGGCCCTGGATTCCATCGAAGCTCCCGTCCGCTGGGGCCAGGCCAATCTCGTTGACGGTCACTGGCCGACTGCTGCTGATCCGGCCGCTGAACAGCAGCTGGCCGCCGCTTCCCGGGAACTCACACAACTGATGTCCTCGGTAATGACCACTGAACGGCAGCAGAAACTGGACGAACTGACCGCCGCAATCACCAGTGCAGACAGTCAGCTGGCCGCGCTGCCGGCCGGCCGCATGGTGTATGCCGCTGCCACCCACTTCAGCACTCAGGGAAACTTCATTGCGACTCAGGGAAAACCCCGGGAAATTCGAGTGCTTCATCGCGGCAACGAAACTCAGCCACGGGAACCTGCGGAACCGGGTACCATACCATTGTCCGCCGGTGACGAATTTCGCTTTCAACTGCCGCCGAATCACACTGAAGGTGAGCGGCGAGCCGCTTTGGCACGGTGGATTGTGCGTGCAGAAAATCCACTGACCTGGCGATCTCTGGTCAATCGTGTCTGGCAGTATCACTTCGGCAGAGGCCTGGTGGATTCACCAAATGACTTCGGTCGTATGGGACAGACGCCCACTCATCCCGAACTGCTGGACTGGCTGGCCGGTCGCTTTTTGCAGGACGGTCAGTCACTCAAATCGATGCACCGCCTGCTGCTGCTCAGCAGTACCTGGCAGCAGTCCGCTGAACAGCGCGAGGATGCTCTGACCGTGGACGCAGAGAATCATCTGCTGTGGCGAATGAACCGTCGTCGCCTGACTGCTGAAGAATTACGCGACGCCGTGCTGATGGTCAGCGGAGCCCTGGATATGAAGATGGGCGGGCCGGGATTCTACCTGTTTGCTCTGGAAAAAACCGACCATTCTCCGCACTACGAATACCACAAATTTGACCCCGCGGATCCGCAGTCACATCGCCGCAGCGTGTATCGCTTCATCGTGCGATCACAACCCGATCCGTTCATGACCACACTGGACTGCGCGGATTCGTCGCAAAGCACACCCCGACGCCATGAAACACTGACTCCGCTGCAGGCTCTGTCGCTGCTGAACAACAAATTCAATCTGGTGATGTCACAGCGATTTGCGGAACGCATCCAGCGGGAATTCGCTGCAGATCAGCAGCGAATAGAGCTGGCTTTTCAGCTTGTCACCGGGCGGGATCCGGAGCCTGAAGAAGCCGCTGATATGCTGCAGTATGCCGCTGCACACGGCTGGCCGGCGCTGTGCCGACTGCTGCTGAATCTGAATGAATTCGTGTTTGTGGAATGATGTTTTTACTCCCGGGAGCTGAACTGGTGAAACGCGTTTGTCTGCTGCTGTTCCTGCTGTGTCCCCTCTATGGCTGCACTGGAAATGCCGTTCCGGAAATTCCCAGGGCCACTCCTGAGGAAACAGCCGCCATCAAATCACTGACTGATGCTGGATCCGTGATCGTATCGGACGCAGGAGGCCGGGCTGCCAGCGTCGATCTGCGCAAAGCACAGCTCAGTGCCGACTCGCTGACAAAGCTGGCAGCCTGCAAAACACTGCAGTCCGTCAACCTCGCTGATACCGCGCTGGATGACGCCATGCTGGCAGAACTGATCAAGGCCGCACCGCAGATCACCAGTCTCGATCTCCGCGGCTGTGCCCTGTCTGATGCGTCCATGAACGAGGTGGGACGACTGACTGGTCTGAAGGTACTGCGACTTTCAGGCAAAAACGGCAAAACCACGGTTGCCGATGACGGCATGAAGCCGCTGACGGCTCTGAAATCCCTGAAAGTGCTCGCAGTGGATAACCTGTGGATTGGCAAACCGGGCATTGAACAGCTCACCGGACTGGCCGGGCTGGAAGAGCTGTACCTTGCTGAAACCCTTGTTGATGACGACACAGTGGCTCTGATCGCGAAATTTCCCCAGCTCAAAAAACTGCGACTGTCCCGCACGTCCGTCGGTGACGCCGCACTGGCGGCCCTGAAAGACTGTCGCACCCTTGAAGAACTGGATCTCAGCGAAAACTCAGTCATCACCGATACCGGCATGGAATCACTGGCGGCAATCACATCGCTGAAAAAACTGAATCTGTGGCGTGTACAGATTTCCGACACCGGGGCCCTGGCACTGGCTCCGCTGACCGGTCTGCAGTGGCTGAATCTGGACAACACCAAACTGTCCGATGCCGGGCTGCCCACGCTGAAAGCCATGACTCAGCTGACTTTTCTGCACCTGGGATCCACTCAGATCACCGACGCCGGAGCCCCGGCGTTGTTTCACCTGAAGTCGCTGAAAGACCTGAAAATCACCAGAACAGCACTGGCTGCCTCTGAACCTGCCCTGGCAGAACTGAAGAAAAATCTGCCCACCACAGCGATTCAGACCGAGTACGAAGGGCAGTAGTGGGAAGTCATGGTGGAAAAGGTGTTGAGAACTTCCGGAGAATGTTCTGTGAACTTTTGTGGTTTGTCCACAGGACTGCCCTGAGGTCGCGACGGCGGTGCACAACCGGGCTGATTTGTCACCGCAGACAGCACCGGATTCACCACACTTCACAACGAGTTTTCAACACAAGTTCTGTTTCCACAAAGTGTTTCATTTCAATGACTTACCACTTTTTCGAGGGCAGTTATCAACAGTTTTGACCGGCCCATATTACTACAGACTGCTGCAAAACATTTGATTTTTAAATTTGAACAGCGAAGGCCGGAACAACAAAAAACCTCCAGCAACCAAATTCGGTCGCTGGAGGTTTTTGTTTCTGATCACAGAGGGTCGGAATGTCAATCAGACAACTTCCCAGCCTTTGCGATATTCCTTGTTGATCAGCCCGGCAGCTTCCGGAGCATTGGTAGCGGTCAGGTTGGCCGCATCCCAGTCCAGTGACTTACCAAGACGGTAGGCCACTGTTCCCAGCAGCACGGTTTCGGTCAGTGCGCCAGAGTAGTTGAAGTTGCAGGTTGTGGGTGAACCATCCTTGCAGGCCTTGATCCACTCGGCATGGTGTCCGATGGAGTTCGGGATGCTTTCAGCCGGTGGTTTGAAGCCGGCGAACTTGTCGGTCGGGAACAGTCGATAGCGACTGTAGTCGGCGAACATCATCCCGTCGGTACCTACGAACATGACACCGTTGGCCGGGACCGGCTGATCGGCGATCTTTTTGGGGATCATGTCGCCGTCGTACCAGGTCAGCTTCAGTGCCGGCATGGTGCCGCGAGCCGGGAAGTCGTAGCGGACGATCAGACCCAGCGGGCAGGTTTCCGGATGCACTTTTGGACCTTCTGCGGAGATCTTCGTGGGATGTCGCAGGTCAAGTGCCCAGAATGGCAGGTCCATGTAGTGGCAGGCCATGTCGGCAATTGTGCCACCGCCGAAGTCCCACCAGCGTCGCCAGTTGGCCGGATGGTAGGCTCCATTGGCGTAAGGACGTTCAGGAGCCGGTCCCAGCCACAGATCCCAGTTCAGGGTTGCGGGCACCGGGTCGCCCTTGGCAGGTCGTTCGCCGCCACCCCAGCCCTTGCCGACCCAAACGTGCACTTCCGTCACATTGCCGATGGCTCCCGAGCGGATGACTTCGACGACGCGGCGGTAGTTGTTTTCCGCGTGGATCTGAGTTCCCAGCTGAGTTGCCACGCCTTTTTCGGCAGCGGCTTTCGCCAGCAGGCGGGATTCGAAGACGGTGTGAGTCAGCGGCTTTTCACAGTAGACGTGCTTGCCGGCCCGAATCGCCCGGATGGCAGCCGGAGCATGATGATGGTCGGCCGTGCCGATCACAACAGCGTCAATCCGGTCATTTTCCGCTGTCAGCATCTCGCGGTAGTCAGCATAGGTGCGAGGTGTCAGTTTTTTCTTTTCCGTCAGCATCGCCTTGCAGCGGTCGAGGTAGTTCGAGTCGATGTCGACAATCGCGACGATGTTCTCGCTCATCACTCCGCTGACGTCTTCGGCTGCTCGATTGGCCGTGCCGATGCAGGCTATGTTCAGGTTTTCCAGAGCACTGCGGGACGGGCGAGCAGGACTGGCTGATGCGTAAAGACCGGGAATCAGCAGAGCTGTGGAACCTGCAGTCTGCAGGAATGAACGGCGTGCGGTTGATTGACGCAACGTCATGGCGGGATCCTTTGGAGTGAAAAAGCAATCGAAGAAACTGACGCAGATTTCAGAGGATAAACGTTCCGGAAACTGAAGCAAATTGACAATATATGGAAAGTATCGGCAATTCAGGGGAAAACAGTAAATCATGCGAACGCTCATTGTGGGCCAGGGATTGGCCGGGTCCGCACTGGCATGGGCCTGTCACTGGCAGGGTGATCAGGTCTGCCTCATCGGTTCGCCAGGTCGCCCCGCAGCGTCTCAGGTCGCAGCCGGACTGGTCATGCCAGTCTCCGGACAAAAATTCACGACTCCTGACCGCTGGCAGGAACGACTGACACAGGCCCAGCGATTTTATGAGCGAGCTGCGCAGGAACTAAAAACTGATCGTTTGTTTAGTGAAATTAAAATTCTGCGACGTTTTCAGGGGGATGCGGAGCGGCGGTGGTTTTTGCATCAGCGATACGAATCGGTGCGGGATGCGGTGCAGCTGCAGTATGAACCGGATGGGCGGGAAACGGGTTTTGTGATGTCGGCCTGGAAATTGAATGTGGCCGCGTATCTGGAACAAACGCGTCAGTTTTTTCAAAATCGGGGCCAATTTTTGGCTGCTGACCTGGAAATCGCTGCAGACGTTGTTCCCGGACCTGACGGCGTCAGCGTACCGCGTTTTGGGTTGTCGGGGGATCGCTTGTACTTGTGTCTGGGAGCCTCGGGTTGTGTGCAGGCCAATCCCTGGTATTCGGGCGTACCTGATCATCCGCTGCGTGGTGAGGTGCTGGAAGTGGTTGTGAATGATTTGCGGGATTCGAGTGCGTGTGTGTCGGGGTGGGCCGGTGTTGTGGATCAGCATTGGCTGGTCCCGGTGGAGGGGACGGGGGATCGTTTTCTGGTGGGTGCGACCTATGATCGGGAGCGGGTGAATTTGGGGTATGAAGGCTGGGACGGCACGACCGAGGCTGGCTTGCGGGAGCTGCGGGCGAGTGCGGAGCGGTTGCTGTTGATGGGGGGCTGGGCGGGTGGTGTGCAGGCGGTGGCGAGTCATCGAGCGGGCGTGCGTGCCGGGACTCGCCGTCGCCAGGTGCTCGCTGAACATCACAGAATCTACAAAAGAATTGGTATTTTGAATGGTTTGGGGTCGCATGGGACACTGGCGGCTCCGGCTGCAGCGGTGGATTTGTTGCAGCGGTTTGCTGCAGATCGGGTAACGGGCATGTCGACGGAACAGTCGGGGCGTCGTCGCAGTGATCTGACTGAGAAGGCTCAGACGATTGTGCGGCGTGCTGTCAAAGCGGGTGACTGGCTGCTGGATGCCACGGCGGGAAACGGTCAGGACACTCTGTTTTTGGCCAAAACCTTTGCGGCGGAGCGGGTTTTGGCGGTGGATGTTCAGCCGGCGGCCATTGAGAAGACGGCTGCTTTGCTGGCACAACACGGGATCACAGGTGTAGGATTGGTGCGTGCTGACCATGCCACTGAGCTGGAGCGACTGGTGCGACCGGAAGGTTTGGGCCGGGCTGGTCAGTTTGGTGCGGTGATGTTTAATCTGGGGTATTTGCCGGGTGGAAACCATTCGCTGGTGACTCGGGCTGACACCACGGTGCGGGCAATTTCCTCTGCCAGGCTGTTGTTGCGTGAAGGCGGGGTCATGACGGTGTTGTGTTATCGGGGTCATGCCGGCGGCATGGAGGAGTATGCGGCAGTGCTGCTGGATTCTCAGCAGCAGCAGCAGTGTCAGGTGGATGTGATCGAAACGGGTACCGGCAATGCGACCGCACCGGTGTTGTTTGTTTATCGGAAGCGTTCGACAGTCGGAGGGTAGAATTCAGAAACCATGCGAGAACTGCATCAGTTGGAACAGCAGCACGACGCCGTACGACTGGCCGGCTGGCTTTCCCGAAACTCGATCCGCGTGCGTGTCGAGCAGGAGGATGGTCGCTGGGTGATCTGGCTGGTTGATGATGCGCAGAAGGAAACGGCGACTGGTCTGCTGCAGCAGTTTCTTAGTGATCCGCAGGCAGCTCAGATCACGGCAGCGGAGCTGGAGGGGCGGAAGCTTTTGAAGCAGCAGGATGCTCCTGAGGCACGTCTGAACACAGCAGCATCGCGGCGTCTGAAGCAGCGCTGGTCGGGTGTCTGGTATTACACTTTTCCGGCGACAGCAATACTCATTGGGCTTTCGATTCTGGTGGTGGCTGTGACGACGGACTGGCGATCCAGTTTTCAGGAGGGCGGACTGTTCATGCCCACCTGCAACGACCCACAGTCCCGTCTGCTGTCGAAACTGTTCATTCAGACTCCGCCGGAAGAATACACAGCGATCGAGCTGCTGCTGGTGGATCCTTTTCGTCCTAACCCTTTGGGGGTCCTGCGGCGTGGCGAGATCTGGCGCTTTGTAACTCCGATTTTTCTGCACTTCGGCGTGCTGCACATTTTATTTAATATGCAGTGGATGTGGGGATTGGGTCGCTGGATTGAGTTTACTCGCGGTACTTCAAGATATGTTTTGCTGGTACTTATAACGGCAGTGATTTCCAATTTGGCTCAGCTGTACTGGTCCGGACCGGGTTTCGGTGGCATGTCGGGAGTAGTTTTCGGGCTGATCGGGTATGCGTGGATGAAGGGCAGGACAGCTCCGGAGGACGGCATCGGGCTGCCTCAGGATCAGGTCGTGTATTCCATATTTTTTCTGCTGATCTGCATGTCGGGCGCACTGGGGCCGATAGCCAACGCGGCTCATCTGGGTGGTTTTCTGACCGGGATTGTTCTGGGACTTCGTAAAAAACTGTGGCGACAGGTGCGAGGCGGCTGATGGACCGGGCGACAAATCTGGCACTTTTGAACGAGTACGTGCAGAATCCGGCTTTGCAGCGGCACATGTTTGCCGTGGAGGCTGGTTTGCGGGCGTATGCGGTGAAGTACGGCGAGGATGCTGAGAAGTGGGCGACAGTGGGGCTGCTGCATGACTTTGATTATGAACGCTGGCCGAATCCGCCGGATCACCCCCTGCAGGGTTCTGTGATACTTAAGCAGCGTGGTTACAGCGACGAGATTATTTACGCCATTAAGTCGCATGCAGATTACCTGCCGGACTGTCCGCGGGTGTCTCGTCTGGACAAAGCGTTATATGCGTGTGACGAGCTGTGTGGATTTCTGGTGGCCTGTGCGCTGATGCGTCCTGCTCGTCTGGACGGCATGACGGCCAAATCCGTGCGGAAAAAGATGAAACAGGCGTCCTTTGCGGCAGCAGTCAGTCGGGATGATATTGTGCGTGGAGCGGCGGATCTGGGAGTGGATCTGGACGAGCACATTACGTTTTTGATTGGGGCACTGGCGGCAATTGCGCCTGAGCTGGATCTGGTGCCTGAAGCGGGTGCGTCAGGTGGTGAATAGGCGACTGAAGGTGATGCTGGCGGTGGGTGGGATGCACGGTGGCGGCACAGAGCGTCAGCTGGTGCAGATCCTGCGGCATCTGGATCGTGACCGCTTTCTGCCGCAGCTGTATCTGGTGTATCGGACGGGGCCTCTGCTGGCGGAGATTCCGGCGGATGTGCCGGTGCATGTGTGTGAGGAGCGGATGGGGCGTGTGCGGGGTTATTTTCCGGGGCGGCTGCATCGTCTGCGAGTCTCGGACTATGCGAACTGTCTGCGGGAGACGGGAACGGAGGTCAGTTATGACCGCACCTTCCTGATGACTCTGATCACCGCTGCGGGTGCTCAGCGAGTCGGGGTACCGAACGTGTCAACGATTGTGACCAATCCGGAAACCGGATTTGCTCCGGTGGCCGGGCGTTTTCAGTGGCTGAAGCGGCGGATGCTGCATCGTTTGTACAACCGATCGACTCAGGTGCTGGCGGTCTCGGAAGGCGCGCGGCAGTCGGCGATTCGATTTTACGGCATTGACCCCGCCCGCATCAGGACTCAGTACAACGGAATTGATTTGCAGGCTGTGCGGCAGGCGGGTGCCGGGGATCCGGGGGATGAGTGGTGGTCGCGCGGCAGTCGGATTCCGGGTGCCAGGGTGGTGCGGCTGGTATCTGCTGGTCGGCTGAATCATGAAAAGGGTTTTCACCTGCTGATTGAAGCGGTGCGTCGTCTGGTTCAGGAGGGTGGCGGTGCGGAGTACCGCGTGGCGTTGCTGGGGGAGGGTGATCATCGGCAGCGTCTGCAGCGTCAGGTGCAGGAGGCGGGTCTGGAGGATCAGGTGCGGATGCCCGGTTTTCGGGTGGATGCGTCAGCGTGGTATCGGACGGCGGATGTCTTTGTGCTGCCGTCGCTGGTGGAGGGTATGCCGAACGTGCTGCTGGAGGCGATGGCCTGCGGAACCGCGGTGGTGTCGAGCGACTGTCCGGCGGGTCCGGCCGAGATTCTGGAGGGCGGGCGTTTGGGTGAATTGTGTGCGGCGGGTGATGCGAGTGCTTTGGCAGCGGCGCTGCGGCGGGTGCTGTCGGATCGGCCGGCGACAGCCCGGCGAACGGCTCTGGCGGAGCAGATTGTCGCAGAAAAATGGACGATTCAGGCTTCGGTGGGGCGACTGGAGCAGATTCTGACAGCTGCGGCAGCAGCCGGCGGCGGTCGGATTTCTGAAAAACACTCCCTTTGAACCGAGGCCTGAAGGGATTCCGGCGACTCTGACATGGTATCATTCGCGATCCGGGCTGCCGGGCTGGCAACTCCAACTTTTTCGGACGCAGCTGATGATCATCCAGAAAGAGTACAAGTTTTACGCGGCACACCGTAACGAGACCCTGAAGGACAAGTGCAGCAATCTGCACGGTCATCGGTACGGAGTGCGGTGTTTTTTTGAAGTGGAGCGGGACGGCGAAATCAGCACGCTGTTCGGTGAATTCGACAGTCGCATGGAACCGTGGATCAAGGAATATTACGACCACGGCATGCTGATTAACGTGAATGACCCGCTGTACGAATCCCTGCAGGAACACTGTCGGCGTACAGGTGAGCAGTTGAAGATGAAGCTGTTCAACGGACCGACCAGTGTGGAAAACCTGGCGTGGATGCTGTTCACAGAGGTCACGGACATGGGTTTTCGGCTGGCTCAGCTGGAGATTCGCGAAACCGACACTTCGGTCATTTCGTATACTCGTGAAGACTGGATCCGGGATAATCGTCTGTTTGCATCATTGCGCAGCCCGGGTGCAGCAACACCGTAAAGTTCAGAGTTCTGCAGAATTTGTTGAAGGTTCGCTATGAGTCAGCAGCAGTGTCGCTGGGGAATTCTCAGCACGGCCGGTATCGCGAAGAAAAACTGGCATTCGATTCTGAATTCGGGGAACGGCGTGATCCGGGCTGTCGCCAGCCGCTCCACAGCAAAGGCTCAGCAGTTCATCGACGAGTGTTCCGCCTCCGTACCGGCTCCTTACCCGGTCGAGGCGCTCAGCAGCTATGAAGAGCTGCTGTCTCGTACGGATGTGGATGCCGTCTACATCCCGCTGCCGACGGGCATTCGCACGGAGTGGGTCATCAGAGCTGCTCAGGCTGGCAAGCACGTGATGGTGGAAAAACCGTGCGGTGTGACCAGCGCGGATGTGCAGCGAATGCTGGCCGCCTGCGACGCTGCGGGTGTGCAGTTTATGGACGGTGTGATGTTCATGCACAACGCGCGACTGGACGCCATGCGGCAGGTGCTGGACGACGGTATCAGTGTCGGCACAATTCGGCGGATCGCCAGTCAGTTCAGCTTCTGTGCTGACGAGTCGTGGGTGCAAAGCAACATCCGCGCAAGTGCTCAGCTGGAACCCGCCGGGTGCCTTGGTGATCTCGGCTGGTACACCATCCGCATCATCCTGTGGGCCATGCGCTACGAGATGCCGGTTGAGGTGCGTGGCAGAATTTTGCATGGTGTGCAGCGTCCGGACAGCAGTGATGTAGTGCCGATGGAATTTCAGGGTGAGCTGCATTTCGCCAGCGGAGTGTCGGCCACGTTTTTCAATTCCTTCCGAGCCAATCATCAGCAGTGGGCACACATCAGCGGCACGAAGGGCTATCTGGCGGTGAACGATTTTGTACTGCCGTACTTCGGAAACGAGGCGTCATTTGATGTGGGGAACCACAACTTTGCAGCCGATGGCTGCTACTTCAACATGGAGCGACACCTGAGTGTCCGGTCTGTGTCCGAGTACAGCAACAACCACAAAAATGCTCAGGAAACAGCACTTTTCCGTAACTTCTCTGAACTTGTGAACAGCGGTCGTCGGGATCCGTTCTGGGGTCAGGCAGCATTGCAGACTCAGCAGGTGCTGGATGCGGCACTGCGTTCGGCGAACAGTGGTTGTGGTCCGGTAAATCCGCTGGGTTGAGGTATCGGTCGACGTCTGTCAGCTTCTGCGAATTCGCCTGCTGTCCGACAGTCTCAGTAGATCCTGCGGGGGCAGCCGGGGTAAGATGGCTGCTCCGGCGATCCGTCGGAATCCCGTTTTTTTCATCTCAGTCCTGTTAGCTGCTGGTGTCATCATGGAAGCCTTGTTCAACCTTTTCACCAGTCTGGTGGATGTCTTTCAGGCCCTGCTGAATCTGGTGGTCAGTGTGGTTCTGGTCCTGATACCATGGCTGCCGCTGCTGGCGTGGCTGGCGTTTTTCAGCCTCGCAGTGAACTGGGCGAAGGCTTATCCGATTTTGCGTCGGGGCGGCATTCTGGGAGTGTTGTTGCTGATGGTGGTGGCGGTGCTGGTCTGGGGCAGTGTGGCTCCGCCGGAAGGTGGCAAGCACTATCTGCTGGGGATGGCGGTCAGCAATTTCACGGGTAAGTTCATCTACGTGACCATGCTGACCTGTATGGCTCTGATGTGCGGGTCTGCTCAGTTGTCCGGTGCCTTTGGTTCTTTGGCGGTCTTCCCGGAAGCACCTGCGGAAGACGACCATCACGGCCATGACGGTCACGGTCACGACGGCCACGACAGCCACGGCCATGGTGACCACGGCCATGGTGACCACGGCCATGCTGTTCATGCTCACTGATTGACAGCAGCTGCCAGCCATTCCGTCAGTCTCAGCCGCCTGCGTTATGGAATCATGTCATGCGAATGTCATCCGTTGTCTCTGCTGTGCTGTTCAGTTTTGGGTTGTCAGCATGTGATGCTGTGACTGCGGGGGACTGGCCGTCGTGGCGTGGTCCCGGTGGCAGTGGTCAGGCTGAGGGCTCGGGTTATTTGCAGCAGTGGTCGGCAGACAGCGGAGTGCTTTGGAAGACGCCGCTCACGATCCGCGGCGCGTCGACTCCGGCCGTCATCGACGACCGCATCTTCCTCACGGGGACTCGCGACAGTTCCAACGTGGTGCAGTGTTCCAGCCGCGCTGGCAGTCTGCGGTGGGAGCGTGTGCTGGGGACATCCGTGGAGGGCAAACCTGGCAAGGACGGCACGGGAGCCAATCCGTCGCCGACTACGGATGGTCGGTATGTGTTTGTGTATTTCAAAAGCGGTGATCTGGCCTGTTTCACTGTCGAAGGTCAGCTGCAGTGGCAGCACAATCTGCAGAAGATGTACGGGCAGGACACGTTGTGGTGGGATCTGGGGACATCCCCGGTGCTGACGGACAATGCGGTGGTGGTGGCCTGCATGCATTCCGGTCCGTCGTATCTGGCGGCATTTGAAAAAGGTTCGGGCAAGCTGCTGTGGAAGCAGGATCGCGAACTGGGTGCTCCTGAAGAAGCAGCCCAAAGCTACGCAACACCGGTGGTTGTGGGTGAGGGTGATCAGCAGCAGATCGTGGTGCTGGGGGCCGACCATGTGACGGCTCATGCGGCTGCCGACGGTGCCGAGCTGTGGCGTCTGGGTGGTTTGAATCCCACGGGTCACAAGTATTTCCGTTCGATTGCATCGGCGGCTGTTGCGGAGGGCATTGTGGTGGCCCCCTATGCTCGCGGTGATTCCCTGACGGCGGTGCGCATGGGTGGCAGCGGTGATGTGACGAAAACGCATCAGCTGTGGGCGAACACAGGCACAGCGGCCGACGTACCGACTCCGGCGATCGCCGCCGGTCGCGTTTACATCTGCCGTGACAACGGTGATGCCCGGGGTGTGGTGGATTGTCTGGATCTGCAGACAGGTCGAACGATCTGGTCGGGTCAGCTGCCGAAGAATCGGCATACGTTCCGAGCATCGCCGGTGGTGGCTGATGGCCGCGTCTATCTGACTCGCCAGGACGGCACAGTCTTTGTGGTGAATGCAGGTGGCGACAAATTTCAGCTGCTGTCCGAGAACAGTATTGCGGACGAGCACACCACAGCGACTCCGGTGTTTATCGATGGCAGGATTCTGCTGCGGACGGAATCGCACCTGTATCTGATAGGCGATGCGCAGCAGTCGGCGGGGGGTTGATCCCGGGAAACAGTCGGCAGATTTTTCAAAGGATGACCGTGATGTTTTCGTCCGCTGTCGTCTTGCAGTTGCTGGCGGTCTGCTGCAGTGTGCTGTTGTTTCATCCGCTGTCTGAAGCGGACGAGTCGGAGCAGTTTTTTGAGCGTGAGATACGTCCGCTGCTGGCCGAGAAGTGTGTGGGGTGTCACGGGGCAAAGAAACAGTCGGGTGGATTGCGGCTGGATTCGCGGGAAGCGATTTTGCGGGGTGGTGATTCAGGTCCGGCTGCCGTGTCGGGTGATGCGGCCGGCAGTCTGCTGGTGCAGGCAGTGAGTTATGCTGGTGACCTGCAGATGCCTCCTGAGCAGCCTCTTGGTGTGCCGCAGCGTGAGGCTCTGACGCAGTGGGTCCGGCTGGGTTTGCCGTGGCCGGCGCGGACCGGGATGCTGCAGTCGGTGGGGCCGGATGCCGCAGCGGCTCACTGGGCCTTTCAGCCGGTGGCGGATCCTCCGGTTCCTCAGACGGATACCACCCTGATACGGACTCCTGTGGACGCATTTATTATGCAGGGCCTGCAGCGTCGGGGTCTGCAGATGTCGCCGGAGGCAGATCGTCGTACGCTGATTCGTCGCGCATATTTCACGATGACCGGACTGCCGCCTGCGGCCGCCGAGGTGGAAGCCTTTGTTGCTGATCCGCATCCGCAGGCGTATGAGCAGCTGGTGGAACGACTGCTGCATGCGCCGGAATACGGCCAGCACTGGGCTCGTCACTGGCTGGATATCGCTCGTTATTCCGACACCAAGGGGTATGTGTATGGTCGGGAGGAGCGATTTTGGGTGCATGCCTGGAATTACCGTGACTGGGTGGTTTCTGCACTGAACGCAGACATGCCTTACGACCGGTTTCTGCTGCTGCAGATTGCTGCCGATCAGGTGCCTGATCGAACGGACGAAGATTTGGCGGCCATGGGCTTCCTGACGCTGGGGCGAAGGTTTCTGGGTGTGCGGCGGGACATTATTGACGACCAGATTGACGTGGTGTGTCGGGGTACGATGGCGCTGACGGTGGGGTGTGCTCGTTGCCACGATCACAAGTATGATCCGATTCCGACAGCCGATTATTATTCGCTGTACGGAGTATTTGACAGTTCGCGTGAGTTTCTGGCAGAGCTGCCGATGGGCGGCGCGTCTGCGGACGGTGCGGGGGCCGAGTTTCAGCGAGCGTATCAGGAACGAGCGGCGGCGGGTGAAAAGCTGCGGCAGGAGCGGCGGGCCACCACTGCAGCTCGAGTGCGTGACCGTGTGGAGGACTACCTGCGGGCTCAGCTGGATCCGGGTCGTTATCCGGAAGCCGGATTTGATCAGATTATTGCAGCGACGGATCTGCTGCCGTCGTTTGTGCATCGCTGGCGGGATTATTTGCGACTGGCGGAGCAGCGGGGTGACGCGCTGTTTGTGGTCTGGCATGCGTATCGGAATCTGCCGCCGCAGCAGTATGCCGAGCGATCGGCGGCCGTGTTGCGTGAGCTGCGGGATGGTGGTCGTCTGACGAATGCGCGGCTGGCAGCAGCATTCACGGAGCCACCGGCGAATTTTGACGACGTGATCACCGGCTATGCTCGGCTGTTTCGGGCGGTGGATACCGAGTGGCAGTCGGTGCTGCAGCGGGCAGCGCAGGCCGGCACGGCAGCTCCGCAGGGACTGCCCGACGCGGATGCTGAGGCTCTGCGGCTGGTGCTGTACGGACCCGGTCAGCCGTGTTTTGTGCCGGACGAACCGATAAGCAGCACCGAGTATGATTTTGATTCGGGTGTGTGCAATGAACTGTGGAAGGCGCAGGTTGAACTGGACCGTTTGATTCTGAATGCGCCATCGCAGCCGCGGTTTGCCGTGGTGCTGCGGGATCGGGCGCAGCCGGTGGAACCGCGAATTTTTGCGCGTGGCAATCCGGCTCAGCAGGGAGCGGATGTACCGAGGCAGTTCCCCGGCCTGCTGAGTGGTGCTGAACGTCGTCCGTTTACCAAAGGCAGTGGTCGGCTGGAACTGGCGGAGCGAATTATTGATCGTACGAATCCGCTGACAGCTCGAGTGATGGTGAATCGAGTCTGGGCGTGGCACTTTGGTCGCGGGCTGGCGTCGTCGGTAGGTGATTTTGGTCTGCGGGCTGAGCGTCCTTCGCATCCGGAGCTGCTGGACTGGCTGACCACTCGGTTTATTGAGAGTGGCTGGAGTCTGCGCAGTCTGCATCGAATGATTTTGCTGTCGGCGACATTTCGTCAGAGTTCGGCCGAGCTGTCAGCTGAGCAGCAGCAGCGAGCGATGGCGGTGGATCCGGGGAACGTGCTGTTGTGGCGGATGAACCTGCATCGGCTGTCGTTTGAAGAGTTGCGGGATTCGCTGCTGTCGGTGTCCGGCGGTCTGGAGCGTGCTGTTGGCGGTCGTCCGCAGGATTTGTTTCAGCCGCCCTATCCGCGACGAAGAACGCTGTATGGGCTGGTGGACCGTCAGTTTCTGCCGGGCACTCTGCGGATGTTCGATTTTGCCAATCCCGACCTGCACATTCCGCAGCGCAGTGAGACCACGGTACCGCAGCAGGCTTTGTTTCTGATGAATCATCCGCTGGTACTTGAGCAGGTGCGGCTGCTGGCTCGCAGGGCAGGGGAGTCTGGTGAGCTGGAGCAGCAGGTCAGGCTGCTGTTTCGCGAGGTGTTGCAGCGTGAGCCGACGGCTGCGGAATTGTCGGAGGCGGTCGGGCTGCTGGGTGCGGAAGTGCCGGAGCAGCCGGAACAGCGACCGACGGCTGGCGACTGGAGTTATGGTTATGGGGCGGTGGATGAGTCGGCTGGTCGAGTGATGGGTTTTCAGCCGCTGCCGCATTTTACGGGGACGGCGTGGCAGGGTGGAGCAGTGCATCCGGACGGACAGCTGGGCTGGGTGCAGCTGACGGCTCAGGGCGGCCATCCGGGGAACGATCGGCAGCATGCGGCGGTGCGACGCTGGACGGCTCCGCGAAAACTGCGGCTGACATTGAAGCTGCAGCTGGTGCATGAGCCGGAGGTGGGCGACGGGATCAGGGCCTTTGTTGTCAGTTCGCGTCAGGGCCTGCTGCAGGCTCAGAAATTGCATCATCAGCGGGCCAGTGGTGAGTTGCAGGGAGTTGTCGTGGAGGCTGGAGAAACTCTGGACTTCGTTGTGGACATCGGCGAACAGCTGAACAGCGACCAGTATTTGTGGCGAGTGGAATTGCTGGAGGAGGGTGCTGGTGAGTCGGCGACGGCGTGGCATTCGGAACTTGATTTTCCGATTCCGCCGAACCCCGCTTTGACTCCGCTTGAGCAGTTGGCGCAGGTGCTGGTGTGTTCGAACGAGTTCCTGTTTGTGGACTGACGCGGATGAGCATGAATCGTCGGAATTTTCTGCAGATGTCGGCAGCGACGGCAGCAGCAGCAGTGCAGACTGAGCTGCAGGCTGGTGTTTCGGCGGCATTTCCGGTGATTGATTGTCACACGCATTTTTATGATCCTGGTCGTCCGCAGGGTGTGCCGTGGCCGGGCCGGGATTCCAGTCTGTATCGCACGGTGTTGCCGGCGGATCTGCGCAGGCTGCCTCAGCATTTGCCGGTGACCGGCACGATTGTGGTGGAGGCCAGTTCGTGGCTGGAAGACAACGACTGGCTGCTGGAACTGGCGCAGCGTGATCCGTTCATTGTGGGTGTGGTGGGCAATCTGAACCCTGAGTCAACGGATTTTGGCCTGCAGGTGCGGCGGCTGTCGGCGAACCCGTTGTTTCGGGGCATTCGGATTTCGGCACAGCAGGTGGGTGTGTTGCTGGAGCAGGGGCGGAGTGGTGTGCTGGGAGTGTTGTCAGACCATGATCTGGCACTGGATGTGAATGGTGGCCCGGAGACTCCGGAGCTGTTGTCACGGCTGGCGAAATTGCAGCCGCAGCTGCGGGTGGTACTGAACCATCTGGGCAATCCCGCGATTACTCGCGATCTGCCACCTGCCGCGTGGGCCAGTGGCATCCGAGCGGCAGCTGCGGGCGGTAATGTGTTCTGTAAGGTGTCCGCGCTGGTTGAGGGTGCGGCGCGGGATGGTGGCAGGGCTCCGGAGCAGCTGGATTTTTACCGGCCGTATCTGGACGTGGTGTGGGATGCCTTTAGTGATCGGCGAGTCATTTACGGCAGCAACTGGCCGGTTTGTGAGCACGCAGCCGACTATCGGGTGCTGCAGAAGCTGGTTGCGGACTATGCGACTGAGCGTGGCCCGGACGTGCAGCAGGAGTTCTTTGCGGGCAATTCCAAAGCGGTTTGGAAATGGGCCGACCGGAAGCCCGCAGCGAGCGACAAATTGTAGCTGGGGCTTCAGACTGTGATCTGTCCGGCCAAAGAGTTCGCGGTTTGTCGTAACAGGTTTTTTACTAGCCAGGACGGGGGTCGAACCCGTACGTCCCATTACGGGACCCGGGATTTTAAGTCCCGTGCGTCTGCCAATTTCGCCACCTGGCCATGGCAGGCAATGACTGCCTGAGCCCGGATGATATCGCCGCGAGGTTGTCAGGGGTAGCCGGGGATTGAGGTGGACCGATTTTTGGGGCGGATCCTGCGTCAAGCGGGCCGGATTTGCCGCTGGTGCGAAGAAATGCGGCATCCCGCTGATTCGACTCGCACCGCCGTTTTCCCTACAGTCTCACTTCCTGTGCCTCCCGCCTGTTTCCTGTGAGCCCCGCCATGAGAATGCTCGCCGCCCCACCGTTTTCCACTTCCCGCATATCGCTGCTGGCTCTGTCGCTGCTGTGGCTGGTCTTTCCGGCCGTTGTGCGGGGCCAGTCTGTGTCCGGTCCGGCGGATACTGCCCCGCTGACTCTGGAAGGAGATCTGGCATCGCAGATGGTGGATGGGCTGGACCGGTTCCTGCTGGGGCAGATTGCAGCTGAAGCGGCCAGTCGGCCTGAGCGGCTGGCGCTGGATCTGACATCGGCTGAGGCTTTGCAGAAATCTCTGGAACCGCAGCGGCAGCGGCTGGCGAAGATTTTGGGCACCACGGATGCTCGTCTGCCTTTCACCGCCCCAGAGATCATAGCACCGGCGGGGGAGGGGTCTGCAGTGGCAGCCGGCGTGACGTTTTCGGTGTTTGCCGTCCGCTGGCCGGTGCTGGGCGATCCGTCTCCGCAGGGTCAGGGTCTGGCGTCCATTGTTGCAGAAGGCCTGCTGCTGGAACCTGCCGGCACAGCGAAGGCTGCCGTTGTGGTGATCCCGGATGCCGGACAGACTCCGGAACAGCTGGCGGGGCTGCAGCCGGGTCTGGAACCTGCGCAGCAGACGGCCCGTCTGCTGGCCGAATCCGGTTGTCGGGTGATGGTGCCGGCCGTGGTCAGTCGGCAGCGTGAAAAACGACTGAATCGCGCCGATCTGACGCAGCGGGAGTATCTGCACCGAGCGGCTTTCGAGCTGGGCAGGACCCTGGCGGGCTACGAAGTGCAGACGGTACTGAGTCTTGTGGACTGGTACAGTCGGGATCCGGCCAGGCTGCCGATTGGCGTTTACGGGCACGGTGAAGGCGGGATGGAGGCCTTGTTTGCGGCCGCGCTGGACACGCGGATTCAGGTCTGTGGCGTGAGTGGTTTTTTCGGACCACGTGAGCAGTCGTGGCGTGAACCGATTGAGCGGAATTTCTTTGGTCTGTTGCGGCATTTTGGTGCGGCCGAGCTGGCTGCTCTGACGGCACCCCGACATTTGCTGGTGATTCCGGAAGCAGGCCCGGTGGTGGTACTGGAGGGCAATGGGGGTGCACCGGCCGAGCTGCGTTCCCCGGACGCTGTCGCAGCGGCGGCTGAGCTGCAGCGAGCAAAAGCGATGCTGGGCAGTCATGCTGGCGGGCTGCAGTTGCTGGCAGCAGCGAACCGTTCGGAAGTTGCCGGCTGGACTGGCACATTTCTGCAGCAGCTGGCGGGGGCATCGGCAGTGACTGCTGTGTCACCGCTGCGGGCGGAAGCTGCGCTGGCGACTCGCACGGAAGGTCGCGAGCGTCGGCTGATTCAGCAGATCGACCGGCATACTCAGCTGCTGCTGCGGGAAAGCCCCTTCGTGCGAGATGCGTTCATGAGCCGTCTGGACTACAGCAGTGTGGAGGCGTATCAGAAGTCGACGGAAGCGTATCGTGAAGTGTTCCGGAAGGACGTGATTGGTGAGTTTGAGCTGCCGCTGCTGCCGTTCAATGCGAAGTCCAGGAAGAGCTGGGAAACGGATTTGTGGACTGGTCATGAGGTGGTGCTGGATGTGTTTCCTGATGTGATGGCGTATGGCGTGCTGCTGCTGCCGAAGGATCTGAAGCCGGGTGAACGTCGGCCGGTGGTGGTTTGTCAGCATGGTCTGGAAGGTCGTCCGACGGATGTGTTTTTGAACGACAATCCGGCGTATCATGATTTTGCGGCGAAGCTGTGCGAGCGGGGCTTCATAACGTTTTCACCACAGAATCCGTACATCTTCACCGATCGCTTCAGGACTTTGCAGCGCAAAGCTCAGCCGCTGGGAAAAACACTGTTCTCGATGATCGTGCCTCAGCATCAGCAGATTGTGAACTGGCTGAAGACTCAGCCCTTCGTCGACGACAGCCGGATTGCGTTTTACGGTCTGAGTTATGGCGGGAAGTCGGCGATGCGAATTCCGGCCCTGGTGACGGACTACTGTTTGTCGATCTGTTCGGCCGACTTCAACGAATGGGTGCTGAAGAACGCATCGACGCGGCACAATTTCACGTACATGTGGACCGGGGAATACGAGATTTTCGAATGGGATCTGGGCAGTACGTTCAACTACGCGGAGATGGCGGCCTTGATTTGTCCGCGTCCATTTATGGTGGAGCGGGGGCACTTTGACGGAGTTGGAACAGACGACTGGGTGGGTTATGAATACGGCAAGGTGCGGCATCTGTATGCGGCGAAGCTGAAGATTGGCGAGCGTACGGAGATCGAGTGGTTTGTTGGTCCGCACACGATCAACGGTGTCGGCACGTATCAGTTTCTGCACCGGCATCTGAACTGGCCGGAACGGAAGTGATGCGGACTCACAAACTGCAGCTCGGGCTGGAAAGCCCGAGCACTGTTCTGGTTTTTTATCGCTGATGTGGCTGAACATTATCGCCCTCGAAAATCCGGACACCATGTTCGGGCGCGGCAGGCGTTGCAGGCGGCGGGGCTGTGGCTGTTACGTTCCCACGCACTGAGGATGCGGCCGCTGTGCGCTTCCTGGTTCCGGCAGGTCTGGATTCTCTGCGCCGCATGATCCGCTGTCTGCAATGCTGTCTGCAGAGCGGCCGGTGTTACGGGAATGACCCGGAAGGCTCGCTGCAGGCGAAAGTTCCGCGACAACTGCGGCGGCTTGTGACCATCACGGAATTCGTGCAGCAGCGCAGCATCCGGGCTGTCAGGGTGTGGCAGCAGCACATGTGCGGTTCGCACCTGCTGTGCCTGTCGCAGACGCCGGAGTGCGGCAGCTGATGGCGACAGTTCGTGCAGATACACGACCACCGCAGCAGCCGGCAGGGCTGTTTGTTGCGCCAGCAGCCACGACAGCACCAAAGCTCGCCACTGGTCGGCATCCGAGCCAGCAGTGGCAGCACGCCGACTGCCGCGGTGCAGGTCCGGTCGATGGGCCGATTTGAAATCCACCAGAATTGTCTGCCCTTCAGCCAGCTCAATCCTGTGTGACAGCAGCTCCTGCCGCAGCGGACAGGCCGCAGCGGTACGATCCATGGCAGTCACTCGCAGCAGCGCCGGCACAGTTCCCGTGAGGACAAAGTGTGAGGGTTGATGATCCTCAGTAGCAGCAGTACTGGCGATTGTCGGAAACCAGCGACTGCCGCTGACCGGAACCTGTGCGGCATCAATCAGGGGAAACAGCAGTGGCCCAAGTTCGTTGATGGCCACGGTGACGCACTGCAGGCCCGCCTGCTGCCGTGAGCGACTGCGACACACGATCTGCTCGGCCTGCAACCGTGTGGTGACCATGCTGCAGAGCTGACTGATGCGATCCGGATCCCAGGGTGGCTGTGGTTGCAGGCCGTGCCGCACCTGCTGTTCGGCCACCTGCAGACAGTCACAGACAAAACGCCCAAACCATAACTGCGGAGAATCAGACCACGGCAGACGGCTGGTGCGAGCGTAGCGGTACTGCAGTCCGCACTGCAAAAAGTTCTGCACATCAGCCGTCAGGCTGTATGCCGGTTGTGTCGGGTGCAGCCGGCGTACGGAAATCGACATCGTCAGATCTCCACCAGAGTCTGTTTGTTCCACGTGTCCAGACCGCTGCGAGTGCGTCCGGCAGCGATGTTCAGCACATCGCCGCCCGGAGCGGCACTCCGCAGACCGGTCAGCACCAGAACATCCTGTGGTCGGCTGAATGCCACGAAATACTGCCGGTACAGGTCATCGAAGGCTCGGTCACGACCGGATCGGCTGGGTTGCCGGATCGGACTGAAGGGCCGCAGCAGATCTTCCAGCAGATGGGGAGTGCCCGGGGCGTCGGGAAAACGCCGGAAGGCATTGGAGGAATGTGCGTTGGACAGGTCCGAACCGATGTCCACAATCACCAGCGGAAACTCAAGCCCCTTGCTCTGATGAATCGACAGGATGCTGAGACTGTCCGCCGGCTGAGTGTCGAACAGCGTTTCGTCCACGGTGGCCTGCTCAGCAGCGATGGGTGCCAGACAGAATTGCAGCAGATGCTGCACCGACTGCTGTGAAAGTTCAGGCCGATCGGGAAAACAGAGGATTCGCCCATTGAAGCGGCTGAGTTGTCCGGCTGTCTGCAGAGCACCTGTGAACACCTGCAGCAGAGAGTGTCCATCGGGCAGATCCTGCATTTCGGGCAGCCAGTGCACCAGAGCGTACAGCAGCTCGTGGCTGGGGGTGCAGCGAGTCCATGGCGGCTGCTGTTTGGGGTCTGATCGTCCGCCCCACGCGCGTACAAACTGTGCGACTTCCTGCCGTTCGTCGTCTCGCAGCCAGTCTGCAGCGATGCTGCGCCAGCGGTCGAAGGTATCGCGAGTCTGCAGGTCGAGGCGTCGGCTGGAATTTTGTACCGAGCGATCGTGGTCCAGGCACAGCAGCAGCAGCCCGCCCAGTCGGGCAATCAATGCCAGACGAGGCAGCGACTGTCCGCGTGGGTTGAAAACCTGCAGTGGCAACGGGTTGGCAGCCAGCGCTTCCTTCAGCAGTCGCGGCAGTCGCTTGCGAGGTGGTTTGCTGCTGGTGAATTCTTTTGGCGAGCTGCAGAGCAGGGCGCAGTCACTGAGTGAGCCGCCGTGTTCCCGCGAGATGCGAATGCGGCGACCGGCGACCATGCAGCCCGGACCGCGGACGACAGCCAGCAGAAAGCGGGCGAGGTCGGTGGCAAGCTCTTCGACGGAATTGCGGAAGAGTCCCAGAACCGGTGTGGAGTTGTCGCTGGCTGAGGCGGCCAGCAGTGCCGGCTTCTGCGGAACTCGCGCCTGCTGATACAGCGGATCCATCGCCGCGAAAGCGCTGACAAAGCGAATGATGGGTGCGGAGGAGCGGTAGTTTTGCCGCAGAAATACGGTGTGCGGTGAGCAGCCCAGCTGGGACGTGCAGCGATCCGGAAAATCGCGGAACAGATCGACGGTCGCGCCGCGGAATCTGTACAGACTTTGATCATCATCGCCAACAACGGTCAGGGCAGCGCCGCTGCGACGCGCCATCTGAAAGTACAGCTGCTCCTGCAGCGGATTGGTGTCCTGATACTCGTCAACAAAGATGGCCTGCAGTCGACTGGTGAAGTGTGTCAGCGAATCCTGCTGCAGTCGACCCAGAACGGCCTGTTCCAGCTGGGGAAAGTCCAGCAGTTGTCGTCGCTGCATCGTCTGTTCGTAATCCTGAAAGATCTGATCCAGCAGCTGTCGTGCGACCAGCTGTTCCGGGGCATCGCCGGACTGCAGAAAGGCCTGCCAGTCCAGCAGGTCATGGCTGCGGCGGTCCAGCAACGTGCGAAGCAGTCGGACCTGTGCAGGCAGATTCCACGGCCCTTCCCCGCTGCCGCGAAGGCCGAGCAGGAGCGAGTTGAGCTGAGGGTCCGTATCGCGGCGGTCCTTCAGCAGAGCCTGGCGGAGCAGGGCATCGGACAGAGTGGCGTCGGCGATATTGGGGACGAGGGCTGATGAACCCGGATAGCGAATCAGCAGTTGCTGACAGAGGCTGTCGATGGTGCCGGCGAACAGCTGCTGCAGGTTGTACGGATCTGCCGCGGCCTGAGGCTGGCCTGAGAGCAGCGAAGTGGTGGCTGGGGCAGGCATCAGCTGAGCGAGGCGTTGTCCCCAGAGCTGCAGCCGTGACCGGAGTTCGTCTGCGGCTTTGCGAGTAAAGGTGACGGCGAGGATGTTCTGTGGGGGAACGTGGTCGAAGAACACCAGTCTGAGCATGCGCAGAACAAGAGTGGCGGTTTTTCCGGTACCCGGTCCGGCGACGATGAACAGCGGAGTTTTGGGTGGAGCCTGGATGGCCTGCAGCTGATCGGGATTGGGTCTGCGGCCGGCGGCCTGAGCGAGCAATTGCTGGAAGTGCGGGAGATGCATGCGTTGCAGATCCGGCTGGAGGATCAGGGTTTGGCAGAATGAAACAGGCGAGCAGCAGCATACCGGTGTGCACAGGGGGTGTGTAATAATACCCCGATAAGCGGTATTTAAAAACACCTAAGAAAGGCTGGTTTGTGGATGTTGCCGATGGTAGTGACGCGTTGCCGTTCGGCCCCGCCTGAGCAAAATTCGGCTGGATTCGCGTGGCTTTTTGTCAACAACTCGTTAAATCCGCCGCGGTTCGCTGTACTGAACGAGGAATGGATCGGAATGAGCCTGCATCGTGGCCCGCGCGAGATTGCGCCCCTGTGCGTTTCCGTAGCTCGGGCTGGAAAGCCCGAGCTACAGATTGTCCCTCGCGTCTTTCCAGCCCGCTCACTGCTCGTTTCACGTCACTGTTCGCAGCAGCTGCAGCAGGAATTCTTCGTCTGCCGGATCGGGGAATGTGGCGGCGATATCGAGTGCCAGGAAACGAGTCTCGTCGGGAGGAATTTTCACCAGATCCTTCAGTGTCGTCAGTATCAGTTCGGCCCCTGCGGCATCTGCGGCCTGCCGAGTGGTCTGCAGATCCTGACTGCTGAAGTGATGATGATCAGGGAACCACGAGCTGCCGCGAATCTCCAATCCCAGCGATTCACACGTGCTGCGAAATGCTGCCGGGTTACCGATTCCGCTCATCAGGTACACAGGCCGCTGGCGGGCGGTTTGCAGGGGAACAGTGGCTCCGTCAGCTCGCCGCAGTGAACACGGCTGAAAATCCAGCTGCAGGATCCGATTGCTGAGCTGCGGGGCAATCTGCAGAATCCGTTCCTGAATTTGCAGCAGTGCTGTGGGTGAAACAAGGCTGCTGCGGGTAATCAGCACTGCCTGAGCTCGTCGCAGACCGCGCAGCGATTCACGCAGCAGTCCGCGAGGCAGTAAACGATCGTGGCCGAAGGGGCAGGTGGCATCCAGCAGCACAATGTCCAGCTGTCGGTGCAGTCGACGGTGCTGCAGACCGTCATCCATCACGAGGACATCCGGTGGATTGCTGCTGCTGAGCAGTTGCTGTGCACCGCTGCGGCGATCCGGGTGCTGGGCATGTGGAACTCGTGGTACCAGCAGCTCCAGCACCTTCTTTTCGTCATTGCTGCCATCTGCCGCGGCGCGATAGCCGCGGCTGATGATTCCCGGCTGTCGACCCTGCAGCAGCAGCAGCTGACAGAGCAGGGCGACGACCGGAGTTTTTCCGGTGCCGCCGGTGGTGAGGTTGCCGACGCTGATGACGGGGACGGTGGCCGTGTGAATCGGCAGCAGGCGGTAATCGTACAGGGTGTTGCGGATGGATGTCGCGCAGCCGTAGCCGCAGGAGGCCACTGTCAGCATCCCGCGCAGGGCTGCAGGCCATAATCCGCGGTCTTCCCCGCTGATCAGTCTGAGAAACCTGGCCTGATTCACGGAGACGGTCGGTCCTTTTGGCAAAACCACAGTCGCAGCCACAGTATATGACTGCAGCAGTGTAATCGACCGCGGGACGTCGCAGAAGGCCGGGCTTGTGATGCGACGCTGGGGAAGCGGTACACGAGTGCCGGGGGGTGTTTTGAACCACGAATGAACACGAATGAACCACGAATGAACACGAATGAGGGGAGCTCGGGCTTTAGCCCGAGATCTGTCCCTTCTTACGTCAGCAACGAAGTTTGTCCCTCGGTGTGGCGCCGGTTCGAGGATGTTTCCGGTGTGTCTCTGACGAAGTGTGAGTCCTGCTGGGAGCGGACGGTTGCCAGCAGCCGGCTGTGAGGATCTTTTGACGGTCTGAGGCGGATTTTGCTGGTGTTTGGTTGTTAATTGTTGTCTGCGACCGGTGGCTGCGGCCTGCCAGGAGGTTGCCACGGGCTGTATGGTGACTAAGATGCAGCGTCTGAATTCCCAGTATCGTGTACTTCCGCCAGAAGGCGTCCTGATGACGGAAAATCCCGCCATTTATGCTCTGCGGGAGGCGGTCGTGCATTTTGGCGATCCGCAGCGGCCGGTCCTGCAGCGGATATCGCTCGAGATTCCCAGGGGTCAGTTCCTGACGGTGGTTGGTCCGTCGGGTTGCGGCAAGTCGACTCTGCTGCGAGTGCTTGCGGGGCTGCAGTCGCTGTCCGGCGGGCAACTGGAGCGATCGTCCGGCGAGTCTGCGATGCCGACTCGCGGGGCGTCCGGTGCGGAGCTGCGGGCGGGTTTTGTGTTTCAGCAGCCGGCTCTGCTGCCGTGGCGCACGGCAATGCAGAATCTGCGACTGCCGCTGGAACTGGGTTCCGGGGCTGCGGGTGAGGGTCAGGCGGCAGAGGCTGGTGAGGAGCGGTTGCTGGGTCTGCTGGAGCAGGTGGGTTTAAGCAGGGCGGATGCAGGCAAGCGACCGGGGCAGTTGTCCGGGGGCATGCAGATGCGGCTGTCGCTCGCCAGGGCTCTGGTGCGTGATCCGCAGGTGCTGTTGCTGGACGAGCCGTTTGCGGTGGTGGATGACTTTCTGCGAATGAAGCTGCAGGACAGCCTGCGAGCCCTGCATGATGCTCGGGGCCTGACAACCATCCTCGTGACTCACAACCTGCAGGAGGCTGCGTATCTGAGTGATCGGGTGGTTGTGCTGCAGCCGTCGCCGCGGGGGCTTTCGGCGGATCTGTCGGTCAGGCGTTCGCGGCTGTCGCCGGCCGAGCGTCGGCGGGCTCCGGAGCAGTTTGAATTCCTTCAGCAGCTGTCAGCAGCACTGTTTCCGTCATGAGTGAGCGAACCGGACAGTTTTCTGCTGTGAACAGGACATCGGTCGTGCGATCGGTGTCTGATGTGCTGGTGCCATTGCTGGTCCTGGCGCTGGTGCTGGGTGTTTGGCAGGGTGCTGTGTGGTGGTGGCGGATCAGTCCGGTGCTGCTGCCAGGCCCGGGCGCCGTGCTGTCGGCGTCCTGGAAGATCCGAGCGGTGCTGCTGGAATCTGCGGTGCGTACCGCGTTGGCCGCGATGACGGGTCTGAGCATCAGCATCGTGCTGGGGACATTGACAGCGTTTGCCTTTTCGCAGTCGGCGCTGGTGCGACGGGCTTTTTATCCTTATGCCGTGCTGCTGCAGACCGTACCGATCATCGCGATTGCTCCGATCGTGATTGTGTCTCTGGGGCGAGGTTTTGTCAGTGTCGCTGTGGTATCGGCGATTTTGAGTCTGTTTCCGATCATTACCAGCACAACGACGGGTTTGCTGCAGGTGGATACCACGCTGCTGGATCTGTTTCGGCTGTACCGCGCCAGTCGCTGGCAGACTCTGCTGCGTTTGCGGGTACCGGCGGCGCTGCCCTATTTGATTTCGGGTATTCGGATTGCCAGTGGCAGTTCGATAGTGGGAGCGATTGTGGGGGAATTTTTTGTCGGTGACGGTACTCCGGGCCTCGGCTCATTGATCCAGCGCAAGTCGGCAACGCTGGTTCTGTCGGAGCTGTATGCGACGGTGGGTGTGGCGACGGTACTGGGCACTGTGGTGTTTGGTTTGATTACGGTGCTGGGTGAAACGGTGCTGCGTCGGCGGTTTGGCATGAGCCTTGGTGGTCGGGTGAGTGGTCCGCAGTCCGGTGACTGATGAGCAACGCGGGGTGTCACTCGCGTTTTCAAATTCACTCAAAACACAAAATCCTCGAGTGCCAGGCGGAGTGTTGCTTACCCCTCACCCCCTGCCCCTCGCCCCTTTCAGGGTCGAGGGGTGCTGCTTCGGCCTGAACAGTAACAATAAACACAAAATCCTCCCCTCGCCCCCAACGGGGGAGAGGGGTCGGGGGTGAGGGGGCAAGGCACCCTGGAACGCTGCCCCCAAACGATTCCAAAGCGCACCCGATCCCTGGTGCTCGCAGCAAAGAGCTGGCGCCCGCAGCGTTTCATCCGTGAAAATCGGTGTTCATCCGTGGCGAAAAGAACGTCCCTGATCCGTGTCCATCCGTGGCGCAGCGACACCACCCTCGACCGCACTGCCATGTCACTTCGGCGCTCTCGGTGGCTCTGCGGTCAAAAAACGTCGCGACCGCTCGCGAGATCGCTGTGATTTGGCGGCTTGAACGGCTGAAAAGCTCGTTCGCTGACGCTGCGGGACCATGAATTCCGGTGTGGCGGCAGTTTTTCGAAACTGCGAGATTCCGGGTCCGGCTGGCGTTCGCTTGTACCCTGCGGCAGTTGTCTGAAGAATGCAGCATCGGTAGCGGGATTTCCGTGGTGATTGCAGGGGCGAGTAATCTGATGAGCAAGCCGAGTGTGATAATCAGTGCATTTGCGGATGAAGCGGCCAACCGTCGCACGGCACTGGAGCAGATGACGGCGCTGGCGGCGATCGGCATTCGCTGGTACAGCCCGCGGTTCATTGATGTCACGGGCGAGGGCCGGGTGGAGCACGTCACGGAGCTCAGCGATGACAATCTGGAGCTGCTGCGGAAACTGCATGCCGAATATGGCGTCAGTGTGACCAGTATCGGTTCCCGACTGGGCAAGGTGAAGCTGCTGGATGTGGACGACGGTTCGCACAACAAGTTTGTGCCGTTCGAACAGTATTTGCAGGGCGATGTGGCTCGAACCATCCGCGCTGCAAAGGCTCTGGGAACAAAGCTGATCCGCGGTTTCTCCTTCTACCATCCTCGCGGGACCAGGCCCGAGCAGCATCTGGAGCTGGCTGCCGCTCAGGTCCGCCGTCTGACTGAGGTGTGTGCGGCGGAGGGGCTGGTGTATGGAATGGAGATTGAGCCCAATCTCGTGGGTGAGACCGGCCCGCTGATGGCGGAACTGGCTCGCCGGGTGGATCATCCTTCGATGGTGCTGATCTTCGATGCCGGCAACGTTGCGGCTCAGAACAAACACGCTTTGCAGGTGTTTGCCGAATATCAGGCGACTCTGCCCTGGCTGGGCTGGATGCATGTCAAGGACTATCGGATCGATCCGAGTCTGGTCTGGGAGGGAGCTGTGGATGAGGAGCGTTTGAAGAACTTTGTGCCGTGCAACGAAGGGGATTCCGGCCACGAGCTGATTTTCCGGGATCTGCGGGAGCAGATTCCGGGGCTGCTGCCGCGGCTGCAGGCTCTGGGTTTGCCGGGCTTTTTCCTCGAGACTGAGCCGCATCTGAAGGGTGGCGGACAGTTTGGCGGATTCAGTGGTCCGGATGGCATGGGTGTCGCGGTCAGAGCGTTGTGTGCGTCGCTGGACTATGCCGGTATCGGCTATGGGCTGCGAACGTTCCGCGACATTCGTGAACTGCGGGGCTTCTGAGCAGCTGGTTGGGTGCAGCGGAGAACAGAGTGATGGCGGAGACAGATCAGGCCTGGCGACTGCTGGTATGCCCGAAAACTCAGGCGGCGCTGGTATACTGCGGTGACGGGCTGGTCAGTTCTGACCCGCAGTGTCGTCTGAAGTATCCGGTGGTGGGTGGCATTCCGCGGCTGATTGTGGACGAAGCGGAAGAGCTGACACAGGAAGCGTGGCAGGCTGTGCTGGCGAAGTACCGGAAGTGAAAACGGGATGTGTGGCTGCAGCTGAAATGCTGACAGCGTTTAATTCAACATGTGGTTGATATTTTTGATTTCAGGACAGTGTTGCAATGACTGATATTCATGACCTGACTCGTCGTCTGCAGAAGCCGGCGGATTCGAAGATTGTGCTGTATGTGGCTGATGGTCTGGGCGGACTGCCGTTGCAGCCGGGTGGCCGGACGGAGCTGGAAACCGCCAATACTCCGAATCTCGACGCGCTGGCACAGCGTGGTGTGCTGGGGATGAGCATTCCGGTGCTGCCGGGGATCGCACCGGGCAGTGGTCCAGGTCATCTGGGTTTGTTTGGTTATGACCCGCTGAAGTATGACATTGGGCGTGGTGTGCTGGAGGCATTGGGGATTGATTTTGCGCTGACGGACCGTGACGTGGCGGTGCGGGGCAATTTTGTGACGGTGGATGCTGCGGGCAACATTTCGGACCGTCGTGCCGGTCGCGTGTCGTCGGAGATTGCGGCGAAGCTGTGTGAGAAGCTGGATCAGATTGTGATTCCGGGTGTGGAAGTGTTTGTGCGGCATGTGAAGGAGTATCGGCTGGTCATTGTGATTCGTGGTGACGGTCTGGGGGGCAACGTGAACGACACGGATCCTCAGCGTACCGGTGTTCCTCCGCTGAAGCCTCAGGGGGCCGACCCGGCATCTCAGAAGACGGCTGCAGTGCTGGCCGAGTTCATGCGACAGGCGGCCGAGGTGCTGAAGGATGATCAGCCGGCGAATCTGCTGACAATGCGCGGGATTGCGAAGATGCCGCCGATCCCGAAGTTTCAGGAAGTGTATGGTACGAGGGCGGCGGCGATTGCCGTGTATCCGATGTACCGCGGCCTGGCGCGGCTGGTGGACATGGACATTCTGGACGCCGGCCATTCGCTGGCGGATCAGATGGCCTGTCTGGAAGCGAACTGGTCGAAGTACGACTTCTTCTTTATTCACTTCAAGTACACGGACAGTACGGGTGAGGACGGCAATTTCGAAGCGAAGGTGAAGCGGACGGAGGAGTTTGACTCGGGAATTCCGCGGATTATGGGTTTGCAGCCGGACGTGCTGATTGTGACCGGCGACCACAGTACTCCGTCCAAAATGAAATCTCACAGTGGTCATCCGGTGCCGACGATGCTGGTGGCTGACAACGCGCGTTTTGACGGGTCGCGTCAGTTTGGTGAATCGGCCTGTCGGGTGGGTGAGCTGGGGATGTTTGAGGCGAAGTATCTGATGCTGCAGGCTCTGGCGCATGCCGGCCGATTGGAGAAGTACGGTGCGTAGGGAGCGGCCATGATTGGCGGGCTGGGCACCGACATTGTGGAGATCAGCCGCATCCGTGAGATGCTGGAGCGGCATGGTTCGCACTTTGTTGACCGCTGTTTTACTCGAGGTGAAATCGAGTATGCAACGAAGCATCGTGATCCGACGCTGCGTTATGCGGGGCGGTGGGCTGCGAAGGAAGCGGTCGTGAAGGTGCTGGGGACCGGATTTGTGCAGGGCATCACATTTCATGATGTGGAAGTGGTGTCACTGCACACAGGCCAGCCGACGGTGCAGTTGAGTGGGCGTGCGGCGGAGATCGCAGCGGAGCAGGGGATTGTGAGTATCCTGCTGTCAATCTCGCATGCTCGCGAATACGCGGTGGCGACGGCCATAGGTATCCGAAGCGGTTTGTGAACAGCGGAAGTGGTGTGTTCTTTCGCCACGGATGAGCAGTGTTCTGTCGCGCCCGCTGGTTGCTTTGTTTTTGAGCAGCAGTGGAAATCGCGCATGGCCCCCCTCGCCCCTGGCAGGGGAGAGCGACGGTCT
>SXGQ01195435.1_pt1 | contig 37530 bp, 25 predicted proteins | sample 3178371 | NCBI WGS metagenome assembly SXGQ01 (sample SAMN11356859, study PRJNA531348) | freshwater metagenome | isolation source: freshwater sample F1-20 | place: China: Fuxian Lake, Yuxi | collected 2017-12-25 | reverse complement strand
GCCGGCGTTAGCCATGAAGATCGCTTGGAAGAGGCCAAAGAAGGCCATGCCCACCAGGTAGCCGATGAAGAAGAACGGGTCGAATAGCGCGAGGGACAGTGAGAAACAGAAGATGACGATGAAGATGTTCGTCATGCCCATCTGCGCATACTGCGTGCAGATGCGGACGACTTCCTTGGAGGACTCGGTCGTCGCCGTCGTCGCGCTGAGGTTCATGTTCTCCTTGATGTAGACCACCGCGCGGTAGGCGCCGGTCACGACGGCCTGCATCGAGGCGCCCGTGAACCAGTAGATCACCGCGCCGCCCATGAGGAGGCCCATGAGGGCCTCGGGGTGGACGAGCGAGAGTTTCTCCAGGACGTTGAACTTCGCGTCCACCGCCTGATAGTGTTCCTGCAGCATCATGATGATGCCGAAGACCATCGTGGTCGCGCCCACGACCGCGGTGCCGATGAGCACCGGCTTGGCGGTCGCCTTGAAGGTGTTGCCGGCGCCGTCGCCCTTCTCGAGCTGGTGCTTCGCTCCTTCGAAGTCGGGGCGGAAGCCGAAGTCGCGCTCAAGCTCAGTGGCGATGCCGGATTGCTTCTCGATCTGCGAAAGCTCGTAGACGGACTGGGCGTTGTCCGTCACCGGGCCGAAGGAGTCGACCGCGATGGTGACGGGCCCCATGCCCAGGAAGCCGAAGGCGACGAGGCCGAACGCGAAGATCGGAGCGGCGAAGGCGAATTTCATCGGCATCAGGCCGGCGACGGCCGGATGGGCCGAAAGCAGGTAGGCGCCGAACATCAGGCCGAGGATGCAGAGTCCGGTCCAGAAGGCGGAGTAGTTGCCCGCGACGAGGCCGGAGAGGATGTTAAGCGAGGCGCCGCCTTGGTTGGACGACGTCACGACTTCCTTCACGTGGCGGCTCTCGGTCGAGGTGAACACCTTGGTGAACTCCGGAATGAGCGCCCCCGCGAGCGTGCCGAGCGAGATGATCGTGGACAGTACCCACCAAAGTCCGCCGCCGAGGTCGGATAGGAGGAAGTAACTGGCGAGGTAGGTGATCGCGATCGAGACCAGTGAGCTGATCCAGACGAGGTTCGTCAGCGGCTGCTCGAGGTTGAAGTCCTTGGCCTGGCCCCAGACGGCGCGGCTCACGGCGTCGTTGATCCAGTAGCTGAGTAGCGACGTGATCACCATCAGGATGCGCATGGCGAAGAGCCAGATGATGAGGGTCGCGCACAGCGCGGGATTGGCGGCTAGGGCGAGGGCGAGGAAGGCGATGAGCGCTACGCCGGTGACGCCGTAGGTCTCGAAGCCGTCCGCGGTCGGACCGACGGAATCTCCCGCGTTGTCGCCCGTGCAGTCGGCGATCACGCCGGGGTTACGGGGATCGTCCTCCGGCAGCTTGAACTCGATCTTCATCAGGTCGGCGCCGATGTCCGCAATCTTGGTGAAGATACCGCCGCAGATACGGAGGGCGGCGGCGCCCAGGGATTCGCCGATGGCGAAACCGATGAAGCAGGGCCCGGCGAGGTCCTTGGGCAGGAACAGGAGGATCCCGATCATGAAGAAGAGCTCGATGGCGACGAGCAGGAGGCCCACGCTCATGCCGGACTTGAGCGGGATGAGCAACGTGGCGAGCGGATTGCCGCGCAGCGCGGAGAAGGCCGCGCGCGAATTGGCGACGGTGTTGATGCGGATACCGAACCAAGCGACGCCGTAGCTACCAAGGATACCGAGGACCGAAGCCGCGAGGATCACCGCGACAGAGGAAGCGTCCTTGTGCTCGAGGCCGGCGAAGTAGTAGGTCATGCAGCCAGCGATGAGCACCCAGAGGCCGGCCAGGACTTTGCCCTGCTGCCAGAGGTAGGTCTTACACGTCTCCCAGATGATATCGGAGACGTCCGACATCGAGCGGTGGACGGGGAGCGCCCGCGTCTGCAGGTACTGCCACCATCCGTAGACGGTCGCAAGGGCGCAGACGACCAGGCCGAACCACAGGATCTGATGGCCGGTGAGCGCACCATTCAGGAACGTCGTTTTCGCCAGGTCGGGGATTCGGATGTCCGCTTCGCCGGCGCGGGCGAGGGCGGGGAGGGACAGCAGCAGCGCCGCCGTGAGTTTCTTCACGCAGTTCATGGTAGGGTAGGGGTAGGAGTAAGACCGAGGGGTACGATCAAGGTTCCAGTTGTCGGTGATTATCCCTCCGCCTGCGAGGGGAATCTCCTTACGGACTCCGTCATTTATAATCGTATAGACACCCGTTAGTCCAAGAGGTGGGCCCGGAGGAATAGAATCGTGACCGCGAACTGGTAGTCGGCATTGGTCTTTTTCACGAAGCCGTGACCCTCGTCCTTGGCCATCACATACCAGACGATTCCGCCCTTGGCTTTCACGGCGTCGCGCATCTGCTCGGCTTCGGTGAAGGGGACGCGTGGGTCATTCTTTCCCTGAATGATGAGCAGCGGCGAGCGGATCTGGTCGGCGTGGTTGGCCGGAGAGATGCTATCCAGAAACGCCTTTACCTCGGGCTTGCGCTCGTCGCCGTATTCCAGGCGGCGGGCGTTACGGCGATAGTCCGAGGTATCCCGCAGGAAGGTCGCGAAGTTGGCGATGCCGACGTTGTCGACGCCGCAACGGAAACGCTCGGCGTAGTTCACGAGGCAGGCCAAACTCATGAAGCCGCCATAGCTGCCACCGTAGGACGCCACGCGGCGCGCGTCGAGGCGGTCGGATTTCGCCACCCAGTCGAGGATGGCGCCGACGTCCTTGATCGCGTCGCCGCGCTTCACGCCGTCGTCGAGGGTCAGGTATTTCCGGCCGTAGCCCGTGGAGCCGCGGATGTTCGGGTAGACGAGGGCGACGCCGAGTTCGTTGAGGTAGAAGTGGAAGCTACCACGATAGCCGGGGCGCGACTGCCCTTCGGGGCCGCCATGGAAGATCATCAGCACCGGCCGCTTGCCGGGGAACTTCTTGGGGTCGGGGTGATAGACGAGGGCCGGGATGCTTACGCCGTCGAAGCTGGTGACGCGCGTGATCAGGGGCTCCGGATTCGGGATTTCCTTCTTTGGCTTAGATGTCCGGTTAGTCCAGCGAGTGACGGCGCCGGTGTCGAGGTCGGCCGACCAAGCGTCGCTCGCCGAATCCTCGCTGTTGAGGGAGAAGCCGACCTCGTGGCTACCCGGTCGGAAGGCCAGGTTGCTCATCACACCGGCCTTGAGTTTGGGCGCAGGCAGGGGCTTGCTGGTCGCCAGGTCCCAGCAGCGTAATTCGGAGAAGCCCTCGACATTGAAGGACACGATGAGCCGCGAGCCGTCTTCCGAGACGACCAGCTCCTCGCCGTCCCAAGCGGGTCCGCCTGGAAGTTTGCTGAGCGTGGTGGTGGCCACGTCGATGCGCGTCGGCGACAGGAAGTCGGATTCGAAGTTCGCCAGCGCGTAGACGGCCTTGCCGCCCTCGGCGAAGGTCGCCTGCGTAAAATAGCAACGGACGGACTTCGGCGTGATTTGGGTCTTCTTGGCGGTGGCGACGTCCATCGTCCAGAGCCGAGACTCTTCCTGGCCCATCGATTGGCGGAGGAGCAGCAGCGTGCCGTCGGGCGACCATTCGACCGGGCCCCAGCCGGGCGAGGTGCCGGTGTGCACGACGCGCTCGGCATAGGGCGCCTGGATTTCCTTGATCACGATGTCGCTGTCCTTGCCGTTGCGCCGATTGGTGGAGAACGCAATCCGGCGGCCATCGCGCGACCAGCAGGCTTCGATGTTGCGCGACTTACCGTCGGTCAGGCGCACCGGCGGGGCTTTCGGGTCGGTGGTGTCCTTGAGGTAGAGCTGGAAGTTCTCGTTCCCGCCGACGTCGGCGGCGTAGAGTAGCAGCGTGCCGCCGGGCTGCATCCGCCCGCTCTTCACCGGCTCGACGCCGCCCGTCAGGGCGAGGCGCTTCGCCAGCGGCGCGGCCATCGCGTGGAGGTGCGACGCGTCGCCGAGGCGCGTCGTCACGATCGCCTCGCGGCGCGTGGAGTGCCAGCCGCGGAAGCTCGCGCCGCCCAGATTGAGGTAGGGCGTGAGCTCGGCGGTCAGCGCGGCGGGGACGGGCGGGACGCCTTCGGCGACGATGTTGGGCGGCACGGCGGCCGGGCCGACGGCGGCGAGCAGGCAGAAGCAGACGGAGAGCAGGGAGGGGCGGCCCATGTCCTATCTTTATTATGATAAGCCAGGGGCAGTCGAACCTGATATGTGGCTCGACCTCTTTCCGCCGCGCGATACCTCTGGCGCATGCCCCGCTTCCTGCTCCTGGCCGCCCTGTTGCCGCTCGCGCTCGCCGCCGCGCCCGACCCGTATCCCGTCAGCCCTGCGACCGCCGCCGTGCCGCACCCGGCCGCCGACGCCCCGGGCTTCGCCCCGCTCTTCAACGGCAAGGATCTTGCCGGCTGGAAGACCAAGGGCAACTGGGTCTACGACACGGATGGCACCGTGACGCTGAAGCCGCGCCTCGGCGAGACGGGCTGGAAGCGTTTCGACGCCTATATTTTCACGGAGCGTAAGTACCGCGACTTCGTCCTCGATCTGGAATTCAAGATGGAGCCGACGGGCAACTCGGGCGTCTTCTTCTGCGTCGCTGATCCGCTCGACCCCGTCGCCAAGGGCATCGAGCTACAGATTCTCGATACCTTCGGACTCGCGAAGCCAGGCCATCATGACTGCGGCGGCATCATCCGCGCGATGGCCGCTTCGAAGAACATGGTGAAGGCGCCCGGTGAGTGGAACCGCTACACGCTCACGCTGAAGGACCGCCAGCTGACCGTCGACTTCAACGGTGAACGCACGATCGTCCTCGATCTGGCCACCTCGCCGATGAAGGACCGTCCGGTCGAAGGCCACATCGGTTTCCAGGATGAGGCGAAGCACGTCTGGTACCGCAACGTCCGGCTCAAGGAGCTGCGCTAATCAGCGTCGCATCCAGCGACGCGCACCCAGCCAGAGTAGCGCGGGTACCACGACGCTGAGCGCGAGCGCCCACGCGGGCTCGTCCTGACCCAGCGCCCCGATCGCTGCGAAGACGAAGCCCATCGGCAAACTGCCGCAGAGTACCGCGAGGAGGAAGGTGCGGAAGGGCATGCGGTTCAGGCCGGCCAGGCAGGCGACCGCTTCGGGTAGGATGGGGAGGCAGCGTGAGCACGCGACGAGCCAGGCGCCGCCGGTCGCGAAAAAGTTTTCACCTTCGCGCAGGCCCGCTTCGCCAGCGATGCGTACGGCGAGCGGACGACCGAGCCAGCGGCTGAGTCCGTAAGCGATCAGTCCGGCGAGAGCCGAACCGGTCGCCGCGTAGAGCCCGCCGATGAGCGGACCGTAGGTCAGACCCAGCGCCGACATTACCAGCGTGCTCGGGATGGGCAGGAGGATGTCCGCCACGAGTAGGCCGATGCCAGCGACGCCGGCGCCGGCGCCATAACCGGCCATCCAGGCGCGCGCGCCATGGACGGAGAACGTCGTCTCCAGCGCGTCGCCCCAAATCATAAATGGGATGATTGTCCCCGCGAGGAGGAGGACGACGGAGACGATCAGCGCGCGTGATCCGAGCAACGCCTTCATGCCGGGCCGCGCAATTGGTTCCAAGGGGCCTCGCCGCTCACGTCGACCATGAAAGGTCCTTTGCTCGCACCGGGCGAAAGGATGGCGAGAATCGTCGCGTCCGCTTTCGAGACATTGAAGGTCGCGTGCACGATGCCCGCGGGGATGTGAGCGGCGTCGCCGGGCTTGAGGATGCGCTTTTCCTCTTCGACCCACTGTTCGACCTCGCCGGCGAGGACGTAGATCATCTCCTCGAGTTCGGGGTGCGTGTGGAAAGCGTGGCCTTCGCCCGCCGGCAAGGTCGCTTCGCAGACCTGCAGGTCCTTGGCGCCGGTGAGCTCGGGCCGGGTCAGCCAGTAATTGGTACGTCCTTTATACTCTTCCTTGATGGCCTCGGCCTTGGTCACGAAACGCAGGGGTTTGCTCATGCAGGTTCCTATGCCGGCTGGCCGCATGTGAGCAAGCCAGAGGGGGCGGTCATTGACAGGGAGGGACTCGGAGACGAAATGGAGGTCCCCCCAGTTACCCCCATGAAACGCACCCTATCCCTCCTCCTCGGGCTTTCCCTGTTCGCCGCGACCTCCGTCGTCGCCCAGGAAGCCAAAAAAGACGCCCCTAAGAAGGCCGCCGCTCCGGCCGTGAAGCTACCGGCGCAGCAGCCCGACGTCGCCGCTCCGAAGTTCGACGGTAAGACCGGCGAGATCCAGGCCGGCTTCGCCAAGTCCCATGAGTCCTTCGTCGCCATCGCCAAGAAGGGCGAAGCGCAGGTCGTGTTCATCGGTGACTCCATCACCGCGGGCTGGAACGGCCAGAAGGCTCTCTTCGAAAAAGAATACGGCCAGTATAAGGCCGCCAACTTCGGTATCGGTGGCGACCAGGTCCAGCACGTGCTCTGGCGCGTCGAAAACGGCGAGTTCGATGGCCTCAAGCCCAAGGCCGTCGTCCTGATGATTGGCACCAATAACGTCGGCAACCCGGCGCACACGCCGGAGCTGATCGCCAACGGCATCAAGAAAATCATCGCCGCCATCCATCAGCGCTCGCCCGACACGAAGGTGCTCCTCCTCGCGGTCTTCCCCCGTGCGGCCAAGCCGACCGACGCGCCTCGCGTGAAGAACAGCCAAGTCAATGCGCTCATCGCCAAGTTCGACGACGGCAAGAAGGTGCACTTCTTCGACATCGGCGCAAAATTCCTGACCGCCGACGGTACGCTTGAGAAGTCGGTCATGCCTGACCTGCTGCATCTGAACGCCGCCAGCTACCAGATCGAAGCCGACGCGATCCGCGAGAAGCTTGCTTCGCTCGTCAAATAAGCCGCGCGTAGGCGCCGAAGCCGGGCCGGTCCTCGTCGAGGGCCGGCCCTTTTCATGTCCGCCTTACTTGCCCCAGCCGGCTGGCAGGTTCGGGAGCGTCGCCGACAGGATCTCGTGGATCGCGGCGCGCTCGTCATCCGGGAGATGTCCGAAGGAAGGCGATGGCGGGAAGGCGCGGAGACCGGAGGACAGCCGCAGCAGGATGATGTCGTGCAGTTCCTTCGGCAGTGTCGCGAAGCTCTCCGAGTAGATCAGCGGGCTGCAGCGGTAACGGAAGAGGCGGGTCCGTAGGTCGAGGTCGCGCAGTGAGCGACCTTTCGCATCCGGCTTGCGCGTCTTGGCGTAGGCCGGGGCGAAGACGCCGTCGCCTTGGATGCCGCCGGCGGGCCAGGCGGCCTCGTCGCGGCAGAGCAGGGCGTCGAGGACCTTCGCGGCTTGGCTATCAAAGACGACGACGCACGAGCCCTGGGGCGGCGCGTCCTTCGGCAGGCCGAGAATCTCGCGCATGGCGGGCCAGCGGTGGAGCGCGATACGTGCGTCCTGGTTGGCCTTCGAGAGGACGTTATGCACGTGCACCTGATGGTCATGCATCAGCAGCGGCACGACGTCGCTTGTCTTGAGGAGGTAGCGTCGGGTGTCGACGACGCCTTCAAGACTCAGGAGATTACGGGTCGGTTGGGCGGCCGGACCTTCGAAGTCATCGATCTTCTTGCCCGTCAGGTTGCCGCGATGTTCGAAGGGCGCCTTCGTCCCGGTGACATACCAGCCGCCCCAGCGTTCGGCGAGCGGGGTCGAGGGGGCGATGTTGGAACTGCCGGAGCCGCTGAGCGGTTCGCCGGTCGCGTCGGGGAAGACGGAGCGCGTCCGCAGGGACGGCGTATGCTCATGCCGGGAATGGCACAGCAGGCAGTCGCCACTGCGTGCGAGCAGAGGCTCCTCCTTCGTGGCATGCGGTTCGAAGACATAAAAAGTGGCGCCCAGCTTGGCGTCGAACACTGCGACCTCAAAGGCGCCGGTCGGGGACCAGCCGATGTAGGCCTCGTCGGAGAAGTAGAGCACGCGCGGGGTCTCTGGATTGATGAGGTCACGCTGGAGGCTCGTCTTGCTGAAGACGAAGATCTGGGATTCGACGGGCACGCCCATCTCGTCGAGCAGCCACTGGAGCCGCTTCTTCGCCGGCATGGAGCGAATCTCCATGGCGCGGCTCTGGAACTTGGCGCTGATTGCCGTTGCGCGATCGTTCGTCGGCGTCGCCGAGTAGTTGATCGGTGGCTCCTCGAAGGGCTCAACCTGCTGACCTTGCGAACTGGGTGTCAGCGGACCGATGAGTCCGACGACAAGCAGGATGCGAAGGAGGGAGGGCACGCCTTCATCATAGCCAACCCGCCCCTTGGCACAAGGGGTTAACGGCGGATGCCTTGGTTCAGCTTGCGTAGGGCGGCGGCCTCGATCTGCCGGATGCGCTCGCGGGAGACGCCCTGGAGCTGGCCGATGGCGTCGAGCGTCAGCTCTTCCCCGTCCAGCCCGTGGCGGAGGCGCGTCACTTCCAGTTCGCGAGGCGTCAGCTGCGCCAGGACTTCGCGGAGCGCGTCCTTGAAGTCGGCGGCTTCCGCGTGCGCGGCCGGCGTCGTGGCGTCATCATCCTTCAGCGTGTCGCCGAACGTGGTGTCGCTTTCTTCGCCCAGGGGCGCGTCGAGCGACTGGCTGTGCTGCTGATAGCTGCGCAGCTCGATGATTTTCTCCGGGGAGCATTCCAGGAAGGCGGCGACCTCTTCCTCCTCGGGTTCGCGGCCGAGCTTCTGGATCAGCACGGCCTCGGCCTTGCGCAGCTTCGACAGCTGCTCGTGCAGATTCCGCGGCAGGCGGACGGTGCGGCGGAGGAAATTCAGTTCGCGCATGACGGCGCTGCGGATGCCCCAGAAAGCGTAGGTGCTGAAGCGATGGCCAAGGTCGGCGTCGAAGTCACGGCCGGCGGCGAGGAGCGCGAAATTACCAGCCCCGACGAGCTCCATCATCTCTTCGCGCGGGACGCGCATCTGCTTGGCGGCGTGATACGGCAGGCGGAGGTTGCGGTTCACGAGCTCCTCGAAGGCGGCCTGGCCCGCGGGGGTGAGATCGCCGTCGGCATCCTTGCCCGCTTTGATGAGGCGGCCGAGGCGGAGTTCCTCTTCGGCGCCGAGGCGCGGCCAGCGGGCGATCTGGTTCAGGTAGCGCGTCAGGGTGTCGGCCTCGCCGGAGCGGTCCGGGGAGGTTTCGACGACGCTGACCCGGATTTCGCCGAGGTCGGGGAGGTCGGAGCGGAGGAGGGAGGTGAGGGCGTCGGGCTTGGCGGTGCGGGGGGTGATGTTGTTGATCATGTGGAAAAAGAAAGGGGCCTGTATATATAGGGCTAAAAAAGGGGGGTCGGAGGGGTGTATTTACACAAGTCGTTGAATAACAACTTGATAAAAACGTATAATATTTTCTATAGGGGCCGACGGGGTCAGGTCGGGGAGGCCCGATGGGGCGCTACGGGGCTCATTATGCCCAAGACCGCAGGTTCGTCAAAGGGGGTGGGCATGCTTTTCTCCGCGAGGCGCTAAATGACTGCGATTGGCTGACTTTTTGGGTGGGAACGGCCGGCACTTTGGGGAGTCTATAAGGCATGCCCCGCCTCTTATCCCTCTGCGTCGCTGTGCTCGCCTGTCTGGGCCTGTCACTGTCCGCCGCTGACCGTCCGCCGAATATCCTGATGATCGTCTCCGACGATCACACTTGGACCGACTACGGCTTCATGGGTTCGAAGTCGGTCAGCACCCCGCACCTCGATAAGCTCGCGGCGGAGTCCCGCCTCTTCCCTCGAGGGTACGTCACCAACTCCCTCTGCGGTCCGAGCTTGGCTTCGATGCTGACTGGCCGCCACGTGCATCGCCACGGTATCACGGGCAACGACCCGCGCATGCCGGCTGTCCAAGGCGCGAAAAGCGCAGGCCAGGCCGCCGCGGCGAGACAGAAGAGCGCGGCCTTCCTCGAAGGGCGCGCCCAGATGATCAAGCTCTTCCAACAGTCGCCGATCTTGCCCCGCCTCCTCGGCGAGCAAGGCTACGTCAGCCTGCAGACGGGTAAGTGGTGGATGGGTCCCTATCAGACCGGTGGCTTCACCGAAGGCATGACCAAGGGCGGACGCCACGGCGACGAGGGTCTCGACATCGGCCGTAAGACCTTGGCGCCGCTGACGGATTTCATTTCTCGCGCGAAGAAGGACGGCAAGCCTTTCTTCGCCTGGTATGCGCCGATGATGCCGCATGACCCGCACACGCCGCCCGAAAGGCTGCTCGCCAAATATCGCGACAAGTCGCCGACGCCGCAGGCCGCCAAATACCACGCGATGGTGGAGTGGTTCGATGAGACCATCGGCGATATTCGTGCCCATCTGGAGAAGGAAGGCCTCACCCGCGACACGATCATCGTCTACATCGCCGACAACGGATGGATTCCGCGCACGGACAAGCCGTCGGTCGATTTCGAACGCTCCAAGCAGTCGCCCTTCGACGGCGGCGTCCGTACGCCGATCTTCGTGAGCTGGCCCGGACGCATCAAGCCGACGGTCATGGCCGAGGCCGCCAGCGCGGTGGATATCCTGCCGACTTTGCTCAAGCTCGTCGGCGCCCCCGTGCCGGCTGATGGTGACGGGCTCGACTTGCTCGACGACGCCGCCCTGAAGGCGCGACCGTTCGTCGCGGGTCAAAATTCGACGCACGACATCCTCGATCTCGCCCGTCCCGCGGCCAGCTTGCGTTACCGCTGGCTCGTCGCCGGCGACCTCAAACTGATCGTCTCGAGCGGCCTCAAGACCGGCACGACCCAGCACGGTTCCGCCGACGCCATCGAGCCGCCGCGCCTCTTCGACCTCAAGGCCGACCCCTACGAACTGCGCGACCTCGCCGCCGAACGTCCTGATGACGTGAAGCGCCTGATGACCCAGCTCGACGGTTGGTGGACTGGCCGCTGATCGCTCCTTCTCTTATCATCATGAATACCCAACGCCTCCTTCTCGCTGCGCTCGTCGTTGCGCTCGTCGGCTGTCAGTCCACCGATACCTCCGCACCCGCGCCGAAGGCCGCCACCAAGGCCGCCACCAAGGCCGCGCCGAAGTCAGCCCCCGCTCAGTATGTCTTCTACGTCGGCACCTCCGGTGCCAAGGCGCCAGGCATCCTGCGCTGTGTGCTCGACGGCAAGACTGGCAAGATCTCGGTCCCGACCGTCGCCGCCGAAGCCAAGTCCGCTTCTTACGTCGCGCTCAGCCCGGACGCTGAGTTTCTTTACGCCACCGCCGAGGGCGCCGAGGGCGCCGTCGCCGCCTATGCGGTGGAAGGCGACAAGCTGCGCCTGCTCAATACCGAAGCCTCCAAGGGTAAAGGACCGACGCACCTCGTCGTCGACGCCGCCGGCCGTAACCTGGTCGTGGTGAATTACGGTTCTGGATCGACGACCTCCTTGCCGATCAAGGCCGACGGTTCCTTTGCGCCCGCGACCTCCTCGATCCAGCATGTCGGCTCGGGCCCGAACGCTGGCCGTCAGGCTGGTCCGCACGCGCATGGCGTCTACTTCCACCCGAAGAACGGCCGCGCTTACGTCGCCGATCTCGGTACGGATGACATCTTCATCTTCAAGTTCGATGCCGAGAAAGGGCTGCTCACGCCGAACAAGCCGAAATCCGGCCGCGTCACTGCCGGCGAAGGCCCGCGTCACCTGGCCTTCCACCCCAGCGGTAAGTTCGCCTACGTGAACACCGAGATGGGTCTCAACGTCGTCGCCTTCTCGGTCGAACGTAACGGTGGCCTCAGGGAGATCCAGAGCCTGCCCACGCTGCCGGCAGGCGCCGATAAGAAAGGCGTCTCCACGGCGGAGATCTTCGTCCGCCCCAACGGCAAGACGCTCTACGTCTCCAATCGTGGGCATGACTCCATCGCCGTCTATGCCATCTCCCAGGACGGCAAGCTCACGCTGCTCCAGCACATGCTTGGCACGCCCGCCACCCCGCGCGGCTTCGGCCTCAGCGCCGACGGTCGCTGGCTCGTGTGCGCCGGCCAGAAGTCCGGTACGCTCAACGCTTACCGTATCGGCCAAGACGGCAAGCTGACCGACACCAAGCAGTCGGTCGAGGCCGCCGCCGCCGCCGCGGTCGTGTTCGTACCTTGATCCGTCTGTCGCCGCATGCGTCGTAGTCCTCTTCTTGTCAGCCTGCTCGCGGCGGCGTCCCTCGGCGCTGCGCCGGTCGACTTCGCCCATGAGGTGGTGCCGATCCTGCGCAAGCATTGCGGCGAGTGTCACACGGGCGACAAGAAGAAGGGCGGATTCTCGATGAATACCCGCGCCTCGCTGCTCGAAGGCGGCGAGAACGGCGCCGTCGTGTCTTTGGTCCAGGCGCAGCAGAGCAAGCTCCTTGAAGCGGTCGCCAGCGCCGATCCGGATATCCGCATGCCGCCCAAGGGCGACCGGCTGAGTCCGGCCGAAGTCGCCACGCTCCGCACGTGGATCGAGCAGGGTGCCGTGTGGACCGAAGGCTTCGCCTTCAAGCAACCCGCCTATGAGCCGCCGCTGCGTCCGCGTCAGCCTGTGCTCCCCGCCGCCAAGGCTGGCCGCACGCACCCGATCGACCGCGTGCTCGATGGTTGGCTCGCGGAGAAGGGCGCCCCGCCGCCGCCGCCGGCGGACGACGCGACTTTCCAGCGTCGCGTTTCGCTGGACCTCGTCGGCGTGCTGCCTTCCGCCGAGGAGGCGCAGGCCTTCGCCGCCGATCGTCGCCTGGACAAGCGTGTCCAGCTCGTACGTGCGCTGCTCGCGCGCGACGTCGACTACGCCGACCATTGGATGGTCTTCTGGAACGACCTCCTGCGCAATGATTACGCCGGCACGGGTTACATCGACGGCGGCCGTAAGCAGATCACCCACTGGCTCTACCTTTCGCTGCTGGCTAATAAGCCCTACGACCGGTTCACGCGTGAACTCGTCGCTCCTTCCTCGGATAGCGAAGGGTTCGCGAAGGGCATCATCTGGCGCGGCGCCGTGAGCGCCGCTCAGATGCCCGAGCTCCAATATTCGCAGAGCGTCTCGCAGACCTTTCTGGGCATCAACATGAAGTGCGCCTCCTGCCACGACAGCTTCGTCGACCGCTGGAAGCTGCGCGACGCCTACGGCCTCGCCGCGATCTACTCGGACCAACCGATGGAGCTCGTGCGCTGCGACATCCCGACGGGCAAGCCCGCCGCCGCCGCCTGGCCTTTTCCTGAACTCGGTCAGGTCGACGCCACGAAGCCGCGCGATGAACGCCTCGCCCAGCTCGCCGCACTCATCACCCATCCGGAGAACGGCCGCTTCCAGCGCACCATCGTCAACCGCCTCTGGCATCGCCTCATGGGCCGCGGCATCGTGCATCCCGTCGACGCCATGCAATCGCGGCCTTGGAATCAGGATCTGCTCGATGTCCTCGCCAACCGCCTCGTCGAATCCAAGTACGACCTCAAGGCCGTGCTCGAGTTCATCGCGACCTCGCAGGCCTACCAGTCGCGCGCCGAGGTTCTCGCCCGCGACGCCGAAGATAAAGACTACGAGTATCGCGGGCCGCGCGCCAAGCGCCTCACCGCCGAGCAGTTTGTCGACGCCGTCTGGCGCCTGACCGGCACCACGCCGGCGAAGATCGAGCTCAAAGTTCCACGGGCCAATCCTGCTGCGGCTTCGGCCAGGAAGCCCGTCATCGAGCCGTTGGTCGCCGCCCCGATCTGGTCGGGTGACATTGCGGGCGGCCGCCTACCCGCGGCCGGCGAGATGCGTTCCTTCCGCCACCAGCTCGTGCTGGCTGCCGACGTGGACTTGGCCACGTGCGTGATCACTTGCGACAACGGCTTCGACCTTTACGTCAACGGCAAGAAGATCGGCTCGGGCGACAATTGGGCCGACCCGAAGAGCTTCGATCTCTCCGCGGCCTTGCTGAAGGGCGCCAACCAGTTCGTGATCGTCGGTAGCAACGCGGGCTCCTCGCCGAATGTCGCCGCGCTCTTCTTCCAGGTGAACGTCTCGCTCAAGGGCGGTGCGCGCGTGAGGATGGCCACCGACGCCTCCTGGGAATGGACGAAGAGCGTACCGAACGCCCGCGGCACCTTTGCCGCCGCCGGCAAAGCCAAGGCCGCCACCAAGGCCGCGGAGGTCGTCTGGCAGCCGGTCTCGCTCGTGAAGAGCGAGGCGTGGCGCAAAGCCGAAGTCCGCATGGCCGAGATGCTGGCCGGCGTCGATGGCACGAGTAGCCTGCCGGCGCGCGCGAGTCTGATGAAGTCCGATATGCTGCAGCGGGCGTTAGGCCGTCCGAACCGCGAGCAGATTGTTTCAATGCGTCCGAATGAACTCAGCACGCTTGAGGCCATCGACCTTTCCAACGGCCAGGCGCTGACGAGCCTCCTCGCCGCGGGCGCGGCCAAGCTGAAGAAGCGAAAATGGTCGTCGCCCGAAGATCTCGCGCGCTGGCTCTACGTGTCCGCGTTGAGCCGTGAACCCGCCCCGGCCGAACTCAAGGTCGCCGCCGGCATGGTCGGCCCCGATCTTTCCGAGCAAGGCATCGCGGACCTGCTTTGGGCCGTCTGCATGCTCCCCGAATTCCAGACCATCCGCTGATCGCCATGAACTCCCCGCTGCCGCTTGACCCTTCCTTGCCCGAGCCGCTCGCCCGTCGCGAATTCCTGCGCATGCTCGCCGCCGCCGGCGCCGCGACATTATCGATGAGCGCGCCGCGTCTCCTCGCCGAGAGCGAGAAGATCGTGCAGCCCGCCGCTTCGGCAGATTCCTGCATCCTCATCTGGCTCGCCGGCGGCATGGCCGCCCCGGAGACCTTTGATCCGAAGCGTTACGCGCCCTACGAGAAGGGACTCTCGTATGAGCGCGTGCTCAGCACCTTCCCGGCGATTCCCACTTCTGTCGACGGCGTCCGGATCTGCCAAGGGCTCGAGAACATCGCGCAGGTCATGGATCGCGGGACGTTGATCCGTTCGGCGGTGCAGCCCGACCTCGGTAGCATCCTGCACTCCCGTCACCAGTTCCATTGGCACACCGGCTACGTCCCGCCGCAGACGGTCGCCTGTCCGCACATCGGCGCCTGGATGGCCCGCGTGCTCGGCCCGCGCAATCCGGTGATGCCCGCCTTCATCAACATCGGCCAGCGCCTCGAAGGGGTCGGCGAAAGCGAGGAGCTGAAGTCCTTCACCACCGCCGGTTTCTTTGGCGGTGAATACGGGCCGATGAACCTGCCGTTTCCTGAGGAGGCCGCCGCCGCCGTGCGTCCGCCCAAGGGCATGGATGCCGGGCGTTTCGTGAACCGCGACCGCGAGTTCCGCCGACTCGTCGACGCGACGCCCAGCCGCGACCTGCTCAGCGACCATCAGCATGAGTCCATGCTGCGCTCCATGGACAACGCCTATCGCCTGCTCAGCGCCAAGGAACGTTCCGCTTTCGACATCACGCTCGAGACGCCCGAGGTGCAGAAGGATTATGACACCGGCCGCTTCGGACGTGGCTGCCTGCTGGCCCGTCGCCTCGTCGAGAACGGCGCCCGCTTCGTCGAGGTCACCACCGAGTACGTGCCGTTCTTCCAGTGGGACACGCATGGCAAGGGCCATGAGACCGTCGCGAAGATGCACGCCGAGATCGACCGTCCGATCGCGCGCCTCATCCGCGACCTCGAGCAGCGCGGTTTGCTCGAGCGCACGCTGGTCATCATCGCCAGCGAATTCAGCCGCGACGCCATGATCGAAGGTCGCCCTGGCTCCAAGGCCAAGGACCAGGCCTTCAATAAATCGGGCGTCATGACGAGCCCTGACCACTACGGCCTGCATCGTCACTTCACCGGCGGCACGAGCGTCGTCATGCTCGGTGGCGGCGTGAAGAAGGGGCATGTCTACGGTGCGACCGCCGATGAGCGTCCGCTCGTCGCGATCAAGGACCCCGTGTCGATTTCGGACATGCACGCCACGATTTTCCGCGCCATGGGCATCAGTCCTAAGACCGCCTTCGATATCGAAGGTCGCCCCTTCTACGCGACGGTCGACGGCAAGGGCGTGCCCATCCCGATCTTCAAGGGCTGAGGGCGCGCAGCGGTGCGGCGTGGGCGCGGACGGCGGTCTCGATGAGCTCGCCCGTGCGCCGCATGGCCTCGTCGAGCGGCATCGCGTCGGGCTTGATCGGGATCAGCAGGTCGAATTGCGCGCGCAGCGCGGCTGAGTCGTCGACCGAGCCGGCGACGCCGACGATCTTCTTGCCGAGACGCCGCGCGAGTCGGGCGACGCCGACGGGGCCTTTGCCTTGCAGGCTTTGTTCATCGAGTCTGCCTTCGCCGGTGATGACGAGGTCGGCGGCGGCGACGCGGGCTTCGAGTCCGATCTGTTTCGCGACCATGTCGAAGCCGCTGACGAGACGTCCGCCGAGGAAAGCCATGAGGCCGTAGCCGAGTCCGCCCGCGGCGCCGGCACCAGGTGCTTCGCGTGGATCGTTGCCGAGGTCGCGTCGCACGAGGTCGGCGAGGTGTGCGAGCCGCTGTTCGAACCAGATGAAATCCGTGACGCCTTTCTGCGGGCCGTAGACGCGCGTGGCGCCGCGGGGGCCGAGCAGGGGATTGTCCACATCGCAGGCGACGATGAGCTCGCAGGCGGGCAGGGAAGCTGGCTTCTCGACCTGATCGGCCTCCAAAATCGTCTCGAGGGTGGGGGTGAAGGCGTGCCCCGCTTTCCTAAAGGTATATCCAAGGGCGATGGCCACCCCGAGGCCGCCATCGTTGGTGGCGCTTCCTCCGATGCCGATGAGGATGCGGCGGGCACCTTTGGCGTGGGCGGATTGGATGAGAATACCTGTACCTAAAGTGCTGGCAGTAAATGGGTTAAGTTTTAAATCTTGGACGATTGCCAGGCCGCTGGCCGCGCTCATTTCCATGATGGCCGTGGCCGAACTGGCTACCCAGCCGAAGGGGGCTTCGAGCGGCCTTCCTTGGGCGTCTTGGGTGGTGCCACGGGTCCATTCTCCGGCCAGGGCAGCGGTCATCGCTTGGGCGGTACCTTCGCCGCCGTCCGCAATCGGGCAAAGGTCGAAGGAGGCCTGTGGAAAGGTCGTTTCTAGGCTGCTTTTAATATGAAAACCGGCTTTTTCCGCCGGCAGGGAGCCCTTGAATTTGTCGTTGGCGATCAGGATGCGCATCGTCCGGCCCGGCCATCCTCGCCGTGGGGTCTTTCCTTTACAATCCGAATGGGGAAGCGCACTTGATTTCCGGGGGCCTTGGCTTACATTCAGACCAAGGTCAGTCCGCTCCCGGGCTGCTTACCCTTACCTTAATCCCACCTTAAGAAACACACCCATGCTGTCTCTCCGTCATACCACCCTCGCGTTCGCGGCAATCGCTGCCCTCGCCGTCGCTCCCTCCGCCGAGGCGACGCCTGCTACCAAGGAAGGCCTCGAGTTCTTCGAGAAGAACGTGCGCCCGATTCTCATCGATCGCTGCTACGAGTGCCACTCGGCTGAGAAGAATTCCTCCAAAGGTGGCCTCATCCTCGATTCCATGGACGGCGCCTACAAGGGCGGCGACGAAGGCCCTTCGGTTGTCCCGGGCGATCTCGAGAAGTCTCTCCTCATCAAGGCCGTCCGTTACAACGATCCCGAGTTCTCGATGCCCCCGAAGAAGACGGGTGGCAAGCTGCCGGATGACAAAATCGCCATCCTCGAAGAGTGGGTGAAGATGGGTGCGCCCATGCCTTCCGGCGGCGCCGCCAAGCTCACTGGTCTCACGGGCAAGGCTCGCGATCACTGGGCCTTCCAGCCCGTCAAGAAGCCGACCGTTCCCGAAGTGAAGAACCGCGCCTGGGTCAAGACGCCCATCGACGCGTTCATCATGGCCAAACTCGAGGAGAAGGGTCTCCAGCCTAATCCTGCTGCCAATCCTGAAGCCTTCCTTCGTCGTGTTTCCTACGACCTGATCGGCCTTCCGCCCACTTCCGAGCAGGTCGATGCCTTTGAAAAGGCCATTCAGGCCGCGCAGATCACGGACACGATGGCGCTTCGCTCCGGCAAGCCCGCCGTCGCCGTCGAAGCGATCTACGCCAAGCAGATCGATAGCCTCCTCGCCTCGCCCCACTACGGCGAACGCTGGGCTCGCCACTGGCTCGACACCGCCCGCTACTCCGATACCCGCGGCCTCCAGGTCGACCAGGGTGACAGCCTCTTCAAGGATTACCGTTTCGCCTACGCTTGGACCTATCGCGATTACGTCATCAACGCGCTGAACGACGATAAGCCTTACGACAAGTTCATCGTCGAGCAGCTCGCTGCCGACCGCATCCCCGGCATCTCCCCTGACGATCCGCGTCTCGCCGCGCTCGGCTTCCTTACCGTCGGCAAGCGCTTCGACGACCCGAACGACATCATTGACGAACGCATCGACACGAGCACCAAGGCCTTCCTCGGACTCACGGTGTCCTGCGCCCGCTGTCACGACCATAAGTTCGATCCGATTCCGATCAAGGATTACTACTCCCTGCACGGTATCTTCGCCTCGACCGTCGAGCCGCTGCACCACCCGACGATTGCCGCCACTTCGAAGTCCGCCGCCGCCGCGCGCTCCGACTTCACCAAGCGACTTGGCCAGCTCCAGGACGAGCAGGTCGCCGGCTTCTTCCGTTACATGCGTGAGACCCGCGCCCGTTACGACAACGAGATGGCTGGTCGCCTGATGATCGCCAGCGTCCGCGGCGGTTCCGCCGAAGCCGGTGACTTCTCCGAGCGTTACAAGATCAGCCTCCAGGAAGACACCGATTTCGCCGCGATGCGCATCCAGAAGGACTCGCCGATCACCGGTCCGTTTTACGCCGTCGCCCAGGTGCCCCTCGTCTATTTCGCCGAGCGCGCCCCGATCGCGATCCAAGAAGCCATCAGCGACCCCGATAATCCGGTCAACCCGATCATCGCCGCCGCCCTCCGTGGCCTGAAGCCGAAGTCGCTCCATGACGTCGCCGCCGCTTACCAGAAGGCGTACAACGAGAACAAGGCCGCCATCCTCGCGCACCTCGCCCTTCTCGCCAAACCCGGTGAAGAATGGAAGAAGACCTCTCCGGCCATCGCCCAGATGACCGGCTATCCTTGGGCCATCCCGAGCTACGACGAGATCTTCGACAACGAAGACATGATCTCGCTCTTCAGCACCCGTAAGTTCTGCGCCGACTGGCAGAACCGTCCGATCTACGGCGGCATCGGCAACCGCGAGCCGGTCGCCTACTTCCGCCACACCCGCATCAATGAGCTGCGGCTCTCGCACCCCGGCGCCCCTGGCGAGGCGATGGTCGTGCAGGATTCCGAAGCTCCGAAGGACAGTTACGTGTTCAAGCGCGGCGATAAGAACAACAAGGGTGAGATCGTGCCCCGCCAGTTCCTCGAAATCCTCTCCAAGGGAGACCGTCGTCCGTACGTCGACGGCAGCGGCCGCTACGAGTTCGCCCAGTCCATCGCCACCAAGGAAAACCCGATGACCGCCCGTGTGGCCGTCAACCGTATCTGGATGAAGCACTTCATCGAAGGCTTCGTCTCCTCGGTGGATGACCTTGGCAACATGGCTGAGAAGCCTTCGCACCCTGAGCTCCTCGATTATCTCGCGGCCGAGTTCATGGAGAACGGTTGGACGATGAAGCGCCTCCATCGCATGATCGTGATGAGCAACGTCTATCGCCTGGACTCCGACCCGACCGCCAATCCGCTCGTGCAAAAGAAGGGACTCATCGATCCGCTCAAGATTGATGCCAGCAACCGCCTACTCTGGCGCGGCAATCTCCGTCGCCTCGACTTCGAGTCCATCCGTGATTCGATGATCCTCCTCACCGGCAAGCTCAACCCGGCGGTCGGCGGCCAGCCCGCCAACATCACGGACGAGCCTTTCAGCTATCGTCGCAGCCTTTACGGCTACGTCGATCGCAGCCGCCTCAGCGACACGCTCTCGCAGTTCGACTACGGCGACCCTGATCAGCCGAACTCGAAGCGCAATTCGACCATCGTGCCTCAGCAGGCCCTGTACTTCATGAACAATGCGCTCTCCGTCGAGGTCGCCCGCGCCGTGTCCTCTCGCAAGGACGTGGTCAACGCGATGTCGGAAGACCAGCGCATCGTCGCGATGTTCCGTTGCATGTTCCAGCGCCGTCCCTCCGCCAGTGAGATCCGTGTCGCCCAGGAATTCCTGGCCAAGGCCAAGATGACCGTCGCGACCGCCGGCCTCCGTCCTTCGACCAAGGCCGCCGTCGCTGGCACCAAGGCCGGCACCAAGGCCGTGGCTCCGGTGGCTCGTACCATGGCGCCTGCCTCCAAGGGTGTGGCGATCAAGGCTCCCGATGGCGAAGAGAGCATGATGACCTCCGTGACGGGTGGCGGTGCCGAAAGCGTGATGCAGAACGTCGGCGAGTCCATCGCCCGCACGCCGATGACCCCGACGGAACTGCTCATCCAGGCCCTGCTGCTTTCGAATGAGTTCGTTTACGTGAACTAAGGATAGCACCACCACTTCCTCCGAAAGCCGGCCATGTGGCCGGCTTTCTTGTTTTTATGGCTGAAGGGGAGGGCATCACCCGAGGCGCGGCCCGCGAGATTTTGACAAATTTTTGACAAAAATCACCCAAAGGGCGTTGGCCGGGGTTGTATGAGGTAACAACGGCAAACCAGAGGTTGATGTCCTTCATCCGGACATAAGAATTATCACCTAGTAGGAACCCCCAGCCGCCCCCCGCTATCCTCACCCTTCAAATCCGACCGCCCCCTTATGAAACGCCACCCGAACATGCTTCGTCTCCTCCCCGTGCTCGCCGCCTTGGGGTCGACCGCCATGCTTTCCGCCGCCGACGCTCCCGCCGAACCGAAGATGGATCCGGCCGGCTTGGAATTCTTCGAGAAGAACGTCCGCCCGATCTTCACCGAACGTTGTTACGAATGTCACTCGAAGGAGAAGGGCGTCTCCAAGGGGGGCCTGATCATGGACTCGCGCGCGGGCCTGCTGTCAGGTGGCGATCTAGGTCCGGCGGTCGTGCCGGGCGATATCAAGAAATCCATGCTGATCCTTGCCGTCCATCAGACGGATCCCGATCTTTCGATGCCGCCGCGCAAGAAGGGCGCCAAGCTTTCCGACGCGCAGATCGCGTCCCTTGAGCAGTGGATCAAGATGGGTGCGCCGGCTCCCGCCGGTGCCGGCGGCGCCAAGCTCACCGGTCTTTCCGACAAGGCGCGCAGCCACTGGGCCTTCCAGCCGGTCCGCGAATTCGCCGTGCCGACCAAGCTCAGCAACGCCGCCTGGTGCCAGAACGAAGTCGACGCCTTCTTGCTCGCGAAACTCGATGAGAATGGCCTCAAGCCCAGCCCCGCCACGGATGGTGAATCGCTCCTCCGCCGTCTTTCCTATGACCTGATCGGCCTGCCGCCCACGAGCGTCGAAGTCGACGCCTTCTCCCGCGATTACGACGCCGCCCTCGCCATGGACAACATGGCCGCCCGCAAGGGGCAGGCTGGCCGCGCGGTGACCGCCGTCGTCGAGCGTACCGTCGACCGTCTGCTCGCTTCGCCCCACTACGGCGAGCGCTGGGCTCGCCACTGGCTCGATACCGCCCGCTACTCCGACACGAAGGGCCTGAAGCGTAATGGTACCATCGAGACCTTCGATGCCTCCTGGACCTATCGCGACTACGTCATCGACGCGTTCAATACCGATAAGCCTTACGACCAGTTCATCATCGAGCAGCTCGCCGCCGACCGTCTGCCGGACCTGGCTAAGGATGACGCGCGCCTCGCTGCCCTCGGCTTCATCACCGTCGGGAAGCGTTTCCAGAATAATGACGACACCATCGACGAGCGCATCGACGCGACGACCAAGGGCTTCCTTGGCCTGACCGTATCCTGCTCGCGTTGTCATGACCACAAGTTCGACCCGATCCCGGCCGCCGACTACTACTCCCTCCACGGTATCTTCGCCTCCGTCATCGAGCCTCAGCAGAATCCGGTCGTCCGTGATCCGCTCCTCGTCGGCAAGAACGCGCCGACCAACGCCTATCGCGCCGACTACGAGAAGAAGCTCGCCGACCTCATCAGCACCACCTCCGGCGGCTACTACAAGCACCTCGCCGGCATGCAGGCCGCCTTCCATCGCGAGTTCGCTCCGCGGTCTCTCGCCGCGTTGTCCGGCGGGTTCCGTAGCTCCGCGGGTTTCGATATCCTCAAGAAGTTCGACCTGGGCGATAGCCGCGAGCTGGGCACCACCTTCGCTGGTTCGATGAACCGCCCCGATCACCCGATCACCGGACTGCTCGTCCGTCTCAAGAAGGTCAGCCCCGAGAACTTCGAGAAGCAGGCCCCCGCGATCATCGAAGCCGCGCTGGCCGACAAGAAGAGCCCGGTCAACCCGCTCGTCGCCGACGGCCTCCGCGGCCTCAAGCCGAAGTCCCTCGAGGAAGTCGCCTTCGCCTACCAGGCGATGTTCAAGAAGAACCGCGATAAGATCGTCGCGCACATCCAGCTGCGCAGCCAGCCGGGCCGCAAGGGCGACAAGGACGACCCCGCTGTCGCTCAGCTCGCCGCCTTCCCCTGGCCCCTGCCTAACGTCGAGGACATCTCCACCGTCTCGCTGCTCGAGCGCGTGACCACGAGCCGCGACTTCTGCGAGAGCTGGCAGCAGCCGATCGCCGCTACCTTCGTCAATAACAACATGCCTGCGAAGTACTTCAAGTTCGCCGACATCAACGCGCTCGACATCACGCACCCCGGCGGTCCCGGCACGGCGATGGTGGTCACCGACGTCGAGAAGCCGCGCGACAGCTACGTGTACATCCGCGGCGACCGCAATAAGCGCGGCCCGGTCGTCCCTCGCCAATTCCTCGAAGTGCTCGCCGGCCCTGACCGCCTGCCTTTCTACGAAGGTAGCGGCCGGCGCGAACTCGCCCTGGCCATCGCCAGCCGCACCAATCCGCTCACGGCCCGCGTCCTGGTGAATCGCCTCTGGATGCACCACTTCGGTGTCGGCATCGTGACCTCGCCGGACGACTTCGGCAACATGTCCGAAGCCCCGAGCCACCCTGAGCTCCTCGACTGGCTGGCCACCACCTTCGTCGAAGGCGGCTGGTCGATCAAGAAGATGCACAAGAAGATCCTGCTCTCGGCGGCCTATCGTCAGTCGGCAAATCCGAATACCAACCCGCTCGTCGTGCAGAAGGCGTCGGTCGATCCCCTGAAAGTCGACGCAGCCAATAAGCTGCTCTGGCATGCGAACCTCCGTCGCCTGGACTTCGAGTCCATCCGCGATTCGATGCTCCTCCTCTCCGGCAAGCTTGACCGCGCCCTCGGCGGACGCGCGGTCAATATCAGCGACGAGCCCTACAGCTATCGTCGCACCATCTACGGCTTCATCGATCGCGACAAGCTCAGCGAGTTCCAGTCCCAGTTCGACTTCGCCGATCCGAACATGGCGAACTCGACCCGCGGCTCGACCATCGTCCCGCAGCAGGCCCTGTTCTTCATGAATAATCCGCTGGCCGTCGAGGTCGCCCGTAACGTCAACGCTCGCCCCGAGATGATCAAGGCCAGTTCCGACGACGAACGTGTGACTCAGCTCTACCGCATCATGTACCAGCGTTCGCCGACCGTCCAGGAGCGCCAGATCGCCCGCGAGTTCGTCGCCCGGATCGCCGGCTATATCGACGAGCCGACCGTCTCGCCCAAGGCCGATAAGGTAGCCAAGGCCAGGGCCGAAAAGGCCGCCAAGGCCAAGGCCGCCGCCGTGGTCGCCACCAAGTCCACCCCCGAGGTGAAGATCGAAACCTCGGTTCAAGGCGGGAAAATCGTGAATAACACGGAAAAGGTCGACCGTAAGGTGCCTTCCAACCCCTGGGTCATGCTGGCCCAGTCGATGGTCTGCTCGAACGAATTCGTGTACCTGAATTGATCACCTTATATCATTAATCTAGTTTGAAAACTGAAAATCACCCCCCATATTTATCCCTAATCATCACACCCCAATGAAAGACTCCAACTGCGGCAATTACGTGCCGACCGCCAACTCCCGTCGAGACTTCCTGCGCCAGACCGGTCTCGGTATGGGCACCCTCGCCTTCGGCACCATGGTGTCCGAGTACATGGTCAGCGACGCTCACGCTGAGGTCATGGCCAACCTCAAGCCGCGCAAGGCTCCCCTTGCCGCCAAGGCGAAGCACGTCATCCACATCTTCGCCGGTGGCGCTCCCTCGCACCTCGACACCTTCGATCCGAAGCCGAAGATGAAGGAGCTCGCTGACATGTCCGCTTCCGGCATGAACGGCGTCCTCTTCCCGACTCCCTTCGAGTTCAAGAAGTCCGGCAAGTCCGGCCTCGAGATCAGCGAAATCTTCCCGAAGCTCCAGGGCGTGGCCGACGAGATGTGCGTCATCCGCTCGCTCCACCAGGATCTCCCGGCCCACGGTCCGGCCGCCAAGCTGATGCACACCGGCTCGGCGATTCTCTCCAAGCCGTCCCTCGGCGCCTGGGTGCTCTACGGTCTCGGTACCGAAAGCCAGGATCTCCCCGGCTTCGTCTCCCTCGGTGGCAGCTCCGACGCCCGCGCTTCGGCCTTCCTTCCGTCCCTCTTCCAGGGTGCGAGCACCTCGTTCCGTCCGGGTGCCCCGGCGAACAAGATCATCGCCAACCTCCAGAGCGAGTTCACCACGCAGGACGCGCAGCGCAAGCAGCTCGACCTCGTCCGCCAGCTGAACGAGCGCCACATGCAGACCGTCCAGAAGGACGAGCAGCTTGAGGCCCGCATCGAGTCCTTCGAACTCGCCTTCCGCATGCAGACCGCCGCGACCGACGCTTTCGACATCTCCAAGGAGTCCGAAAAGACCCGCGAGATGTACGGCAAGTCCGACCTCGGCGCCAAGCTCCTCTGCGCTCGTCGCCTCGTCGAACGCGGCGTCCGCTTCGTTCAGGTCGATGCCGGCGGCTGGGACCACCATACGAACCTCTTCACGGCGATCGCTGGTAAGGCTGAAGCCATCGACGGCCCGGCTGCCGCCCTCATCGCCGACCTCAAGCAGCGCGGTCTCCTCGATCAGACTCTCATCATCTGGGGCGGAGAATTCGGCCGCACCCCGACCACCGCGGGTCGCGTCAACGCAGCTTCTGGTCGCGACCACCACGGTAAGGCTTTCTGCTGCTGGATGGCCGGCGGCGGCGTCAAGGGCGGCATGCACTACGGCGAGACCGACGAAATCGGCTCCCAGGTCGCCGCGGACGGCGTCGATGTGCATGACCTGCACGCCACGATCCTGCGCCTCCTCGGCTTCGACCACACCAAGCTCACGTTCCGCTACAACGGCCGCGACTTCCGCCTCACCGATAACTTCGGTAAGGTCGTCGACAAGGTCATCGCCTAAGCGACTTCGGTCGCACGAACGGAAGGGCGGGCACTGCGAAGTGCCCGCCCTTCTTGTTTTCACGCGGCCGTGGCTTGCGTCCGGCCTCCTTTGGTTTCTAATAGAATCATCCCCATGAAGACGTTCCTCCTCCTTGGCGTTCTTGGCCCCGCAATGCTCTTCGCCGCTCCGGCGGATCCCAAGAAAGATGCCGCCCGTAAGGAGGCGGCCCGGGGCGAAGCAAGATCAGCGACGAAGCCCGAAGCCAAGCCATCGGCGGAAGTGAAGGTCGCGCCTCGCACGGGCGAAGCACCAAGGTCCGGCGTCAAGGGCGCCGATGCGTTCGGTCGCACCCAGACCCGTTATGATAACGGCGTGACCGCCGTGACGACGCCCGACCCCTTCGGCGGCTCTTCCACGCGCTACAGCAACGGCGTCACTGGTTCGACCCGGACGGACCCCTTCGGCGGCTCGACGACTCGCTTCAGCAATGGGGTGACGGCGACCACGCGGCCTGATCCGTTCGGCGGATCGACGACGAGTTACAGCGACGGCACTCGTGCCACGACGCGCACGGACCCGTTTGGCAATCAGGTGACGACTTATTCCGATGGCCGCCGCGAGACGATTCGTCCCGACCCGTTTTCTTCCGCTCCGGCGAAGCAGGATGGGTCGAAGGAGCGGAAATGATAGGGGTGCCGCCCAACAGGGCGCTTGAAACCCTCCGTCGGCGGTGCAGTCTCCCGTGTCTTACCCCATGAAGCGTCATCTCCCTCTCTGGGCCGCCTTGGTCGCCCTTGTCCTTGCTCTCCCGGCCATCGCCGCGGAGCCCTTTACTTCTGGTCCAGGCTGGCTGGAATTCCCCGCCGGCAAGGGCCCCGGCGCCGGCAAACACGTCGTGCTGCTCGCCGGTGACGAGGAATATCGCTCCGAAGAAGCCTTACCGATGCTCGCCCGCATTCTCTCCGAGCGCCAGGGCTTCAAGTGCACCGTCCTTTTCTCCCATGACGACGGCGTGATCAACCCGAACAACGGCGGCAGCCTCGGCAAGCCCGAGGCCCTCGACAGCGCCGACGCCCTCGTGCTCGGCCTGCGTTTCCGTAAGTGGAACGAAGCCGCGCTCGCGAAGTTCGATGCCGCCATCAAGCGCGGCGTGCCGATCGTCGCTACCCGCACCAGCACGCACGCTTTCTCCGGTATCCCCAAGGAAAGCGCCTTCGTCGCCTATAACTGGAACAACAAGGGCGGCTTCGGTAAGAATGTCCTCGGCGAGACCTGGGTCAGCCACTGGGGCAACCACAAGGGTGAGGCCACCCGCACGGCCGTCGAACCTGGTGCCGAGAAGCTCGCGATCCTCAATGGCGTCGGCGTCATCTTCGGAGATACCGATGTCTACGAGGCGTACCCGCCCGCCGATGCGCAGGTCCTCCTCCGCGGCTTGGTCCTCAAGGGCATGAATCCGCAAGATCCCCTGAGCGAACGCGCGAAGAAGCGTGTCACCGACAAGCTGGAGCAGGGCATCAATTCGCCCGCGATGGCCGTGGCCTGGACTCGCGAAGTCCCCAATGCCGGCGGCACCAAGAACCGCGTGTTCACCACCACCATGGCCTCCGCCAGCGACCTCGCCGATGAATCGCTCCGCCGCCTCGTCGTCAACGGCGTCTTCTGGGGCCTCGGCCTCGAGGTGCCCGCCAAGGCCGACGTCACGCCGGTCGTGGAATGGAAGCCCAGCAAGTATTCCTTCAATATGTTCCACCGCGGACTCAAGGCCGAGGATTTCGCGGGCGTGCTGCCTCCGCCCGTCACCGCACCGCCTGCCAAGAAGAAGAAATAAGCCGTCGGCTTATTTCTTGCCACACGGGCGCATCGCAGGATGCGTCCGTCTTGTTCAGGCGCGGATGCCGCGGTTCACCAGCAACTGGATCAACGCGTCGTTATAGATGATGTAGGCGCCTTCGCGGGCGGTGGCGTCGCGCACCTCGATATCGTCGCTCACGACGAACCAAGGCGCATCCACGGTCTTGTCCTTGGCCACCAGGTCCATGATGTCATGATCAGCCTTGGAGCCAGCACGGCTGAAGGTAACCCGCACGCGTGAATTCGTCGTCTTGAGCGCCGTCTGCTGGCCATCGAAACTCACCCAGACGTGGAGGCCGGGCGCATCATCGGCGAGCTTCTCGGCGAGCTGCACGACCTTCTGGCGGGCGGCGGTGTCGAGCATGAAACGGCTTTCGCCTTGGGCGTTCTTCTTCGCCGTCAGGCGCAGGCCGAGGTAATCTTGGCGCAGGCAGGCGAAGTTGTTGGCATCGAGGGCGAGGCGGGCCTTCTCGCCGGTGGCCACGGCGCGCTCAAGTAACGCGAGCGGCCCGGACTGCTTCTGCTCGTGGAAGGCGCGGTCCGCCATATAGGATCGGCGGCGATGGATGTCGCGGCGATAAAGGTCCGCGTGGCGCGAGTCGACGAGGCCGGACTCCTCGGCGAGGAGGAGGGCGCTCTCGATTGATTTCAACTCGCGCGCATCGGCGCCGTTGATCTTCGCCGAGATGCGCTCGAGGAAGGGGTCGGAGGGTTGGTCGCGCTTCTCGAGTTCGTAGCGGACCTTCTCGATGTGCTCCGTGAGGCGCTTCTCGAGGGCGACGACTTCCGGCAGGGCCTGACCGGCGGTGCGCAGATAGCGGCGGAGTAGTTTGAGCATCTCCTCCATCTGCGGGATGGCCTGGCGGAGTTCATGCTCCTTGGCGAGGAAGGGGTCGGCGTCGCGCTGGGCCTTGCGGACCTTCTCGACGGTCTCCGTGGTGAGCTGGCGGAGCTTGGCCACTTCTTCAGAAGCAGATTTCAAGGTGCGCGCGTCGGCCAGCCAAGGGCGGATTTCCTCGGAGAGGAGTTCTTCAGCGATCTCGCGGGCCTTTTTGGCCACGTGTTCGCGGGCACGATCCAGCTCGCCACGCAGGCGGGCGACTTCGGTTTCTTCCGCGGTCAGCTTGGCTTGCAGGGCCACGATGTTCGCCTCGAGTACGGCGGCTTGCTTGGCGGCTTCCTGGGCCTGGCGTCCGGCATCCTCGCGGGCCTTGCGGATCTCGGTGTCCTTTGCTTCGAGTTCATTGGTATGCTGGCGACGAATCTGTCGTCCTTCGTTTTCACGGGCGGCTTTACCTTGGGAGAGTTCCTGCAGCAGTCGTCGCACGGTCTTGCCGGCGGAGTCGAGGGCGTCGACGGAGTCGAGCGGTTCCTTTTCCGTGGCACCACCGAGCTTGGCCATGGCCGACTTCCATGCTTTGGTTTCAGGCTTATTGGCCTGCGCTTTGGCGTTGGCCAATAAGCGGGGGAGGAGGTCCGCGGGCAGGGCGGCGTCCTTCTGTTCGGCCTTATTGTTCCAGAGGACACAGAGCAGGGCGGTGCGTGGTCCGCCGATGGCGCCAGCGAGTTCGTCCAGGTGTTCAAGCAGCTTCGCCTTTTCGCACTTCAGGGCCTCGGCGTACCAAGGAAGGTGCTCGGCGATGGCGGCGGTGTCCAAGGCCAGATGGGCGAGGCGTTTCTTGAATAGCCACTTGGCATCGCGCAGGAAGGGTTTGCGGTGGATGTAGCCCCCGGGAATCTGCTTGGCGAGGGCGAGCAAGGGGGTCTCAGCGACATGCTCCAGGTCCATGACAAGCTGCTCGGAGAGAATCTTCCGGTGCGGATCGACAGCCTCGTTCTTGTAAGAAAATTGCCCCATGACCCCAGCGTACCCACTGGTGGGCACGGGGCAAGGTCATGGCTGGCCCGGCGGGCGGTTTTCTTGCTTCGGTCTCGCCAGCGGGGAGGGAAGGGCGTTCGTTCGGGCCTGCCTGATGCGTTCTTCCGCCTCCATCGTCATCCCTCTTTGCTCGGCCGTAGGCTACACCTTCGCCGCGATGGCCCTCAAGCGGGCCATGGATGGCGGCCATCCTTGGCGGGTCCTGTTCATCGTGAACCTGATCGGGGCCGTCCTTTTCCAGACCTGGTTGCTGCATGGGGGCGAGCCCTTCACGGCGACGAACATCACCCATGCGGTCTTGGCGGGCACGGCTTTCTTCATTGGTCAGGTCTTTACCTTTGTTGCGATCAGCCGGGGCGACATCTCCATCGCGACGCCGGTGCTCGGCACCAAGGTCGTCTTCGTCGCGCTCCTGGTCTTCCTGACGGGTGGCGAGGAACTTGGCTGGAAACTCTGGGTGGCTACTTTCCTGACGACGTTGGCCCTGGCCTTGTTGGGCGGCGAGTGGCGCGCCAACCGTGAGCGACTGCTGGTCAGCGTTGGCTTCGCCTTCCTGGCCTCCATCGCTTTTGCGGCCACGGACGTGATGCAGCAGCTTTGGGTCCCGGCTTTCGGTTTCGGCCATTTCGGCCCGGTGATGTTCTTGACGGTGGGAGCTTTGTCGTTCGCCCTCATTCCGTTCTTCTCCGCGCCATTGAGTCAGATGCCTCGCTCGATGGTCGTCTGGGCTTTCGGCGGTGGGCTCCTGCTGACCATTCAGGCCATGGGCATCGCCTACTGTATCGCGGTCTACCACGAGGTCACCGTCACCAACGTCCTCTACAACACCCGCGGTCTTTGGAGCGTCGCGTTGGTGTGGGTCGTCGGGCATTGGTTCTCTAATTCGGAGAAACACGCAGGCCGGAGCATCATGACCCGCCGATTGATCGGGGCCCTGATTCTATTGGCCGCGGTCTACCTCAGCCTAGCCTGATTAAAGGTCGGCGTTGTCGATCAGGCGCGTCGCGCCCAGATGACAGGCTATCGCGATGGCACAGCGGAGCCCGGCGGTCGAGGCGACGGGCGCCATCGTCTCGAGATCGACAATCTCACAGTATTGAAGCTTGAGCGCAGGCTGAGTTGTCAGGACGGCGACCGCTGCATCCCGCAGGCGCACGGCGTCGGTGACGCCGGCTTGGGCGAGGGCTTTGGCCGCGGCCATGGCGGCGGGGATGGCGCTCGCCTGCGTCAACTGTTCGGCGGAGAGATAACGGTTACGCGAGCTCATCGCCACCCCGTTAGGTTCGCGGATGGTCTCGTGCGCGATGATTCGGACGGGGATATGCAGGTCGCGCACCATGCGACGAATCACCGCGAGCTGCTGAAGGTCCTTGCGTCCGAAGACGGCGACATCCGCCTGCGCGGCGTTGAAGAGCATGGCGACGACGGTGGCCACGCCGCGGAAGTGCCCGGGGCGGAATTCGCCGCAGAGCTTGGCGGAGATGCCCTCGACGTCGACCCAGGTTGAAGCGCCGGCCGGATAGAAATCCGCGGCGTCGGGTGCGAAGATCAGGCTGGCGCCCGCGGCTTCGCAGCCGCGGCGATCGTCCTCGAAGGTCCGCGGATATTTTGAGAAATCTTCGTTGGGGCCGAACTGGGTCGGGTTGACGAAGATAGCCACCACGACGAAGGCAGCCTCTTGCTTGGCCCGGCGAATCAGGCTGAGGTGGCCTTCGTGGAGGCAGCCCATCGTGGGCACGAATCCGATGGCCTTGCCGGCCTGGCGGGCCCGGGCGACCGCGGCGCGCAGTTCGGGGATGGTGTGGACGACCTCCATACCATCAACCTAGGCAGGACCAGCGAAGGCGCAAGGCGCAGTTGTAGGCGGACTCCCTGCCTGTCGTTTTGTTCATAGGAGACCCCCATTCCTTTCTTGGCAGCAAGGGGGCGGACTCCAATGTCAGAACTCTCCCTCCTATAAGTCATGTCGCACTTCCCTAATGTCCCGGTCATCGAGTTCGAAGGATCGAAGTCCAAGAACCCTTTCGCCTTCAAGCACTACAACCCGGACGAGAAAATCGGCGGGAAGAAGATGAAGGATCACATGCGCTTCGCCGCGGCCTACTGGCACGTGATGCGCAACAGCCTCTCCGACCCGTTCGGCGCCGGCACCGCCCTCACGCCCTGGGATGATGGCTCCGATTCCCTCGACAACGCCCTGCGTCGTATCCCGGTCTTCTTTGAGTTCCTCCAGAAGTGTCAGATCGACTTCTACTGCTTCCACGACCGCGACATCTCTCCCGAAGGCAAGACCCTCACCGAGACGCATGCGAACCTCGCCCGCGTCACGAAGGAGCTGAAGGCCTTCCAGAAGGGCACCGGCAAGAAGCTCCTCTGGGGCACCGCCTGTCTCTTCTCCCACCCGCGCTATGCGCAGGGTGCCGGCACTTCGCCCAACGCCGAGGTGTTCGCCTACGGCGCCAGCCAGGTCCGCCACGCGCTTGAGGCCACCAAGGCCCTCGGCGGCGAAGGTTACGTCTTCTGGGGTGGACGCGAAGGCTACGCCACGCTGATCAACACCGACATGAAGCGTGAGCTCGACCACCTCGCCGCGCTCCTGCACCTCGCTGTCGACCACGCCAAGAAGATCGGCTTCAAAGGCCAGTTCCTCATCGAGCCCAAGCCGCGCGAACCCTCGACCCACCAGTACGATTCCGATGCCGCCGCCTGCCTCAACTTCCTCCGCGAATACGGCCTCCTGAAGCACTTCAAGCTGAACCTCGAGACCAATCACGCCACGCTCGCCGGCCATACGATGGAGCATGAGATGGAAGTCTCGATCGGCGCGGATGCCCTTGGCTCGGTCGACGCCAACCGTGGCGATACGCTCGTCGGCTGGGACACCGACCAGTTCCCGACGGACCTCTACCTCACGACGAACATCATGCTGCGCATCCTCAAGATGGGCGGCTTCACCAAGGGCGGCCTTAACTTCGACGCTAAGCGTCGTCGCGAATCGCACGAGCCCGTCGACCTCTTCCACGCCCACATCGGCGGCATGGACGCCTTCGCCCGCGGCCTCAAGATCGCCCACGCGATCATCAAGGACGGCAAGATGGATAAGTTCGTCTCGAACCGCTACGCCTCCTGGGACAGCGGCATCGGCAAGAAGGTCGAGTCCGGCAAGGCCACCCTCGCCCAGCTCGACGCCTACGCCCAGGGCATCAAGGCACCGACGCTCGCGTCCGGTCGCCAAGAGATGCTCGAGAACCTGATCAACGAGTATATCCGCTGAGGCTATGGCGATCGTCCTGGGTCTTGACCTGTCCACGCAGAGCGCGACGGCGCTCGTGCTGGACACGGCGAAAGGCACGACGGTCGCCCGCGCCCGCGCGGCGTTCGGCGCCGACTTCCCCGACCGCGGACATCCGGAAGGATTCCTCCGCGGAGGGCAGGGCGGTGAAGTGCACGCTGATCCGCTCCTCTGGCTTGATGGCCTCGAGCTCGCGCTCGAGCGTCTCGCTAAACTGACCGACCTCTCGCAGGTCGACGCGGTCTCCGTCTCCGGCCAACAGCATGGCAGCGTTTACCTCGTCGCCGGCTATGAAGCCGCGCTCGCGGACGGTAATCCCGCCACGTCGCTCTCTGCCAAGATCTCTCCGGTCCTCTCTCGTTGCTCTTCGCCGATCTGGATGGACTCGTCCACCGCGGCCGAATGCGCCGAGATCGCCGCCGCCCTCGGTGGCGACCAGGCCGTCTGCGACCTGACCGGCTCCGTCGCCACGCAGCGCTTCACCGGCCCGCAGATCCGTCGCTTCGCCAAACTCGAGCCTGCCGCCTGGGCCAAGACGAAGCGCATCCATCTTGTCTCTTCCTTCTTCGCTTCGGTACTCGCCGGTAAGGATGCCGCGATCGATACCGGCGATGGCGCGGGCATGAACCTGATGGATATCCGCAAAGGTGATTGGGCTACGGCCGCGCTCGCCGCGACCGCGCCCGATCTCGCCACCAAGCTTCCGCCGGTCCGCCCTGGTTCGACCGTGGCCGGCGGCATCTCCGCTTACTTCATCGCGCGATACGGTTTCTCCCCGAAGTGCCAGGTCGTCATCGGGACCGGCGATAATCCTTCCAGCCTCGTCGGCATGGGAGCCTCGAAGCCGGGCAAGGTCGTGATCAGTCTCGGCACCAGCGACACGCTTTTCGCCGCGATCGAAGGCATCCGCACCGACTCCGCCGGCCTCGGCCACGCTTTCGGTAATCCGATGGGCGGCAGCATGAGCCTCGTCTGTGTCCGTAACGGCTCGCTTGCCCGCGAAGCCATCCGTCGCGAATGCGGTCACGCCGACTGGCCGGCTTTCTCCGCCGCCGTCGACGCCACTCCCGCCGCCGTCTCCGCCGTGCTGCCGATGGAAGAGCCCGAGATCACGCCTCGCCGTGCTGCCGGCCGCATCGCCTTGGGTGCGCCCGCCACCCAGGCCACGCTTCCGCGCGCCGCCGTCGAAGGCCAGGCCCTCAGCCTCCGCTACCATAGCCGCTGGGTCGGCACCCCGACCACGCAGTTGCTCCTGACGGGTGGGGCCTCCGAGAACCCTTCCGTGGCCAAGATCTTCGCGGACGTCTTCGGCGCCCCGGTCCTGCGTCTGGCCGTCTCTGATTCTGCCGCCTTGGGCGCCGCGTTGCGCGCCGCCGAGGGGGCTTGCGGGGCCAAGATGGCCGACCTGGAGCCCGTTTTCTGCGCCCCGGCCCCTGGCGTCGTCCAGCCGAACCCGGCCCTCCGGGCGGCCTACGACAAGCTGGAGGTCGAACTGGGCCAATCGCTGTCGCGAAAGGCATAAATTGGGGTCTGTGAGCATTGCCCACTTGAACAAAGCGGGGTGATTGGCTGACATAGGGGCTCACCCCCTACGCACCATGTCACAGCGCCCTGTTACCCTCTTCACCGGCCAGTGGGCCGACCTCAAGATCGCCGACCTGCTCCCCAAGGTCAAAGCCATGGGCTACGAAGGCGTCGAGCTCGCCTGTTGGGGCGACCACTTCGACGTCGTCCGCGCCGTCAACGAGAAGGGCTACGTCGAATCCGTCTGGGAACTCCTGAAGAAGCACGACCTCGGCTGCTGGGCGATCTCCTCCCACCTCGTCGGCCAGGCCACCTGCGATAATATCGACGAACGCCACCAGTGCATCCTCCCCGCCCACGTCTGGGGTGACGGCAATCCGGAAGGCGTCCGCCAGCGTGCCTGCGCCGAGATGGCCCTGACCGCCCAGGCCGCCCGCAAGTTCTTCGACGCCGGTAAGGCTTACATGGCCGACAAGCCGAAGGGTTCCGGCAAGACCGTCGTCAACGGGTTCACTGGTTCCTCCATCTGGCACGCCATCTACGCCTTCCCGCCCACCAACCAGGCTTATCTCCAGAAGGGTTACGATGACTTCGCCAAGCGCTGGAAGCCCATCCTCGAGGCGTTCGAGAAGCACGACGTCTACTTCGGACTGGAAGTACACCCGACCGAGATCGCCTTCGATATCGCGTCCGCCCAGCGCGCGCTCGACGCCGTCGGCAACCACAAGCGCTTTGGCTTCAACTACGACCCCAGCCACCTCGGCTACCAGGGCGTCGATTACGTGAAGTTCATCCGCACCTTCGGTAAGCAGATCCACCACGCCCACATGAAGGACGTCTGGTGGGGCCACGGCGACGGCACCGTCGGCGTGTTCGGCGGCCACACGGATTTCTGCGACCCTCGTCGCGCCTGGGATTTCCGCTCCGTCGGCCGCGGCGACATCAAGTTCGAGGACGTCATCGTCGCCCTCAATGACGTCGGCTACGCCGGCCCGCTCTCCGTCGAATGGGAAGACGGCCGCATGGATCGTTTCTTCGGCGCCGCCGAATCGGCCGCGTACGTCAAGAAGCTCGCCTTCCCGAGCAACAAGGTCGCCTTCGACGCCGCCTTCGACAAGTCCGCCCAGGGCAAGTAATCACCTCTCTAACGAACATATCTCATGGCAACCAAAGTAGGCGTCATCGGAGCAGGGGGCATGCTCCAATACCACGCGGCCGGCTTCAAGCAGGCCTACGCGGAAATCGTCGCCGTCGCGGATCCCGCGCCGGGCGCCGCGAAGAAGGCCGCCGAGAAGTGGGGCATCCCGCATCATTATGAATCCGTCGACGCCATGCTGGCTGAGCGCAAGGAGATCCAGGCCGTCAGCGTCATCGTCCCGAACAAGTTCCACGCTTCGCTCGCCATCCAGTGCCTCAACGCCGGCAAGCACGTGTTCTGCGAGAAGCCCCCGGCGCTCAGCGCTCCGGAAGTTCTCGAAATCACCGCCGCTGCCAAGAAGTCGGGTAAGCACGTGATGTTCAATTTCAACAACCGCGCGCGCCCTGAGTCGCAGGCGATGATCAAGTATGTCGAGCAGGGGCTCGTCGGTAAGATCAACTCCGCGCAGGCGAAGTGGATCCGCCGTACCGGCATCCCGGGCTTCGGCGGCTGGTTCACCACCAAGGAACTCTCTGGCGGCGGTCCGCTCATCGACCTGCTGCACATGGTCGACCTCGCGATGTATTTCATGGGTTACCCCGAGCCGGCGCACGTGCTCGGACAGACCTTCAACGACTTCATCGAAGACAAGTCCTTCAAGGGCCCGTGGGGCATCCCGGATCGCGTCGGCGGCGTCACCGACGTCGAGAACGCCGCGCATGGCTTCGTGACCTTCAAGACCGGCCAGGTGCTGACCCTGCAGGTTTCTTGGGCTGAGATGATCAAGCGCGAGGAAGTCTCCGTCGTCTTCCAGGGCACCAAGGCCGGCGGTAAGGTCGAGCGCCTCTTCGGCATCGACGGACTCGACAACACCGCGATTGATACCTGCGAACTCTACGTCCAGGAAAACGGCAATAGCGTGAACCGCTCCATCGTCACGCCTGCGTGCGAGGACATGGGCCGCATCGCTTCCGCCGCGAACTTCATCGAGGCCATCGAAGGCCGCGCGAAGCCGCTGAACACCCCTGAGCAGGCCTACCGCCTGATGCAGGTCATCGACGCCATCTACGCCTCGGCGAAGACCGGCAAGCCCGTCTCCCTCTGATTCACACACCTATGGCATCCCTTAATCGCAAACTCCGCATGGGCATGGTCGGCGGCGGCCGCGGCGCCTTCATCGGCGGCGTGCATCGCATGGCTGCAGCCCTCGACGGCAAGATTGACCTCGTCGCCGGCGCGTTCTCCTCGGATCCCGAGAAGTCCCGCCTCTCCGGTCAGGACCTCTGTCTCGACCCCGCCCGCGTGTACGCTTCGTATGCCGATATGGCCAAGGCTGAGGCCAAGCGCCCGCTCGGCGACCGTATCGACTTCGTGTCGATCGTCGCGCGTAACGACATGCACTATCCCGTGGCCAAGGCCTTCCTCGAAGCTGGCATCCACGTGATCTGCGAGAAGCCCCTCGCGTTCTCCCTCGCCGAGGGCAAGAAGCTCCGCGCCGTCGTCAAGAAGAGCGGCCTGGTCTTCGCGCTGCTGCATAACTACACCGGCTACCCGATGGTCAAGGAAGCCCGTGACTTCGTGGCCGCCGGCAAGCTCGGCAAGATCAATAAGGTCCTCGTCGAATACCCGCAGGGTTACGCCATCGGCGCCCTGCAATCCGGCCAAATCCAGAAGATCGCCAACTGGCGGATGGACCCGAACTGCTCGGGCGTCTCGAACTGCGTGGGCGATATCGGCACGCACGCCGAAAACCTCGTCCATTACGTCACTGGCCTCGAGATCAAGGAAATCGCCGCCGACCTCAGCACCTACATCCCGGGCCGTTTGCTTGATGATGACGCCAACATGCTCGTCCGCTACAAAGGCGGCGCGAAAGGCGTCCTGCACGCCTCGCAGATCTCCACTGGCGACGAGAACAACCTCAACATCCGCGTCTACGGCACCCTGGCTTCCCTCGAGTGGCACCAGGAACACCCGAACGAGCTGATCGTGAAGTATCTCGACCAGCCCCGCCAGACGCACCGTCGTGGTAACTCCTACAACGGAGAAGCCTGCAAGAAGTACAGCCGCACGCCGTTTGGTCACCCCGAAGCCTTCATCGAAGCCTTCGCGAACATCTATCGCGCTGCCTCCGAAGCCATCACCGACCGCCTCGAAGGCCGCAAGGCCCCGAAGGGCGGCTACGACTTCCCGTCGATCGACGATGGCGTCACCGGCATGGCCTTCATCGAGGCCGCGGTGAAGTCCTCGAAGGGCAACGCCCGCTGGACGAAGCTCGCCGACTAAGGCGCGCGCCAGTCCGTCACGAAGGCCCCGGCTTCCGGGGCCTTTTTATTTGTTCAGCCACCAGATGCTCGCGTTGAGCACGGTGGCGAAGCTGACCCAGAGCAGGTGGGGAATCTGGAGCAGGGCCTCGACGCGGTGCTGCGGCCAGAGCTGGCGGATCCAGATGACGAGCAGGATCAGGTAGCCGAGGATATCGATGAGCGCCAGGTCCGGGCGATGCAGGCCGAAGAAGAGCAGGGACCAGAGCGAGTTCACGAGCAGGATGATGAAGAACGTGCG
>SXGQ01072043.1_pt1 | contig 37543 bp, 35 predicted proteins | sample 3178371 | NCBI WGS metagenome assembly SXGQ01 (sample SAMN11356859, study PRJNA531348) | freshwater metagenome | isolation source: freshwater sample F1-20 | place: China: Fuxian Lake, Yuxi | collected 2017-12-25 | reverse complement strand
TCGCGGGTTCGATCCCTGCCCGCCCCACGGGACACCTGTCGCTCATCGTCGCCACCGATCGTCGCTACGGTTTTCCTCGGTGCCGCCCACCCCTGATCGACCTTCTCTTCCCCGTGTGCTCGGTCTGGTCGATGTCACGGCCAGCGGTGTCGGAATCATCGTCGGTGCGGGCATCTACGTTCTTCTCGGTCCGGCCACCGAGCGGGCCGGTGGACTCGTGTGGCTGGCCTTCGTGTTGTCGGCGGTCGGGTGCGGACTCACCGCCCTCAGTTACGCGGAATTGTCGTCGGTGTTCCCGCGCGCCGGCGGTGAGTACGAGTACGCCCGGCACTCGATGCATCGACACGGTGCGTTCATGGTCGGGTGGACGATGTTGGCTGGACTCACGGTAGCCGGCGCCACCGTGGCGCTGGGTTTCGCGCGCTACTTCAACTACTTCTGGCCCATCGGCTCACGTTTGGCTGGACTCGGTTTGCTGGTGGCCATGAGTTCTCTGGCCGCACTCGGCATCCGACGCTCCACGTGGGTCGTGGTGGCCTTCAGCGTGATTCAGATCGGCGGTTTGCTCTTCGTGAGTGCTGGTCGGTCGGTTCGAACTGATTGCCAGCGCGACCGACGTGGCGGTGTACGCCACGTTCTTGTTCGTCAACTTCATCGTGATCGCGCTGAGGGTCCGTCGACCCGACATGGTCCGACCCTTCCGCGTGCCCATCAGCATCGGTCGTATCCCGGTGGTTCCGGTGGTGGCCACCGTGGTGACGATCTGGATGGTCGCGCTCCTCGAACTCCGGGCCATTGCCGTGGCCGGAGCGATCATGTCGGTCGGTCTCGTGATGTCGTTGGTGCGGGGGAGTCTTCCAAAGAGCGTTCGGTGAGGGCGATTAGGGTTCGGACGTGATCGACGACGAATTCCCAAGCGTTGACGAGCCCTTGCCGATCGCGGCCCGCCTGATGCTGGATCGCCGGGAGGTGGGTGCCATCGGTTTTGGTTGTTGGCGACTCACCGATCCTGACATCGGTCGGTCGGTTGCCCTCGTGGAGCGGGCCATCGACCTCGGGATGAACCTGATCGACAACGCCGACGTCTACGGACTCGATTGGGGCGGACGCGGTTGGGGAACCTGCGAAGAGGCTCTGGGGGAGATATTCCGTCGACGACCGGGTCTACGAGATCGAGTCGTGCTGGCCACCAAAGGCGGCATCGTGCCCGGCGTTCCGTACGTGAGCAGTAGGAAGTATCTGGAGCGCGCGTGTGAGGCATCGTTGCGCCGACTGGGCGTCGATTGGATCGACCTGTATCAGATCCATCGCGCCGATCCGTTCACACACCCCGCCGAGGTCGCCGAAGCCTTGGTGAGCCTGCGCGATCGCGGTCTGATCCGGGCCGTCGGCGTCTCGAACCACACGGTCGAACAGACGCGAGCCCTCCAACATCACGTGCCGTTTCCCTTGGCGGCGACGCAACCCGAGTTCTCGGCGGTGCAATTGGCACCGATGCGCGATGGTCTCCTCGACCATGCGCAAAAGTCGTCGTGCCGACCATTGGCATGGAGCCCGTTGGCCGGCGGACGATTGGCGACGGGGGAGGGTGTGTCGGCCGAACTCGTGACCGTGCTCGACGACATCGCGACGCGCGAGAACGTGACCCGCGGCGCGGTGGCGGTGGCCTTCGTGCTGAGCCATCCGAGTCGGCCGGTGGCCATCGTGGGTACCCAGAACCCCGACCGTCTCGGCGAACTCGCCCGAGCGGTGGACGTCCGGCTCGATCGGCGTGATGTCTACCGAATCGTCCAGGCCAGTGACGGGGTGCCGCTGCCGTGACGACGCGGTGCGAGGTCAGTTGGTTCTCGGCTCTGTGCGACGACGACTACGAACAACTCGGCGTGGTCGACGCGGATCTCCTGAGTTCGTGGTCGCATTGCCGCGACATCGTGTTGCGGGCCGAGTCGCTCGGCTACGACAACATCCTCTTGCCCTCGGGTTACGCGCTCGGTATCGACGCCACGGCCTTCGCCGGTGGCATGGCCGCCATCACCAACCGCATTCGACTACTGCTGGCCGTACGTTGCGGAGAACTCTGGACGCCCCAACTCGCCCGACAGATCGCCACCCTCGATCAGATGCTCGGTGGCCGACTGACCGTCAACATCATCTCGTCGGACCTCCCGGGTCGGGAGGAGTCGGGCCCGGTGCGTTACGAGCGCACGGCCGAGACCATGGGCGCTCTGCGACTCTTGCTGAGCGGAGGTTCCACGACTGCTCGACCGCCGTATGCCGATTTCGCCGTGAACGCCCCACGTGTGGCGCCCGGCCATTGCCCTCCGCTGTACTTCGGTGGTTTGTCGGAGGAAGCCCGTGACGTTGCAGCCCGCTATGCCGATGTGTACCTCATGTGGCCCGACACGCGCGCGAATGTCGCCACCCTGATCGACGACCTGAACAAGCGGGCGGCTTCGCATGGTCGGACGTTGCGTTTCGGGTATCGAACCCATGTGGTTGTGCGGGAGACCGAGGACGAAGCGCGTGCGGCCGCCCACCACATCGTGGCCGCGCTCGACGACGAGACCGGCGATCGCATTCGCGCACGCTCGCTCGACAGCCAGTCGACGGGCGTTCGGCGGCAGGCCGAACTCCGCGATACGTCCGCAGCGGACGGTTTCGTGGAACCCTTCTTGTGGACCGGAATCGGGCGCGGCCGCAGCGGTTGTGGAGCAGCGATCGTGGGCGATGCTGCGCAAGTGCGAGCCAAGATCGAGGACTACATGAGTCTCGGTATCGAGGCCTTCATCTTGTCGGGCTATCCGCACCTCGAGGAGTGTGAACGATTCGGTCGGATGGTGCTCCCGCACCTCGACCACGGCCCGCTGGTCTGATCCGACCCCGAACTGAAATCAGCGCGTCCAGCGGCGCATCTCGACGACTTCGCCATCGGTCGGAAGCGGGATGGAGTCCTCTTCGCCACCGATCGCCTCGATGAACTCGTCGACGTCGCCGGGATCGCCACCGATCAGCCAAACCACGCTCTCACCGTCGTGATCGGCCGGGTCGCGGGGGAGGATTCCTTCCACCACGTACTGATCGACGGTGATCATGTCGTCTTCGTCGACCACGGGGGCCACGATCGCCATCTCGATGATCGCCTCCGGATCGAGGTCTCGGAGGATGTCGATGAGTTCGGCGACGTTCACTTGTTCAGTCTCGCACGGACCCCGGGTGGCGGGCGATCATTCCTCGCCGAGCCAGCCGGGTGCGACCTGCAAGAGATACAGGCTCACGTCACGGCACCGGTCGAGGGTTCCGCAGAAGACTTCGTCGTCGTTGTGGTACACGTCAGCGAGCGGAACCTCGAGCCGGGCCACGATCGAGAGTTTGCGCTCGGGGGCATCGGTGACCGACACCGTGGAGTCGATGGCCGAGACCTCGAGTGGCAGATCGATACCACCGATTCCGGCGAGTTCGGTGGCGAGCACGAGCAGATCGGGCGGATGTCGCAGCGGCGGTAACGCCCACGTGAACAAGAGCGGGAACGAGAAGCCGGTGGGCGGCTCGTCGACGTCGGGGACGAGTTCGGCCACGGCATCTTCGAAACCGAGGAGCGCACGCGGATCGACCTCGAGCGAGAGGTGGAGGTCGATCGGGCCGTCGCAGGCCTCCTCGGGATGAAGGTCGACCTCCCAGAGTTGGCGGAGTGAGTACGTCTCGACGAAGTGCCGCTCGTCGTGGACGTGGAAGCCGTGATCGACCGCGTGACTCTTCATGTCGGCCACGAATCCGGCCACATCGATGACCGCCACGAAGACCTCCTCGTCGCCCGGGCTCGTCTCGACACTACCCTCGTCGTCGTGGAGCCCGCCCGAGTCCTGGAGATGCTGCACGACGTGGCCGATGACGTCGCGACGGCTTTGGCCGGTGTGTCCGACTGGGGTCCGTCGGGGCAACGGGATGGTCAATACGCGGCCGATCTGATCGCCGATGACGTTGCTCTTGCGGCCTTGCGGCGGGCCGGGTTCGGAATCGTGTCGGAAGAAAGCGGCGTCGAGAACCTCGATCGCGAACTCGTGGTGATCGTCGATCCGCTCGACGGATCGACCAATGCGTCACGCGGAGTTCCGCACTTCGCCACCTCGCTGAGTGTGGTCGACGGCGACGGTTGGGTGGCTTCCTTGGTGGCCCATCAGGCGCGCGACGTTCGGTGGTGGGCGCTTCGGGACGGTGGTTCGTTCCGGAACGGTGAGCGGTTGTCGATGCCCGTCGAACGAGATTGGTCGACGGCCGTCGTGGCCGTCTCGGGTCGGCCCGCCCATGACCTCGGTTGTTGGCAGTTCCGAGCGCTCGGCGCGTCAGCCATCGACATCTGCTCGGTGGCCGACGGAACCTTCGACGCGTTCATCGACCTCGTCCTCGATGCGCACGGCGTCTGGGACTACGCGGCCGCCGCACATGTGTGCGCCGAAGTCGGATTGGCCGTGGTCGACGCGGCGGGACGAGATCTCGTTGTGCTCGATCACGCGGCCCGTCGCACGCCGGTCGTGGGAGTCGGGTCCAACCACCACCATGCGATGACGGCCCGACAGCGTCAGCCGCTCTGAGCCGAGTAGCGAGGGTGGTCGAGGAGGCTCAGCCGGCGTCGGCGGCCTGCTGGCCCTGATGCCACACGCGCGACACGCTCGGGTGGCGAAGTTTGCCGAGGGCCCGAGCCTCGATCTGGCGCACGCGCTCACGGGTCACCCCGAGGAGGTCGCCGATCTCGGCCAGTGTCCGCGGCGGACCGTCGATCCCGAAGCGAGCGCGCAGGACCTCTTCTTCGCGTTCTTCGAGCCGACGGAGTTGCTCGATGAGGGCCCGACGTTCGAGGGCGGCCGCGGCCGCATCGAAGGGGGAGATCGCGGCGTCGTCGGCGATGATCTCGGCGAGTTCGGTGTCGCCCTCGTTGTCGAGCGGAGTCGACAACGACACGAGCGGACGGCGGTGCTGGCGGACGAGAGCCACTCGCTCCGCACTCACACCCGACAACTCGGCGACTTCCTCCACGGTGGGTTGACGGTCGAGCTCGGCGGCCAATTTCTCGGTGGATTGATCGATCAGTGAGTAGACCTCACGGACGTGTGAAGGCACCCGGATGGTGCGCGACGAGTCGGCCAGAGCCCGGCCGATCGACTGGCGAATCCACCACGTGGCATACGTGGAGAATTTGAAGCCCTTCTCGTGGTCGAAGCCTTCGACCGCGCGCATCAGGCCGAGGTTGCCCTCTTGGATGAGATCGAGGAGACCGAGTCCGGAGCCTTCGTAGCGACGGGCCACACTGACGACGAGTCGCAGATTGCATTGGATGAAGGTCTGGCGCGCGGCATCACCGGTGCGCACGGCCTTGTTTAGGATCGTTTTCTCGCGCCCGGCCGGCTTCGGATCGGCATCGAGACGAAGTTGGGCTTCGCGGGCATCGGCGATGGCGCCGGCCAAGCGACGTTCGTCCTCGGCCGACAAGAGTGGGTAAGCCCCGATGTCATCGAGGTATTGCCGGAGCAGTTCGCTCTCTGCATCGCTCGGACGGGGGGCCACGAGGAAAACGGTAGTTGCGCGGGTCGCATGGCTGGTGGATACCGCGTCGGACCCGATGAGGCCCAAGGTCCTCGCCGGTAGTCTGCGAGATCGTCGGGCGCATAGCTCAGTTGGCTAGAGCGCTTCCCTTACAAGGAAGATGTCGGGGGTTCGAGTCCCTCTGCGCCCACCGGATCCGATCGTGATGGACACGAAGGTTTGTCGGGTATGACGCCTTCTCCGGCGTATGGTGTGCCCATGCGCCTCGCCATTTTCTCCTGGCGTCGCGAATCGGCGCGGGAGGCGGCCGAGCACCTCGATTCGTGTGAAGGCTTCGATGGAACGGCCCCGGTGTGCTCACTCGCCGAGCTCCATCTCGTACTCGGCGCGGGCGGAATTGATGCCTTGGTGGTCGGCCACTTCGCCGTTTCACATTTCATGATCGTTCAGCCGGCACTCGAGCGTGAAGGGCTCATCGACTTCCCGCGTGTGATCGGTACTCGTGGTGAGCCGCGGAGTACGGCACCGGAGGCCACGGCCCTCGGCTTCGAGTCCGTGGTCGATCTGGGTCTCCAGACGACCGCCGCATCCTTCCGGCCCGTCATCACCGAGATTTGTCGCGTCGGCCGGAACGGATTCGTGCCGATGAACCTCTCGGACGATGATCACCGGAGCATCCGGCAGAGATTCAGCGTGCTGTACGCCGACGCGCTCGATCACGCAGTGGGAGCCTTTGTGTCCTCCGGTGAATCCGATGCCGTCATCGCGACACGGTTGCGCATTCCGGAGGCCGAAGTTCGCTCCCGCATCGAATCGATCATTCAGCGGAGTCGCCTTCTCGATCGGCGCGAACTCGGTGCCTATCACGCCGGCGCGCTCATCCTCGACGGCAGCATTTCGCCGACGATGTCGGTGCCACCTCGATCACGTTGAGGCTCAACGCGCACGCTGTTCCGGGCGAATACGAACGGCGCGCGTCGCGGTTCACCCGATCCTGGCGCGATTGACATCTGGTATCTCGTACACGTTCGACGCCGAAAGTCTGGCGGCGGCGCTGCTTGTGGATCAGCCGACGTCATCATCGTCGGGATGTTCTCGACCGGTGGCATCGTGACCGACGAAGACGTCGCAGCCGAACCGGGTTTATGGTGAGCGTGGGCATGACCGATCGCGAGATCGCGGCCACCGTTCATCTCGCGCCACAGACAGTTCGTAATCGCGTTTCGGCCATCCTCGAACGATCACGGCTCATGAATCGGACCGACCTCGCGATTCACCATCCCCAATCGAGTGTGAAGTTGTGGGAGATCGATCAGCTGTCTCACTGAGCGGCGCGTACGACGGTCCGGTAGCGGTCGGCGTTGGGGCGACTGGGATGCGGCTCACCAGCCGGTCCGGTGGCGAAGGCGCGTAGAACATTGCTGGTCGATCGGCGCACGAATTCGGTCGTTCGTGCGTCGTCCCAAACTTCGCGATCGAGCGCGTTGATCCAGCCGATCGTTCCGGTCGCGAAGACTCCGGCCCCGGATTCGGTGGAGTAATACGTCATCGCGTGTTCGTAGACGCTGTCCTTGAAAGCGATGGGTGACGACGCCAGGACCTCCAACGCGTCGGGCTCCACGCTCTCGGGCCCGAGCCCATCGACTTCGATGTCGATCAGGCGCCGGAACTTGGAGCCTCGCTTGACTCCGGTTCCCTCGAAGATCCAGTTGTCGGGAGTCACGATCGTGAGCGTGCCGGTGACACCGGCCGCGAAGTACTGCACGCCGATGAGTTCGGATTCGGGTCGCACGAGTGGCTTGTTGCGCCACTGGACGGTGGCCTGCTCGGGTTCGGTCTCGGTGATCGGGTCGGTGCCGGCCAGTCGATAGTTCGGCATCTGGCGATGGGGAAGACCCTCCGCGTTTGGTTCGAGTCGGATGTGGCGGTACACCGCATTGGCGCCGAAGAACGCGAGGTTGACGCCACGATCGCGCGCCTCCTCGAGGGTCGTGCGCATGGGCGTCGAGTAGTACTCGTCGTGACCGGTGGTCAGCAGCGCCGTGCGTCCGGCGAGTACGCGATCCAACGAATCCTCGGTGTCGCCGCTACTGGCCGTGTGGAGATCGATGTCGGTCACGTAGGTGCAGTCGAGGCCGAGTTCCTCGATGAGGGAGATGAGTGGGAGTTCGTGGGTGAGGAAGTCGGCGGAACCCCAGTTGTAGGTGCGCGCGTACGGCCGGTCGAACGACACGACCTCCGAGCGCCCGGAATCTTCGAAGCATTCGTACAGCGTGCAGCCACCCCACGGGTTGTAGGCCTGCCACGTCGTGACCGCGGAGACGACGCACAACCCACCCACGGCATCGTCTCGGCGAACCGTGAGAGGCACGTAATGGTGTCGATCAGCGCTCGAAACGAGCTTGAGGAGATACGAACCGGGCGGCCAGTCGTCGTCGATGGTGATGGTGAGAGATGCGTCCCATTCGGCGCGGAACATCTTGGTTTCGCGGTCCGCCGACGTAGTGAGTTGCCATTGCGCATCGATCTCGTCCGACTGCCACACGAGTCGTGCCATGTCGCCTCCGTACCAGCCCATGCGATAGGCCTCGACGTGCCACGACGGGGCGTCACAGGCGACGCGAAGCACGACGTCCTGACCGGGACGCGCGCTCGTGGTGTCGGCGTAACCCTCGAGCCAACCGTCGCGCAGCTTGTCGCCACCTTTGGGCACCCTGTCCTCGATCCGCCAAGCAGTGGTTCCGGGCCGGGCGTTCTCGGCGGCGAGCCAACCGGCGGTGGTGTAGGGGCGGGGCGCCAGCGTCGTCGAAGTGGTGGTGGTCGAAGTCGACGGCACGGTGGTGGGAGTCGACGAACTCGTCGTGGAGGGAAGAGCGCGTCCATCTCGGCAGGCATTGGCCAAGGCGATCAACGCGGCCGACGCAGCCGAGCCGGTGATGAGACGACGTCGACTGATCATCGGTCGCGCCAGAGTTGCCAAGGGGTCAGCGCGCGGTCGCAGCCCGACGGAACCGGCACCCACTCGGCATCTCGGGCCGCCGAAACGTACGCGGCGCAGACGATCTCGAGCATCCAACGGCCGAACTCGACGTCCATGTTGCTGGCGTGCCCAGAATCGAGGCCGGCATCGAGGGTCCGCAATTGTTCGGCGTAACCGAAATCGTCGATGAGCGGAACCTTCCAATCCGAACCACGAAAGCCGACGTCGTCTCCATCGACCTCGAGGGTCAGATGCGGGCGCAACTCGAGCCTCACCACCGAACTCGATGACGAGACTTGGGCATCCCAGATTCCTGCTTCGGGACCTTCCCAACTCGAGACAACTCGCGCGCGCAATCCCGATGCGAACTCCACGTCGACCTCGGCGTGGGTGTCGGTGTCATCGCCCGACAATCGGGCCGAAACTCGCTCGACGTCGCCGTTGCCGGTGGCGCGGGCCACGAGCACCGCGATGCCGAGCGGATGTACCCCGAGATCGAACAACACGCCGCCACCCCAGTCGGGGGAGAGGAAGCCGCCCCATGTGGGAGCCGATTGGATCGTGCGGAGTTCGAAATGTCCGATCGGGCCCACGGTCACCGTTCGCCGGACGAACTCGCGAACGATCGGTGCGAAGGCGAGATTCTCGGCGTACACCAGACGGGGTCCGGGCCGGAGTGCGCACAGTTGATCGGACTCTTCGAGCGTGCACGTCATCGGCTTCTCGAGCAACACGGCCGCGCCTCGTTCGAGGGCGTGACGAGCATCGTTCAGATGACGAGCCGGGGGAGTGCTCACCACGACGATGTCGGCCCCGGCGGGCAGATCCGCATACTCGACGACCCGAGCGCCCACGAGGGCGGCGCGCTCACGGGCGGTGGCGTCGGTTCGTGAGGCAACGGCCACGACCGATCGACCGATTCGATTGGCGGCGAGCAGATGAGCGCCCGAGATCATTCCGGCGCCGCAGAGTGCGACGGTCCGCGGGGCCATCAGTGACCGGCGAGAGCCTCGACGACAGGGGCGAAGGAGTCGATGTCCTCACTGCCCACGATGATGTACGAGAAGCCCCAGCGTTCGCGCCGAGCGAGGAGGTCCTCGGCGATCTTGCTCGGCGGGCCAACGAGCGCGAACGGGGTTTCTTCGACCATCGATTGTTCGACGCCGATCATCGACGCGATACCCGCAGCCGCGGCGTCGGGGTCATCGGTGATGTTCACGAGGAAGGCGCGAACGTTCAACTCGATGTCGGCCCAGCGATCGCCGGCCACGGCCCGCACGATGTCGACCTTGTCGTCGACGGCGGCCGCGGTCATGGTTAGGAATGCGTCGGGGCCGACCACTCCGGCACTCATGGTCGCGTTGATGCCCACGATGTCGGCCTCGCGGGCGGCGATCGACAGAACGCGCTTGCCACCACCTCCGATGAGTACGGGCGGACAAGGTTTCTGGATCGGCTTGGGGGTGCCGTTGTGTCCGGTGATGGTGTAGTGCTCGCCGGTGAACGAGTAGGGCTCGTCGGCCATGAGGCCCTTGATGATGTGCAGACCTTCGACGAAGCGGTCGATGCGCACCTTGGCCGAGTCGTACGGGATACCTGATTGCTCGTAGTCGGCGATCATCCAGCCGGCACCGAGGCCGATCTCGAGACGGCCCTCCGACAACACGTCCATGGTCGCGAGTTCCTTGGCGAGGACGAGCGGATGCTTGTAATCGTTGTCCCACACCAATGCGCCGACCCGCAACGTTGAAGTCACCGCGGCGGCGGCCATGAGCGCCGGCACCGGAGCGAGTTGATCGTCGAGGTGATCGGGCATCGTGAGGCAGCTGTAGCCGCGGTCCTCGGCCCGTCGCGCCGTCTCGGTCCATTCGCGGGCAGTGCTGATGCCGCGTGTTTGCACACCGAAGCGGAAGGGTCGGGTTGCGGAGCGATCTGAGGAGGTCATGCCGTCACGGTAGTGGGTGACCCGAAGCGATGAGAGGTGGCAGGTACGGTTGAAGTGCTGTGCGTCTTCTGTCTTGGTGGTTGCGACTCGTCGTCGTGGTGACGGCCGGGGCCCTGCTGGTGACCGCGGTCGTCGTGGCCGTCGGACCCCGACTCTGGCGGATCGCCAACGCGCACGAAGAAGTGCCGGTGGTCCTACCCGAAACCGAGACCATCGCCGACCGGACCTACGTGTACGACCGCGCCGGCAACGAGATCGCCGCCTACGAACTCGAGAACAGTCAGCCCGTCTCGATCACCGAAGTTCCGAGCGCAGTGATCGCCGCCGTGCTCGCCGTGGAGGATCGCGAGTTCTACCGACACCACGGTGTGAACGTGCGCAGCCTCTTCCGGGCGTCGTTGTCGAACTTCGAAGGCGGTGCGCGGCAGGGCGCGTCCACGATCAGTCAGCAGGTCGCCAAGGTCGATTATCTGGCCGGCCTCGAGCGCGATGGTCGCTACAAGTTGCTGCAGATCCTCTACGCGTTGCGCCTCGAGAAGGTTCGCACGAAAGCACAGATCCTGGAGCGTTATCTCAACACGATCTATCTGGGTAACAACGCGTACGGAATCCAGGCGGCGGCCGAGGTCTACTTCGGTAAATCGGTGAGTGAACTCACTCTCGTCGACGGAGCATTCCTCGCCGGTCTCATCCAGGCCCCGACGAGTTACGACCCCATTCGACGACCCGAGCCGAGTCGTCGTCGGTTCGTCGAAGTTCTGAACGCCATGGTCGACGAGGGTCTGATGCCCGCCGACCAAGCACAGGGAGTCATCGAGTGTCTCGAACCGCGCGAAGCCGACACCGACGCGGCCAAGGCCGCCCTCGACGCACGGTGTGAGGGCAGTTGGCAGATCCCCGAAGTGGTGAAGACCGTCCAGACCAAAGCCATCACCCGCACGCATTTCAGTGAAGAGGTCAAATCGTTCCTGCTCAATCGCAGCAACATCCTGGGCGACACCTACGAGGAGCGCTATTACCGCCTCTTCCGTGGCGGCCTCAAGATCTACACCACCCTCGATCCGGTCGTGCAGGCCGCGGCCGAGGCGGCGAAAGCCGCACAGTTGCCGGCCAACTCGGCCGGAGTGGAAGCGGCGGTGGTCACCCTCGACTCGATGAACGGTGCGGTGAGGGCCATGGTGGGCGGCAAGCCGTTCGCCGCCGGGCGTAACGAACTCAATCTCGCCTTGTCGACACGCCAGACCGGATCGAGTATCAAGATCTTCGTCCTGGCGGCCGCCGTGCAGGCCGGGGTGCAGAACGACGATCTGCTCGACGGCACTCTGCCGTGCGTTCTGCCCAACCCTGACGATCCCGACAACCCGTTCGTGATCGGTGAAGGAGTGTCGCGCGCTCTCGGTCCGGTGGAGGAGATGACGTGGTACTCGATCAACTGCGCGTTCAGTCGACTCGCGCTCATGACCGGACTCGACCGAGTGGTCGACACCACCTATCGCATGGCGAGCAGTTCTTATCTGTATCTCGGTCAGTCTTCGGCCGAACGCGAACCCATCCGTCCCTATGCGAGCTTTGCGACGGGAGCGAACGAGATGAGCCCGCTCGACATGGCGGCGGGTGCGCAGACGCTCGCCAATGGCGGCGTGCACAGCGAGCCCTACTTCGTGCAACGAATCGAAGGGCCGAGTGGTGTGATCTACGAACACCAGGATGTGAACACCCAGGTGCTCACTCCCGACGCCGCCGCGCGCACGACGTCGATTCTGGAGGGAGTTCTGGTGAGCGGCACGGCTCGTCGTAGCGCTCTCGACGGCCGCGTAGCGGCCGGTAAGACCGGCACGCAGGACAACAACACGAATGCTTGGTTCGTCGGCTTCACACCCGAACTCACGACCGCGGTGTGGGTAGGGCACCCCGATCGATACCTGCCGATGAACGACATTCCCGAGTTCTCGGCGGTCGGTGTGCCGCGAGTGCAGGGTGGCACCTTCCCGGCTGCGATTTGGAAGGCGACCATGGACGTCGCCTTGCGCGGTTTGCCGCCGAGCACCTTCCCAGTGCCGTCTCCGAATCCGCGTGCGGGGGCACGACTCGTGTTGCCGGGCGTCGACTGTCCGGTGGCTACCACCACGCTTCCACCCGAGCCCGAAACTCCGATCGAGCCGGAGGATCCGCTGGCCTCGACGACCACCACTCGAGCGCCGCGGACCACGACCACCATCGCGATCCCGGAATCGTCGCCGCTGACGACCGTTCCGCGTGGTGTGGTCGACGCGACCTGGCCGGTGCCGACCATCGATCCATCGGCTTTCGAAATCGAAAGGTGCGCCACGGCACCAACGGCCCCACCGAACCCCCGCTGACCGGCCCTCTGTACAGTCGGCTCATGGATCTCGGGGCCATGAACGATCTGCAGTCGATCGACACCGCGATCGAACAGGCGACCCACGCGCGAACTCGTCTCCCCGAGATCGTCGAGCACGACGCAGTCGTGGCCGAACGGGAAGCCCTCGATGTCCACATCCAGCGAGTCCGACGTGCCCAGCAATCGGCGCAGAACGAACTCGATCGGCTCGAACGCGAATCGGCCGAGATCGATGCTCATCGCTCCCGGCTCGAGAAGCAGTTGAAGACGATCATCTCGCCACGTGAAGCCGAAGCCCTCCAACACGAGATGCAGGTGCTCGCGGCGAACCGCAACGAACTCGACGATCGGGGTATCGAGCTGCTCGAAGGATCATCGGCGGCCGATGATGAAATCGTCGGGCTCGAGTCGCGGGCCGAACGAACCCGAGCCAGTGAGGCAAGCCTGGCCGAGCGTCGACGGATGGCCGAGGAGCGAGCCGACTCCGAACTCGGCAGTCTGGAGAACCGTCGGCGCGATGCCGCGGCCGCCTTGGATCCCACCGATCTCGCGGTTTACGAACGGCTTCGCAAGGCGCTCGGTGGCATAGCGGTTTGCCGCATCGAGCACGGCGCGTGCACGGGGTGTCGGATGGAGATCTCGATCGCCGAACTCGACTCGATCAAGCGCCAATCCGCCGAGGTCGCGGTCGAATGCCCCAATTGCACGCGCCTTCTCGTACGGTGACTCCGTGTTCTTCTGGTTCATCGGTACCGCCGTTCTGGCCGTCTGGTACGTGTTCCACGACGCGCGCTTCGACAACAGGTTCCTGATCGTCGGTGCGCTCGTGCCCGACGTGATCGACGCGATTTGGGGAGGTGCGCGGGGCTTGCACTCACTGATCGGGAGCGTCGCGGTTCTCGTCGTGGTGATGCTGACCACGATCGGTCGGCGGGTCGTGCGCCGACGTCTGCTCGCCGTCCCGATCGGACTTTTCTTGCATCTCGTGTTCGACGGCGCCTTCGCGAACACCGGAGTGTTCTGGTGGCCTTTCACCGGGCTGTCGTTCGATTCCGCCCGTCTGCCGGTGGCCGAACGGGGAATGCTGAACATCGCCCTGGAAGTGATCGGTGTCGGCCTGTGCGTGCATGCCTGGCGGATCTTCGGACTCGGTCGGCCCGATCGACGTCGGGACTTCGTTCGAAACGGGACGCTCACTCGATGACGGGTCAGATCATCCTGGTGCGGCACGGCCGAACGGCGCTCAACGCGCAAGGTCGGATGCAGGGTCGCCTCGACGAACCGCTCGATGACGTCGGTCGTCGACAGGCGGCGTCACTCGGTGCGTATCTGTCGGCCGAACTCGGTCCCGACGACATCGTGGTGAGCAGCCCGTTGCAGCGCGCGCGTCACACGGCCGAGGCGATCGCCGCCGGTCGCGAGGTGATCGTGGACGAACGCTGGATCGAACTCGCCTACGGCGAATTCGACGGCCGACTCCAGAGCGACGTGCCGGCGACCACGTGGGCGCAGTGGCGCAACGACGATTCCTTCGCTCCGACCGGGGGTGAGTCCTTGCAGGAGGTGTCGTCGCGGGTGGTGGACGCCTGCGCACACTGGGTCGCTTTCGCCACCGATCGCCGAATCGTGGTGGTGAGCCACGTTTCGCCCATCAAGGCCGCCATCGTGTGGGCGCTGGGCGCCGATCTCGCTCTTTCGTGGCGGATGCGCCTCGATACGGCCGCGGTGTCGCGCTTGGCGGTGGCCGGAGAATCGGCATCGCTCACCTCGTTCAACGAAACCCACCACCTGTAAGGACTTCGGCCGGTCACTTCTCGGGCTGAACGGGGCGACGACTACGCTCTCGTCGTCCCATCGACAAGGAGTAGTCATGCCCGAAGCAGTGATCGTCGCCACCGCCCGCAGCCCGATCGGCCGCGCCCACAAGGGTTCGCTGACCACGTTGCGAACCGACGACATGGCGGCCCAGATCGTGAAGGCCCTGATGGCCAAGGTCCCGCAGGTCAAGGGATCCGATGTCGAAGACCTCATCATGGGTGTGGGACAGCCGGCCGGCGAGGCCGGATTCAACCTCGGTCGCATCGTCGCCCTGCTCGCCGGACTTCCGGAGGCGCCCGGTGTGACGGTGAATCGCTACTGCTCGTCGTCGTTGCAGACCATTCGGATGGCGGCCCATGCGATCAAGGCGGGAGAGGGTGACTGCTTCATCGCCGCCGGTGTGGAGGCCGTGAGCCGCTACGGCTCGGGCGCGAGCGACACCGCTCCGAACGCGATCTTTGGAACACCCGGTGAGCGCAGCAAGTTGCGCTCGGGTGGTGGTCAGCCCACGTGGACTCCGCCGGCCGGACTTCCCGACGCGTACATCGCGATGGGTCAGACCGCCGAGAACGTACGCGAGGTCGAAGGAGTGACCCGCGAAGAGATGGATCAGTTCGCCAAGTTGAGTCAGGATCGCGCGAGCGCGAACGTGGCCAACGGTTTCTTCGCCGATGAGATCACGCCGCTCACGTTGCCCGACGGCACCGTGGTCGACAAGGACGACTGCCCGCGTGAAGGCACCACACTCGAGGGTCTGGGTTCGCTCAAGCCGGCCTTCCGTCCCGATGGTCAGATCACGGCCGGAAACGCGTGTCCGTTGAACGACGGCGCGGCGGCGGTCATGGTCATGAGTGACACCAAGGCCAAGGCCCTCGGACTCAAGCCGCTCGCGCGAGTGGTGTCGTCGGGTGTGTCGGCGCTGAATCCCGAAATCATGGGTCTCGGTCCGATCGAAGCGAGCCGTCAGGCGCTGAAGCGAGCCGGCCTCTCGATCGATCAGATCGATCTGGTGGAGATCAACGAGGCCTTCGCGGCCCAGGTGATCCCGTCGGCCAAGCACCTCGGGATCTCCTGGGACAAGTTGAACGTGCACGGTGGCGCGATCGCCCTCGGTCACCCCTTCGGCATGACCGGTGCGCGCATCATGACGACGCTCATTCACGGACTCCAGGAGACCGACAAGCGATACGGCCTCGAGACGATGTGCGTGGGCGGTGGCCAGGGTCTGGCCATGATCGTCGAGCGTCTCAGCTGATCATCGGCGCCGGAAGTTTGCGCGCCAAGTAACGCGCGGTCATACCAATCAGCAACAGCCCGAGTCCGGCCACACCGAAAATGGTGCGGGCCGACAGATGTCCGTATCCCCATGTGGCGAGCATCGCCACCGAGGCCGCGATGAGTTGATTGCACGCACCCGCCAAGCCCTGGGCCGCGCTCGCGCGTCCGGGCGGGGCGCCGTTGGCGAGCATGCCGCTCGCCGCCGGTTGGGCGGCGGCTTGGAAACTCGCCTCCACCACGCCGAACATGATCGGGGCCCACGGCACGGAGAAGAGTCCGTAAGTGGCGGTGAGGGGCGCGATGAACAGCAACGACACGAAGGCCACGCGCACTCGGTTGGTGCGATCGGCCAAACGTCCTCCGAAGCGCGACAACAGTACGAACGGCGCGGCGTAGGCGGCCAGACTCAGGCCGACGACCATGTCACTCGCACCGATATCGGTGAGATAGCGATCCCACAGGCTGTCGTAGATACCGACCGGCAGAGCGATGGCCACGAGGAAGAGAATCGGCACGAGAACAGAGCGCTGACGCAGGAGTCCGAAGGCGAGACGATTCGACTCGCCGGTGCGCACGAGTTTGGGCAGTTTCTGGCTGCTGACGATCAAGGTCGCGAGCGTTGCGGTACTGGCGAAGAGTACGAACGGCCAACGAAGGCCGAGCGGACCCACGAGGAAGCCGCCGATCACGGGCCCGGTCACGAATCCGCCGAGTTCGATGCCGCGCATCGCACCCATGCGTTCGGAGGTTCCGCTCGTCGACAACGACGCCATCAGCGCGTACGCCGGGGGCATGAAGCATCCGGTGGACATGCCACCGATCGCCCGGGCCAGCACGAACACCCACAACGACGATCCGGTGGCGAAGATCAGATTGGCGGTGATGGCGAGCAGCGTGCCGACGATCAACAGTGTCTTGGCGTGGCCGCGATCGGCCAGCGGCGCGACGAGCACCATCATCACGAACGACGACAAGAAAGCGGCCGCGGCGATGAAGCCGAGGCCGGCGTCGGTGAAACCGTATCGATCCTGCAGGTTGCCCATGAGCGCGAACACGAGGCTGTTGCTGGCGGCCAGGATGAAGGCGGACGAGAGAAGAACTCGTTCGGTGGTGCGGGTCGAGCTCACGTCAGCCACGCGCCCAATCGATGGCCGCATCGCTGAACTCGGGCCAGAGACGCAACGCCTCGGCCGACCACTCGTCGAAGTCGCGATTGGTGAGGGCCACCACCGCGAGGTCGAGTTCCGGGTCGACCCAGGCCATCGTTCCGCTACCTCCGAAGTGTCCGAAGGTTGCTGGCGAATTACGGGTGCCGGTCCAGTGGGGCGACTTGTCGCCACGAATCTCGATGCCGAGCCCCCACGGATTGGGCAAGTAGGCGCCGAGACCGGGGATCACGCCGCCGAGTTCGGCGAATTGCACCGTCGTGGCCTCGCGCGCGGTCTCGGGGCTCACGAGTCGCGGGCGCATGAGTTCGGCCACGAAGGCCGCAGTGTCGTCGAGGGTCGAGAACACGTTGTAGGCCGGAGAGCCTCGAAGTTCGGACCCGGACATACCGAGGGGGACGAACACGGCTTCACGCAGGTAATCGGCGAACGGCATTCCGGACCGGTCGGCCACATGGCGGGCCACGGTTTCGATGCCGGTGTTCGAATAGATGCGCTTTCGACCGGGCGCCATGAGTGGTTTGTCGCCGTCGAACCCGAATCCCGATGCGTGAGCAAGGAGATGACGGACCGTCGCCGGCGCGACCGGCTCATCGAGTGAGGTGATTCCTTCCTCCACGGCGATGAGCACCGCCCAGGCGGTCATCATCTTGGAGATCGAGGCGAGCCGAAACGACGCGGTGCGATCGCCACGAGATGCGACGGCCTCCCCGTTGCGCAATATCGCTGCTGAAGCCCGTTCGACGGGCCAGGTGTCGATCAGCGCGAGGACATCGGCGGCTGTGCGATCAGGCAAAGCCGGACGAGCGGATCAGTTCGGCCACTGCGAAGGCGAGATCGAGGCCTTGGCGCGCATTGAGGCGCGGATCGCACACGGTGTGGTAGCGGTCGACGAGGTCGGCCACTTGGAGGTCGTCGGCTCCACCGAGACATTCGGTCACGTTGTCGCCGGTGAGTTCGACGTGGATGCCACCCGGCCAGGTTCCTTCGGCGCGGTGGGCGTTCACGAAGCCGGAGATCTCGCGAAGGATGTCGTCGAAGTGCCGGGTCTTGTGGCCGCTGGTCGAGGTGAAGGTGTTGGCGTGCATCGGATCGCAGGCCCACACGACCGGATGACCGGCGTCGGTGACGGCGCGCAACAAGGGCCGCAGTGCATCCTCCACCTTGTCGGCACCCATTCGGCTGATGAGGGTGAGACGACCGGGAACTCTCGCCGGGTTCAACGCTTGGCAGAGTTCGAGGACGTAGTCGACGTCGGTGGCCGCCCCGATCTTGCAACCGACCGGGTTGCCCACGCCGCGAAGGAACTCGATGTGCGCGCCGTCGAGTTGGCGGGTGCGCTCACCGATCCAGAGCATGTGCGCCGAGCAGTCGTACCAGCCGCCGGTGAGTGAATCCTGACGGGTGAGGGCTTCTTCGTAGCCGAGAAGGAGTGCCTCGTGGCTCGTGTAGACATCGACTTCGTGGAGCGACGAGGTGTTCTCGGTGTCGACTCCACAGGCGCGCATGAAGCGAAGCGCACGATCGATCTCGGTGGCGAGTTGTTCGTATCGCTGACCCTCCGGACTCGAGCCCACGAACTCCTGCGTCCAGGCGTGCACCCGCGACAGGTCGGCGAAGCCTCCCTTGGTGAAGGCACGCACGAGATTCAGGGTGCTGGCCGACTGGTGGTACGCCTGTACGAGTCGGTCGGGGTCGGGAATGCGCGCCGCCGGTGTGGGGGTGGGGTCGTTGACGATGTGACCGCGGAAGCTCGGAATCTCGAGGTCACCGATCTTTTCGGTGGCACTGCTGCGGGGCTTGGCGAACTGGCCGGCGATGCGCCCCACCTTCACCGTGGGCACACCGAGGCTGTAGGTGAGCACCACCGCCATCTGCAGGATCACCCGCAGTTTCTCGCGGATGTTGTTGGCCGAGAAGTCGTCGAAACTCTCGGCACAGTCGCCGGCCTGCAGGAGGAATGCGTTACCCGCCGACACTTGGGCCAGCGCGTTCTGCAATGAGCGAGCCTCGCCGGCGAACACCAGCGGGGGATAGGAAGCGATCTGCTTCAGCGCCCGCTCGAGGTCGCCCTCATCGGGCCAGTCGGGCTGCTGCACGACGGGAAAAGCGCGCCATGAGGTCGGGGTCCACGTCGAGGGCATGAAAAAAGCCTAACGACCCGGCACCAGAAGGCGCCGGGTCGTTTTGGAAAGGGAACGAATGGGGACGAAGCCCGATGAATCAGGCGGCGAAGATGCCGTCGGCTTCTTCCTTCAAGCCGGCCACGGCGCGGCTCACGAGTCGGCGGGCCGCCTCGGCCGTGACGCCCAACTTCTCGCCGACTTCACGGAAGCTCTTGCGCTCACCGTCGATCAGACCGAAGCGGGCTTCGACCGCGTAACGGGCGCGGGCATCGAGGGTGTCGAGAAGCTTGGAGAGCTGCTCGGTTTCTCCCTGAGCGATGATGTGGTCCTCGGGCGTCGGGTCGCCGTTGGCCATGAGATCGCCGAGGGTTGCGTCGCCGTCGTCACCGATCGTCTTGTCGAGCGACACCGGTGTGGTGAGACGGTGGAGTTCAGCATTGGCGATGTCGAGGGTCTCGCCGTCGCCGCTGGCCTGACGCAGCGCGGCGCGCAGGCTGGCCGATCGATCGCCGGGGATTCGAATGAGGCTTGCCTTCTGGTCGAGGGCGCGGCCGATGGCCTGGCGGATCCAGAAGGTCGCATAGGTGGAGAACTTGAAACCACGGCGCCAGTCGAACTTGTCGACTGCGTGCTCGAGACCGAGGTTGCCCTCCTGGATGAGATCGAGGAGATCCATGCCCTGGGGGAGCGGGTAGCGGCGGGCGATGGAGACCACGAGACGGAGGTTGGCGCGGATGAAGCGATCCTTGGCCTTGGCGGCTTCGCGGATATCGCGGTTGATCGCCGCACCCTTTTCGCCCGAGGCCTTGCGGGCGGCGGCTTCGCGGCCCTTCTCGATGGCCCGCGACAGGACGCGCTCGTCTTCGGCGGTGAGCAAGGGAACCTTGCCGATGTCGTTCAGGTAGATACCGATGGAGTCGTTCATGATGTTGTTCTCAGCTGTTCGTCTGTTCTCTTCGTTCCCCGACCTCTCGTGAAGTCCGGCACATCGGCTCGAACTCCACCCGCTGCTGGGCAATAGAGGACAAGGGGGTCGTTATGTGGGGGTCAAGAAACTCGGGTCGGAACTGGGGGGTCCCGAAGAGGGACCCGAAAGTTATCAGTTTCTTTGGGTTGTGGCTAGTCGGATGTGGGCGGTAACTTCGCCCGGATTTTCGGCCAGAAGCCGGCCGGACTTGAGGAGATTTCCGAGATTTTTCCCGGACACGGTTCCGACCCCCCTGACCTGCGGAAACAGGGGCGAACCGTAGACTCGCCGACCGTGCCCGCCCCGTCGTCCGACCATGCGCCCCGGATCGGCCTGTTCGGGGGCACCTTCGACCCGGTTCACGTGGGGCACCTGGTGACGGCCGTGAACGTCCGCCATGCCCTGGGCCTCGATCGGGTGATTCTGATGGTGGCCAACATCCCCTGGCAGAAAGAGGGCCAGCGTCGGATCACCCCGGCCGCCGACCGGCTGGCCATGGTCGAGGCCGCCGTGCGCGGCGTGGAGGGTCTGGAGGCGGGTCGGTGGGAGATCGATCACGGGGGTGAGAGTTATACGGCGGACACGTTGCGGGCGTTGCGGGATGCGCAACCCGAAGCCGAACTCTTCACCATTGTCGGTGACGACGCGGCTTCAGGTCTGACAACGTGGGAACGCTTCGAAGATGTGCTCCGTCTGAGTCGCGTCGTGGTGGTGGATCGACCGGGCGCCCCGGTGCAGTTGTCGTCGATGATCGACTGGATGCGCGTGGAGGTTCCGCGACTCGAGGTCTCGAGCACCGATCTGCGGGCACGTTTCGGTGACGGTCGACCGCTCGACTACCTCATCACCGACGAAGTTCTCGCGGTGATTCGCGAACGTCGTCTCTACGCGATCGGCTGTGATCGCTCATGACCGTGCTCGTGCGCCGTCGTCGCCGGCGGACTCTGATCGCGCTGGCGAGCGGAATCGCCGTGATGGCCTGTCTTCCGGTCTCGGCTGTGGTTGCTTGGCGAGCTGTGCGCGACTCGAAGGCGGCCGAAGCGGTGGTGGCGTTGCCCACGGTGGCGATCCCCACCACCCCGACCGCAATTCTGGCGACCACCGACGAGCAGAACTATCTGGCGTCGCTCAGCATTCTGGCCATCGCGCCCAACGGTGCCGGGGGCACGATCATGTCTTTACCGGTCGGGTTGGCCATGAACGGTCAACCGGCTGGTGAGCCCAAGCGACTCGCCGACGTCTATGGATCCGATGGGCCCGAAGCACTGAAGGCGGCGGTCGAGAGTCTGACCAACACCCAGATCGATCTCGTTGCGGTGGAAGGTGTGGACGGCACCGGTGACCTGCTCGCTCGGGTGGGCACGATCGAGGCCCTATTCTCGGCCGACGTTCTCGACTCCGAGGACGATCGGATTCGCAAGGTGGCCGATCAGGGCCCGAATTCGTTCACCCCGTTGCAGGCGGCCGCGGTGCTGGCGGCTCGAGATGGCGATCAGCCCGAATCCGAGCGGCTGCCCTTCGTCAAGGCGCTGTGGGACGGAGTGGTGAATGCAGTGGGTTCGGGCAAGATCGGCACGCAGCCAGCGCCCGTGATCACCGATGTGGGGGCACAGGTACCCGCCGACATGGCGAGTTTCATGTCGGCACTGTTCGCCGGGCCGGTCCGCACGTGGCAGATCGCCTATCAAAGGGTCGATGACGCTGAAGCCAACCCGGACGATCTCGACGTGTACGGATACGACCTCGGCGAGATCGTGATGGTACTCGCAACCGTGGCCCCGAGTTCGATGGTGGCGGTCTTCCCCACGATCACCGTGCAGGTGGACAGTCCGTTCCCCGAATCGGAGACGGTTCGCCAGGCGGTGTATCGACTCCTCTACATGGGGGCCAATGTGATGTTGGTTCGCAACATGAACAGCGTGCCGCCCGAGGTGACGACGATCCGCTACTCCGACGAGATGGATCGGGGTATCGCCGAGCCGCTGACCATCCTCCTCGACGAAATCGACTGGGAGAAAGCCACCGATCGGGTGGCGGGAATCGATCTCCAGATCATCCTCGGTCGGTCGTTCACGGGCTTCTTGGACGAGACTGCATCGATGTCGATGGACGAAGTGCTCGCCGCCGCCCAGGAATCATCGACCGATGATTCGATTCCGGAATCGTCGGCACCCTGATGGTCGTGAAGTCGGACAGTCTTCAGGTGGCCGTCACTGCGGCACGCACGGCCGATGACAAGCAGGGTCTCGACACCATCGTCGTGCAAGTGGGCGAGATTCTGGCCATCACCGAGTACTTCGTGGTGACGAGCGCTCCGAACCGGCGGTTGGTTCGCGCCATCGCCGACGAGATCGAGACACGCGTGAAAGAGGAGTGCGGTCGCGCTCCGGGCCGGGTCGAAGGGCACCGCGAACAGCAGTGGGTGCTGATCGATTACGGCGACGTGGTGGTTCACGTCTTCCTGCAGGAGACCCGCGACTTCTACGAGATCGAGCGTCTCTACAAGGACGCGCCGCGCTGCGAATGGCGCACCTGACCTGCGAAGCATGCGGCCGGTTCGTCGCCGACGTGACCGACACCGGCTGGCGGATCACCCGCAAAGCCGATGGCGTGGAAGTGGTCGATTCGAGTGAGTCGACGGTTGATGCGCATTCGGCGTCGATCTGGTCGGATTTCGACGTGGTGGAGGCGCGGGCCGAGGAATGGCGCGACAAAGGTGTGTACGACCCGTTGCCTCCTCCGCCCGAACCGCCGAATTGGGCGCTGGTGCTCATGTGTCCGTGTGGCCGGACGACGGAACACTTCCGACCCGGGAACGTGTGAGGGTTTGGGTCGTCGGCGGGTGGTTGGTATCGTTCACCCGTCCCATCAGGGGCTGTAGCTCAGTTGGCAGAGCGCTTCCATGGCATGGACGAGGTCAGGGGTTCAATTCCCCTCAGCTCCACTAGTGAATGCCGGAAGGCCGCATCGGCCCCGGTGGTGGCTCTCGGCGTGACATCCTGTTCGGTATGTCGACGACCATCGAAGTAGTCCGGGACGTAATCACCACCAGTCGCATCGCGACGCGTACGAATGCCCCGTTGGAGGAAGGCCAGGCGCGACTTCGAGTCGATCGATTCGCCCTCACCTCGAACAACATCACCTACGCCGCCTTCGGAGACGGGCTGCGTTATTGGGACTTCTTCCCAGTCCCGACCGGCGATTCCCACGACGACGGTCGGCCGTGGGGTCGGGTTCCGGTGTGGGGCTACGCGACCGTGATCGAGTCGCGCAGCGCCGATCTCGCGGTGGGTGAACGCGCCTATGGCTACCTGCCGATGTCCGATGAACTCGTGGTGCAGCCCGGTCGTCGCGACGCGTCCGGGTTCACCGACGTCGCCGAACACCGCCGACCCATGGCCGCGGCCTACAACCGCTACGTGTTCCCCACGGCTGATGCGAACGACGACCCGGCCTTCGAGCCGCATCAGATGGTTCTGTGGCCACTCTTCATGACGTCGTTCATGATCGACGATTATCTCGCGAGTGAAGGAACCGATCGTCCGGAGATGTTCGGCGCCTCCATCGCCGTGATTTCGAGCGCATCGAGCAAGACCGCCATCGGTGCCGCGCAGTTGCTCGCGGCGCGGGCCGGCATTCGAGTGGTCGGACTCACGTCGGCCCGTAGCGCCGAATTCGTACGTGGTCTCGGCTGCTATTCCGCCGTGCTCAACTACGACGAGATCTCGGCTTGCCCGCCCGGTGATGCCGTGTACGTCGACATCGCCGGTGATCGAGCGGTCAACCACGCGGTGCACTCGCACTACGGCGACTCGCTGGCCCACAGCCTCGTGGTGGGCGGAACCCACTGGAACACCGATGCCGCGGCATCGGGGCCCCTGCCCGGACCCAAACCCGAGTTCTTCTTCGCTCCGGCCCAGATCGCGTTGCGCACCAAGGAATGGGGTCGCGACGGTCTCGATCAGCGCGTCGGAAGCGCTTGGCGCCGCTTCGCCACGTGGAGCAACGATTGGCTCCGGTTCGAAGAATCACACGGAGCCGAGCCCGTTCGGTCGCTCTACGAATCACTCGCTGCTGGTGTGGTCGACCCACGGGTCGGCCACGTGTGCTCGCTTCTCGTCGACTGAACGAGTCCTCGTCAGCCGACGAGTGAGTACGAGTTCGCCAGATCGTCCTGGAGCACTTGCGCCGGGGCACGATCGGCACCCACCACGAGATCCTCGGTCAGAGTCTCGCTCGCGTACGTCCAACCGGCCGGGAGCGCGAGTCGCGACCCGAGGCCGGCGAGATCCGACTCGACGAGGTTCGGATCTCGCTGTTGGCTCCAGCTCTGCATCACGAAACGTCGGCCATCGGGGGCGGTCAGTGAGAAGATCGTCGAGCCGGCCCGGAACATGAAGGTGGCCTTGCGGTCCACGGTCTGTGGGGTGAAGGGATTGCCCACCGACTTCGGATCGGTGATCGTGACCGTCGCATAGCGGTTCATCTCGATGCCGCTCAGGGTCTTGGTGATGACGTCGGCGGTGTCTCGGCCGACCTCGTCCATCAACCAGTACCGAGGTCCGTTGGCCAAGGCCAAGACGACACCTTCGGCTTGGGCCACCGCCGGCGGGTCGATGCTGGCCCATTGATCAGCCGGGCAGTCGTTGAGCGGGAACGTGTTGTACACGGTGGCCACGATGCCCCCGTCGGTGGGGGCGAGAAGCAGGAACTCGCAGTAACGCTTGCCGCGCATCGATTCGGCGACGACCGCAGTAGTGGTCGACTCGGCGACCGATGATTCGGTCGCGGCTGGCGCGGCCGAGTCCTCGTCGATCGGGGTCGGTGTCGTCTCGTCGTCGCCACCACCACATGCAGCGAGGGTCACGAGCGATGCAACCACGAGAAAGATACGAGACAACGATCGGCTCATCGAACGAGTGTGCCATAGTGCCCGAGGCACGACCAAGGAGGTCCGGTGACAACCGACTGGATGGAACTCACCCGGCGAGCGTCGTTCGTCTCGCATCGGCTGATCGGCTGGATCTACTGGGACCCGCGGGCCATCGAGTACTTCACCGCACTCGGGGTTCCCAACGGTCTCGGGTACTACACCGCGAGTCGCGCCGCGCCACTTCTGCCGGCCGGCCCGGGTGCGGTGTCGGCCGCGTTCTATTCGATCCACCCGGCTTTCGTGAAGCTCACCGTCGAACACGCGCTCCAACACACCGACTGGCACTCGATTCATGAAGCCCGCAATCGCGCGGTGGGAGAGGGACTGCGCGACTTCGTGCCCGAAATCGTCGATGCGCTGGTCGCCATGGGCCCGCAGTTGTGGTCGGCGGCCGAATCGCTGCCGGACTCGGGCCGAGTCCTCTTCGCCGTTCATCGGGACGCGCCGCGACCGGACGACCAACTCGTATCGGCCTGGCTGGCCGTTAACTGCCTGCGCGAATGGCGAGGCGACACGCACTTCGCCGTCTTGGCCACCCACGACATCAGTCGGGTGCAGGCCGGCATCCTCCACGACGCGCACCTCAATTACGGCGGCTGGATCCCGCGCAGTCGGGGAGCCGACGATGCTGCGCTGGCCGGGGCCTTCGCCGAACTGGAAGCGCGGGGTCTGGCGAGCAATGGAGCCTTGAATGCGGCCGGGCTCTCCTTGCGCGACGACATCGAACGGCGGACCGATGAGATCTGTTGCGCGATGTGGAAGGCGGTGGGCGAGGCGACGACGCGAGCTTTCATCGATCTCGTCGAACCAGTGGGGGAGCGCCTCCTGCGGCGGATCGACGACACCGCGGGGCCGGACTGGATGCCGGCCGCGCGCGAACGACGACCCGACAAATGAAAAGGGCCGGTGCCGCACGAATGCGACACCGGCCCTTTCGGGGGGTTCTTGGCGACTAGGCGCGCAGTCCCTTGTTGATCGCGTTGAACACGGCATCCTTGAGCGGGATCATTCCCGCCACGATGGCGCCATTGGCAACGACATTGATCCACTCGTCGTCGTGGCTCCAGCCCCAACCAGCGAGTACGTGGCCCCAATCACCCATCAGCCAGATCATGAGGATCGAGATGCCGAGCGTGAGGTTGGCGCCGATCACCGGGAGCTTGCCCACCGTGTCTCCGAGGCCGATGGTCCCGAGGATCGAGTGGAGCACTTTCATGACCGCCTCGAGGAGGATGGCCATCACGATGAACAGTGCAACTGTGTACATGTGTTTCCCTTTCGGTAGGTGCGGTCCGTGGCCGCGTGGGCAAGGTATGAAGACGAAATGTCAAATGTGGTGGATGTCACAGAAATTGACCCCATGAGCAGGACATTCGTCCTCGAGTGTCCGGCGCGACGCCCATCGACGGCAAGGATGAAGTGATGAGGGCCGTCCGCCGAGCCAGCGATGGAGTTCGCGTGGTGGACGTCGACCTGCCCCGAGGCGACGGCGTGGTCGTTTCGGTCGAGGTGGCCGGGATCTGCGGGAGCGACGTGCACATGCTCGCGATGGGTCCGAGCCCGATCACCATGGGCCACGAGTTCGGTGGCCGTCTCGCCGACGGAACCCTCGTGGCGGTGCGCCCGACGGGCATGTGCGGCATCTGTCGCATGTGCACATCGGGCCGCTCGAACATCTGCCCCGATGCCATGGCCCGCTTCTTCGGTGGAGTGCTCGACGGAGGATTCGCCGATCAGGTCCTCGTCGATCCCAATTGCATCTTCCCGATGCCCGTCGGAGCGACTCCGGGCGCCGCCGCGCTGGCGGAACCGATCGCCGTCGCCGTGCACGGCGTTCGGCGGGTCGATCTCGCGCGCGGCCATAAGGTCGCGGTGATCGGCGCCGGGAGCGTGGGGCTCGCCGTGGTGGCGGTGCTCGCGCACCTCGGTGTGGAGGCGCACGTGGAGGCGCGATACGACCATCAGCGACGTGCCGTCGAGGCTCTCGGTGGGTCGGTCGGGGTACGTGGACGCTACGACGTCGTGTTCGATGCGGTGGGTTCGCAGTCGGCGATCGACAATGCCGTTCGGGCTTGCGAAACGGGTGGCTCGATCGTCGAACTCGGCGTGTTCTGGGACGACGTGGCCCTCCGTCGCGATCTGACCCTGCGCGAAATCAGCCTGTTGCCCGCGGTCTTCTACGCCCACGGGCACGACGACAACGACTTCGCGACCGCCATCCGTGTGCTCCACGAGACGCCTCGGATCGAAGAGATCTTGGTGACCCACCGCTTCCCGCTCGATGAAGCTCGCCGCGCCTTCGAGGTCGCCACTGACCGCGCAAGTGGAGCGCTCAAGGTTCATCTGGTTGTATGAACCCATGACGATGATCATCATGCGGTACGACCTGCGCGTGCCGCCCTCGGACAGTCCGGCCGCCGGAGTCTCCGCCTCGGGGCAGTATGGGGCCATGCTCGACCAAGTTCGCTGGGCCGATCGCATCGGCCTCGACATGGTGGTTCTCTCCGAACACCACGGGACCGAAGACGGTTTCATGCCGGCGCCGGTGACCCTGGCCGCCGCAGTGGCGGCGACCACCGAACGAATCGGCATCAACGTCTCGGCCGCGCTCGTGATCATGCACGATCCGGTCCGCCTCGCCGAACAACTCGCGACCGTCGATCTGGTTTCCAAAGGCCGCACCAGCGTGATCTGCGGAACCGGATATCGACAGGAAGAGTTCGAGATGGCCGGCCTCGACTTCACCAAGCGATTCGGGGTGCTCGAAGAGACGGTGCGCGTGATGCGCGACGCCTGGACCGGCGAGTACTTCGACTACCTCGGTCGGCGGGTGCGGGTGCGCCCGCTGCCGCACACCCCCGGCGGACCCTTGTTGATGATGGGCGGTTCCACGCCGGTCGCCGCGCGCCGGGCGGCCCGCCTCAAGTGCTTCTTCCAATCGGCCAACGACGATCCAGCCGTGGCCGAGGCCTACAACGACGAGTGTCAGAAGGTGGGGTTCCAGGGTTTCGTGATCCTGCCGCCCAAGGCCCCTGGTTTCGTGCACGTGACCGACGATCCCGAGCGCGACTGGGAGCGGCTGGCGCCCTACGTGATGCACGAAGCGCGCACGTACGCCCAGTGGCAGCGGCCCGGTCAATCGTCGGTGGTGCACGTGCACAATTCGACGACGATCGACGACGTGAAGGCGAGTGGCGTGTACGCCATCGTGACCCCCGACGAATGTGTCGACCTCGCTCGTCGTTTCGGTTCGCTCACCATGCATCCGCTCATGGGTGGGATTCCGCCCGAAATCGCGGCCGAAAGCCTCGGGCTCCTCGAGTCGAAGGTGTTGCCGGTTCTGCGCGGTTAGCGAACTTCAGAACGAGTCGATCACGCGCCCCACGACATCGTCGACCAACGACGAAGAATCCTGGAACGAAGCCCGATCCCAGGTGAAGCGTCCGGTCGAATCGTTGCCGAGCACCGGACGCAGACGCGGTCCGGCGCCGAACACGAGGACCGACGACCGCCGCCACGAGCGCCACGCGATGGCCAGGCCGATGATCGCCATCGCCCGATGCTGCGGATCGCTCGGTGGAGACTCGGCGAGGTCGAGGGCTCGCAGAACGAGCGCCGCGCCCTCACGGGCCGCGTTCGCCCAAGGCCCCACCGCCGGATCGTGGCTCTCCATCGTGGCCACCTCGGCCCACCACTCGCGAGTCGGCCGGGCACCGGGCCAATGTTCGTCGTCGGGGAACGCGGTCGCCTCGGCGAGTCGCCGCCAACCAGGGGCATCCACGTATTCGTTCCACGCCGCGCGGTGATCGCGCCCGGCGCACCAGGCGAGCGCGCTGCACACGGTGGGCATCGACGCCCCGGCGAACTCCATCGGGTTGATCAGCACCCCGGCGATGATGTCGCGAAGCTCGGCTTCGCGCCCGGTGTACGGACCGAGATGCAGTGCCTCCGACATGAGTGCATCGTTCACCGGTGTGTTGTCCCACACGAGGGGCCGTCGACCACCCGTCGCGTCGGTGCGACCGCGGGCGTCCTGGGCGGTGATGCGGTCGTTCACCACGTGAGCCCCCGTCCACATCACGAGAATGCGCGGGTCGAGCCCGGCACACAGTTCGTCGAGATACGGCGAACGTTCCGAGCCTGTGTAGTGCGTCGGTACGAGCCAGACCTCGGTGGCGAATCTCGATGCGATGTCGTTGGCGATTTCGCGCTGACGACGACCGGCGCCGAGGGCCGGTAGATCGTCGAAGCAGAGGGTGATTCCGTGGGCGCCGGCGTCGACGATCGGTTTCAACTTGGCGGCGACTTCGGTCGACGTGGCCTCGGATCCGGGAGTGAGTCCGATCGAGATCCGCACGCTTGTCCGCGTGGCGAGCGTGGCGAAGCCGTCGATCTCGTCGGCCGTGAAGGGCTCGTTCCACAACTCTCGGTGTCGGGGCTCGCTCTTGGGCGCCCACACGTACCAGTTGCCACCCCATTCGGCGATGCGGTCGAGACACGCGGCGCGTTCGGCGAACGACCACGGAGGGCCGTAGAACCCTTCGATGACGCCGGCGATCATGACGACGGGAAGTGACCGTCAGATCACGAGGTTGACCATGCGTCCGACGACCACGATCACCTTCTTCGGATTCGCACCGGCGAGCGCGGCCACGACCTTCTCGTCGGCCAGGGCGATCGACTGCACGGTGGCCTGATCGGCATCGGCGGGTACGACGACGCGCGCCCGCACTTTGCCGTTGATCTGAACGGGGTACTCGATCGAATCGTCGACGAGTAGCGACGGATCGGGCTGCGGGAAGGGTTCGTACGTGACCGAGTCGGAGTGACCGAGCATGGCCCAGAGTTCGTCGGCCAGATGCGGGCACAGCGGCGAGAGCATCTGCACGAGCGAACCGGCCACCTCCGCGGGTGTGGAGCCCGATCGCGTGACCTCTTGGGTCAGCGCGTTATTGAGCTCGATCAACTTGGCGATCGCGGTGTTGAACCGCAGGTTCTCCATGTCGTTGCGGACGCCGTCGATCGAGCGGTGCAGGAGTCGACGAAGTTCTTCGGGGGTCGGCGTGTCGGCGACGCGCAGGGTCCCGGTGTCCTCGTCGACGAGATTGCGCCACACGCGCTGGAGGAAGCGCTGCATGCCCACGACGTCGCGAGTGTTCCACGGGCGACTCGCTTCGAGCGGACCCATGCTCATCTCGTACAAACGGAAGGTGTCGGCCCCGAACTCGTCGTACATCTCGTCGGGTGTGACGATGTTCTTCAGGCTCTTGCCCATCTTGCCGTACTCGCGCGCGACACGTTCGCCGTCGTACCAGTAGTCACCGTCACGTTCCTCCACGTCGGCGGCCGGCACCGGTTGGCCTCGCGGGTCGCGGTAGGCGAAGGCCTGGATGTAACCCTGGTTGAAGAGACGGTGGAAGGGCTCGCTGCTCGACACGTGACCGAGATCGAAGAGGACCTTGTGCCAGAAGCGGGCGTAGAGAAGGTGGAGCACGGCGTGCTCCACGCCACCCACGTAGAGATCGACGCCGCCGGTATGGCCCGTGCGTCCGTCGCCGCCATCGGTCGGCCCCATCCAGTAACGCTCGACTTCGGGATCGACGAAGTGGTCGGTGTTGGTGGGATCGAGGTAACGGAGTTCGTACCAACACGATCCGGCCCACTGCGGCATGACGTTGATCTCGCGCCGATAACGGCGCGGACCGTCCCCGAGATCGAGGGTGACATCGCGCCACTCGGCGGCGCGAGCGAGCGGCGGAATCGGGTCGGTCACGTCGTCGTCGGGATCGAGGGCCTGGGGTTTGAAGTCCTCGAGTTCGGGCAGGAGCACGGGCAGCATCGAGTCCGGCAACGCGACCGGCCGACCGTCCTCGTCGTACACGATCGGGAAGGGCTCACCCCAGTAGCGCTGGCGGCTGAAGAGCCAGTCGCGCAGTTTGTAGTTGATCGTGGCATGACCGAGGCGGTGGGACTCGAGCCACGCGTTGACGACGCGTTTACCTTCCTCGACCGAGTCGAGTCCGTCGAGTGACAAACCCTCGCGTGAGGAGTTGATGTACACGCCATCACCGACGAAGGCGCCCGGCCACTGTGCCGTGTCGACTCGATCGTCGACTGGTGTCGGGATCGAATGCGCGTCGAACCACGCCACCGGCGGCCGCTGAATGGCCGGAATCGGCAGGCCGAACTGGCGGGCGAACTCGAAGTCGCGTTGGTCGCCGCACGGAACGGCCATGATCGCCCCGGTGCCATAACCCATCAGCACGTAATCGGCGATCCAAACGGGAATCTCGGTGCCAGTCAACGGATTGACGGCGTACGAGCCCGTGAACTCGCCGGTCTTCTCGCGACCCTCGGCGGTCCGATCGAGGTCCTTGGTAGCCGCCGCACGCGCGCGATGGGCCTCGACGGCGTTGCGACGGTCGGCAGTGGTGAGCGATGCGACGAGCGGGTGCTCGGGTGCGAGAACCATGAAGGTCGCGCCGAACAACGTGTCGGGGCGAGTCGTGAAGACGGTGATGGCGCCGGCCGGCGACGCGAAATCGACGCGAGCACCTTCGCTACGACCGATCCAATTGCGCTGCATCAACTTGATGGGTTCGGGCCAGTCGAGTCGGTCGAGATCGTCGAGCAGGCGATCGGCGTAGGCGGTGATGCGCATCATCCACTGGCGCATGTTCTTCTTGAACACCGGATAGTTGCCGATGTCGCTACGACCATCGGCGGTGACCTCTTCGTTGGCGAGGATGGTGCCAAGACCGGGGCACCAGTTCACCGGTGCCTCCGAGAGATAGGCCAGTCGGTGCGCATCGACGATGTCGTTGCGTTCGGCGGTGGTGAGATCCGACCACGCGCGGGCATCGGGCGTGGGGCGACGGCCCGACTCGAATTCGACCACGAGTTCGGCGATCGGACGGGCGCGCCGGGCGTCGGCGTCGTACCACGAGTTGAAAACCTGGAGGAAGATCCACTGGGTCCAGCGGTAGAACGGCTCGTCGGTCGTGCTCACGCTGCGACGCGCGTCGTGGCCGAGGCCGAGGCGGCGCAATTGGCGACGCATGTTGGCCACGTTCGACTCGGTGTTCACACGGGGGTGTACGCCCGTGGTGATGGCGTGCTGTTCGGCAGGCAGACCGAAACTGTCGTAGCCGAGTGCGTGAAGAACGTTGAAGCCCATCATGCGCTTGTAGCGCGCGTACACGTCGGTGCCGATGTAACCGAGCGGATGTCCGACATGGAGCCCCGCTCCGCTCGGATACGGGAACATGTCGAGAACGAAGAGTTTCCGTCGCCCGGCGACTTCGTCGGGGGCGGCGAGCGGACCGGCGGGATTCGGTGCCTCGAAGGTTCCTCGCTCCTCCCAGATGTCCTGCCATTTGGTCTCGATCCGCGCGGCGAGAGCCGAGTTGTAACGGAATCGCGGGGTGTCGTCGCCGGATTGGTCCGGGGGAGGAGCCATGCCGAAAGGGTAACGCTCGAACCCGATAGTCCCTGCTGAAACGCCCATTCGATGTCGACGAGGTGATGGATCAGACATCATCGGAGGGCCGACGACTAGGTTCCCCACGTCGTCATGAGCACTCCATCTGGACTCCTGAGCGCCGGCAGCGTCGTCGAGCGTCTCGAACTGGCCGCCGACACCGGCACCGGTGTTCGTTTCGTCGGCGCGAGTGTGGCGCCCGAACCGACTTTCGTCTCATGGCGCGAAGTGCACGACGAGGCTTTGTCGGTCGCGGCGACCTTGCAGTCGATGGGTGTCGCACCGGGTGATCATGTGGCGATCCTCGGTCCGACGAGTCGCAACCTGCTCACGATCGTTCGTGCCTGCTGGCTGAGTGGGGCCGCGAGCATGGTGTTGCCACTGCCCATGCGCATGGCATCACTCGACGCCTTCGTCGAGAGCACGCGGTCGCGTATTCGTCACGGTGAGGCCAAGCTCGTTTTGATCGACGATGCCCTCGCCGCGTTCTACGAGGCGGCACCCGGCGATCCGCCGATCGTGTCGATGGAATCGGTGATCTCGGGTCCGGGCCGGACTCCGGCCGCGCGCTGGGAGCGACCCCTCGACGATCCCGAGCGACTCGTGATCCTGCAGTACACGAGTGGATCGACCTCCGAACCCAAGGGTGTGATGATCCCCGAGCGGGTTCTGTGCGCCAACATCGACGGCGCCGCCGACGCGGCATCGTTGCGCCCCGACGAAGTGATGGTCTCGTGGCTTCCGCTCTATCACGACATGGGACTCGTCGGGTTCCTGTCGATCCCGATGTTGAAGGGTGTGCACCTCGTCCAGGCCGCCCCGCAGGATTTCATGGCCCATCCCGGATCGTGGATGCAGTGGATCAGCGATTGGCGGGGGACCGCCACCGCCGGCCCGAACTTCGCGTGGGTTCTGGCGACTCGCGCTCTGAAGCGCGCCACCGATCTCGATCTGTCGACGCTCACGCTTGCTCTGTCGGGGGCCGAACCGGTCGATCCGCTCGCCGTGGAGGCTTTCGTCGCCGAGGCCGGGCGTTTCGGATTCGCGGCCGGAAGTGTGTTCCCGGCCTTCGGGATGGCTGAAGTCGCCATCGGCGGAGCGTTCCCTCCTCGGCACCGCGGACTCGTGTGCGATGCAGTGGATCGGATCGTGCTCGAACGCGAGCGCTATGCGAAAGAAGTCGATCGTGACGATGACGACGAGGTGCATGTGCGTCGGCTCCCGCTCCTCGGTCGTCCGGTTCCCGGACTCGAGATGCGGGTCGTCGATCCCGAGACGCGTGAGGTTCTACCCGATCGACAAGTGGGCGAACTTCTCATCCGCGGGACCAGCGTGACTCCCGGCTACTTCAAACGGCCCGAGGCCACGGCGGCGATGTTCCACGATGGCTGGCTCTGCACGGGCGATCTCGCCTACATGCTCGACGGGGAGCTCGTGATCTGTGGGCGTATCAAGGACGTCATCATCGTGGGTGGACGCAACGTCTTCCCCGAAGACATCGAGCGCGCGGTCGGCACGATCGAAGGCGTCCGCGCCGGGAACGTGATCGCCTTCGGAGTCGAGGGCTACAAGGGTAAAGAGACGGTCATCGTCGTGGCCGAGGTCAAAGACGCCGAGCTTGACGGCGTTCGTCGCGCCATCCATCAGACCGCGCTCGAAGTTTCGGGTCTGCCACCGCGCGACGTGATGCTCGTGAAGGCCGGCACCCTGCCCAAGACGAGCAGCGGGAAGTTGCAGCGCGCGAAGTGCCGCGAGATGTATCTCGCCGACGAACTCGAACTCGTCGGCTCGTAGCCGGCTCGCGGTTCGCTACGCGTTGCTGACGGCCGCGATGACCTTGTGCCAGCGCTCGGGGTCGCTCTTGTACGGCGCGTAGAACGAGATGCGCTCGATCACGTCGCCGTAGCGGTGGTGTAGTTCGGGAGCGATCGACTCGGGCTCGCCGACCACGGCGAACGTGTTGAGGATCTCGTCGTTGATGAGGTCGCCCATCTCCACCCACTTGCCTTGCTTCGACAAGGTGTTGAGACGGTCCTGAAGATCGCCCCAACCGTGGAGGTCGAGTACCGGTCGGTAGGCGGGAGTCGATCCGTAGAAGGCGATCTGTTGGCGCGTACCGGCGGCGGCCTTGGCGAGTTCCGACTCGTCGTTTCCGGTCACCACGAAACTCGGTCCGACGATCTCGAATCCGTCCATCGTCTTGCCGGCCTTGGCTCGACCGCGTTCGAGGGCGGGGATCGTGACTTCGCGGAGGTACTTCTCGGTCGTGAAGCCGTGGCAGATGAATCCGTCGCACACTTCACCGGCGACCTCGGTCATGAGTTCGCCCACGCCGGCCAGGAAGATCTTGGGAGTACCGAACGCCGAGATGTCGGAAGCGGCCGGGGTGAAGAACGGTGTCATCAGCGTGTGCGTGTAGAACTCGCCGCGGAAGTCGAGCTTGGTTCCGTTCAACCAGCAGTCCCAGATCGCACGAATGGCGAGCACCATCTCGCGCATGCGGGCGGCCGGCTTGCTCCAGGGCATCGAGAAACGTTTGGTGATGTGCGGCTGGATCTGGCTGCCGAGACCGAGAATGAAACGGCCCTGTGAATAGGCCTGCAGATCCCATGCCGTGTTGGCAAGTGTCATCGGACTACGGGCGAAGGCGACGGCGATTGAGGTTCCGAGTTCGATCTTCTTGGTGTGCTCGGCGGCGAGGAGCAGCGGAAGGAACGGATCGTGGCTCGTCTCGGCGGTCCAGGCACCCGAGTAGCCGGCGGCCTCGGCATCTTTCGCGCTGCTGACCGCGTCGTGCAGATTGCTGCTGATTCCGCCGTCGACCTTCATCGTGATCCCCCTGACATCGCATCCGGTTCGGCTTTCGCCGACTCGACGCAGGCTAGACCAGTGCTTACTGGCCGTCGGGATTGGAGTCGCGCAGGAAGGCTTCGAGTTCGGCGGCGAGTTCTTCGGGACTCGGGATGTCCTGCTCGCGAATCGCGGCGGGTTCGAGCGGAAGCATCGGCTGGACGGTCGCGTCGTAGGCCGCTTCGAGTTTTTCGACCATGTCCTTGTGCTCGGGATTGCGCGCCACGAGGCGATCGAGCCGATCGCGCTGGATGATGGCCTCGTGTTCCAATGCCTGACGGTCGAATTGGAGGCCGGCGATGGTGTGCAGACCCTCGAGGAGCGCGACCGACGCCGCCGGATAGCTCATGGCGGGGATGTATTGCGGGACTTGGGCCCACAGCGTGATGGAGGGAATGCCGTCACCGTAGAGAACCTGCTCGAGCACCGCCGTGGCTCCGGCCGGTACATCGACCGATGTGCGCAGGAAGTCGCCGCGCTGGAGGAGTTCGAGTGAAGGTGTGGTGCACGAGAGTCGACTCGGGCGCGTGTGCGGAGTCGGGAACGGATACGCGCCGAGTCCGACCATCTGACTGACCCCGAGTCGCCGACCGAGGTCGCGCACCGCGGCCGAGAAGCGATTCCAGGCCGAGTCGGGTTCGTGTCCGGTGAGGATCAGGACGTCACGTCCCGATGCGTCCTGTCCGGAGTAGAGATCGATGGATGGCCAATCGATATTGGTGTTGCGGCCGTCGCGGATCTCCATGACGGGGCGGCGGGCGCGGTAATCGATGAAGACATCGGTGTCGAACGAGGCCACCGGGAACGGATCGATCTGCCCTTCGATGGCCGACATCGCTTCGTCGGCCGATTCGGCGGCGTCGATCCAGCCCTTGAGCGAGACGATGAGTACCGGCGCATTCAGCGTCGGCAGTTCCCCGTGCAGTTCGTAATCGGTGCCCTCACTCACGGGAGCCTCGACAGGAGTTCTTCGGCGCGCTGGGCGGCGCCGATCACTTGTTGGTTGAAAGGTTCGAGTTCGGCCGGGTCGCGCTGACCCAGTGCGCCACCGAGATAGCGCGCGTACACACCTTCGAGGATGCAGGTGAGTTTCCAGAACGCGAACGCGACGTAGAAGTCGAGTTGCGACGTGTCACGACCGCTGACCCGGGCGTAACGCTCGGCCATCTCGGCGCGGTCGAGGAAACCGGGGGCGGTGCACGCTTGACCGCCGTTCCAAGCCGACGCGTCGTCGCCGGGACCGGTCCAGTACACCATGAGCAGACCGAGGTCGGCCATGGGGTCGCCGAGCGTGCAGATCTCCCAATCGAGCACCGCGATCACGTTGCCGTCGGCGTCGATCATGCAGTTGTCGAGTCGGTAGTCGCCGTGCACGAGGGTGGCCGGGCCTTGATCGGGAACCCGTGCGAGTAGTTCGTCGTGCACGCGGTCGACCGCGGGAAGATCGCGGGTCTTCTGCGCGTTCCACTGGCCGTACCACCGCTTGAGTTGACGGGCGATGTAGCCCTCGTGGCGTCCGAGGTCGTGGAGTCCGACCGCCGCCGGCGATACCGAGTGGATCGCCGCCATGGTGTCGACGATCGACTCGCTGGCTCGACGGCGGGCCGCTGGACTGAGCAGCCGCTCCGACGTCTCGCGGTCGCGGATCACCAAACCGTCGACGAAGTTCATCACGTAGAACGGCGCGCCGTTCACATCGAGGTCGTCGCAGTAGCCGGCCGCCGGGGCGACTGGCACCGGTGTGTCGCGCAGAGCGGCGATGATGCGGTGTTCGCGACCCATGTCGTGCGCGCTGGCCAGAACGTGTCCGAGGGGAGGACGGCGAAGAACGAATCGGCGCCCATCGGCTCCGGTGACCCGATAGGTGAGATTGGAGTGCCCGCCGGCGATCACTTCGAAACCGAACGGACCTCGGGCGCCATCCACGTGCGTTTCGAGCCACGCCGTGACCCGGGCGATGTCGACGCCGGGAACTTCTCCGCTCGTCGGGCCCGACTGTCCACTCACGGACCCGTACGGTATCCCGCACTCGGCGATCTGCGACCGGGCTGTCGCTCTCGGTATCGTCGTTCGCATGGTCATCGACGTCACCGACGCCAC
>SXGQ01127596.1_pt1 | contig 37547 bp, 29 predicted proteins | sample 3178371 | NCBI WGS metagenome assembly SXGQ01 (sample SAMN11356859, study PRJNA531348) | freshwater metagenome | isolation source: freshwater sample F1-20 | place: China: Fuxian Lake, Yuxi | collected 2017-12-25 | reverse complement strand
TAACGGTAGTATTGCAAACTTTAAGGGTATATAAACAAGCCAGCACAAAATAGAGCCCCCGGATAACTTATAAAATCAGTAATTTCATCTCAAAGATTTTTCTATGAAAATTCGTTTCTATTTTCTTGCAGGTTTTTTATGTTTAACCCTCATGGTTGCTCATGTGTCGGCTCAAAAAAAACCATTGGATCATACTGTGTATGATGCTTGGGAGACGCTGGGAGAGAAGAAAATATCTGACAACGGCGATTGGGTCTGTTATACCATTGAACTGCAGGAAGGAGATGGGAAACTGGTTGTTAAAAATCCATCTAAGTCACTCGAATTGATCATTGACCGTGGCTACAATGCCAGCTTTTCAAATGACAATCATTTTTTAATTTTTAAAATCAAACCCCACTACAAAGATGTCCGTGATGCCAAAATAAAAAAGAAAAAATCCGATGAGATGCCTAAGGATTCTCTAGGTGTTTTAACCCTTGAAAACTTGTCTGTAGAAAAAACCCCTTCCGTTATTTCTTATAAGCTAAATGAGGATAACAAGTTCTTGGCATATTTATCAGCATTGAATGCAGTTGATTCCACTAAGCCATTAATAAAAAAAGATTCTGCATCAGTTAAGTCTACTGATTCATCTAAAATGAAAATACCAATCATCATAGAGCAAACGCCCGATAAAAAGCAAAAGCGAAAATTGACTGCCAAGGAAGGTGATGACAATTGGACAGAACAAGATGCTGATAATGGCCCTGATGAAAACACCATGTCCAAAGAGGGAACAGATCTTGTCATCATTCAGTTGGGAACCGGGTATAAAAAAGTTATCAAAATGGTGTCGGAATATACCTGGAGTAAAAAAGGAAAAATCCTTGTGGCAGCTTCAACGCATTTGAGAAAAGACAGATCAATCCATCCCCAGGTTATTGTATTTAGATCCGCTGAAAAAAAGTTGGATACGATTTTTCGAAAAGCAAATATCATTAAGAATATAGCAGTTGATGAAAACGGCTATCAGGTTGCCTTTCATGCGGAAGTTGATACTGCGATCCGATCTTCGCAGAGATTTTTTAAATTATATTTTTGGCAAAATGGAGACAAAGAAGCTGCTGTTATTGCTGATAAATACACCATTGGTATGAAAGCCAATTGGACCATCAGTGAACATGCGATGCCTTATTTCAGCAAGTCTGGTAAAAGATTGTTTCTGGGTACCATGCCTATTCCCCCTGTAAAAGACACATCATTGGTTGAAATGGATTTGGTAAGGCTGGATATTTGGCATTACAATGATGATTATTTACAGCCTTATCAATTGAGAAATCTCGATCTGGAAAAAAAGAGATCCTACCTGTCCCTTGTTGACATCGAGACGAAACAATTTATGCAACTTGCCGACAAAGATGTTCCTGCTGTTATGGTTTCTAAAGAGGGCGATGGTTCTTTGTTTCTTGGAATGACAGATAAAGGCAAACGAATTGCGATGCAATGGGAGGGAGGAACGAAGAAGGATTTTTATGCAGTAAATCCTGTAAATGGTCAACGGGCAATTGTTGCATCTAATATTTCGGGACAAGCACAATTGTCTCCAAATGGCAAGTACATCTACTGGTACGACATGATTCAAAAAGCTTACTTTACGTATGCGGATCTTAAAGTAGTTCCCATCAGCAAAAAAGTATCAGTTAAATTATATGATGAGGAGTATGATATGCCATCTGAACCTACACCATACGGAATTGTAAAATGGATGGAAAATGATGATGCATTGTTGGTATACGATCGATTTGATATTTGGAAATTGAGTCCAGACGGAAAACAGGATCCGGTATCCATCACCAAAGGATTGGGTCGAAAATCAACCATTCGATACAGGTATATTGAAACCGATGCGGATAAAAAATATCTTTCCAATGGTCAGACTATTTATTTGAGTCTATTCAATGAAAAAAACAAACAATCCGGTATAGGAAAATTAACCATTGGTTCAAATGATCCCGTTCAACACATGGAAATGGGTTCATACGCTACTGGGTTTGTAACAAAAGCAAAAGGTGCTGATCAATTCATTTATACAAAAGAAAATTTCAATCAATCACCTACTTTGTTTCATACGGCCGATTTTAAAAGCAACAAGCAATTGAGTGCAATCAACTCACAGCAAGCTGTATACAATTGGATGACAGCTGAGTTGTTTAAGTGGAAAGCATACAATGGGAAAGAAGCTACGGGTATTGTGTACAAGCCAGAGGATTTTCAAGCTGGAAAGAAATATCCATTGATTGTTTATTTCTATGAAACACTTTCAGATGGTTTGCATAATTACCTTGCACCTGCACCTACACCCAGCCGTTTGAATATTCCCTTTTTTGTAAGCAGAGGGTATATCGTATTGGCGCCTGATATCTATTATGCCAATGCCTTACCTGGTAAATCAGCTTATGACTATATTGTAAGTGGAGCAAGAGCGTTGGTTAAGAAAGGTTGGGTAGACAGTACGAAAATGGGATTGCAGGGACAAAGCTGGGGTGGATACCAAGCTGCTTATATCATTACAAAGACCAAATTATTCGCGGCTGCATGGGCTGGTGCACCAGTTGCCAATATGACCAGTGCATACGGTGGTATCAGATGGGAGAGCGGAATGAACCGTCAGTTTCAATATGAAAAAAGTCAGAGTAGAATAGGAGCAACACTATGGGAGAATACCAAATCATACCTCGATAACTCTCCTCTATTTTCTTTGCCTAAAGTCACAACACCACTTGTTATTATGGCAAATGATGCAGATGGTGCTGTTCCCTGGTACCAAGGAATTGAAATGTTCACTGCCATGCGGAGATTGGGAAAAAAAGTATGGATGTTGAACTACAATGGAGAAGCGCATAATCTTGTTGAAAGAAAAAACAGAAAGGATATCCAGATCAGAGAGCAACAGTTTTTTGATTGGAAATTAAAAGGTGAGAAGCCTCCGATTTGGATTACAAAGGGTTTGCCTGCAGTTGAGAAAGGAATCAGTTGGGGGTTGGAAACAGACCTTGATGAGCAATAGCTCAAATGTCTCTGGAGGGATCAAATAACTCCAGCGCTTTCACAAATTCATTCAAGAAAATGGATCCAAGGGAACCATCAATAATTCTGTGATCGTATGACATGGATATGAACATCATGTGTCTGATTCCCACACTGTCACCTTGCTCAGTCTCGATCACTACAGGCTTCTTTTTGATTGCTCCAATGGCTAGAATTGCAACCTGGGGTTGATTGATTATAGGAGTGCCCATGATGCTTCCAAATGTGCCAATATTGGTAAATGTGAATGTGCCGCTCTGAGTATCTGAAGGTTTAAGATTGCTGCTTCTTGCAAGGTTTGAAAGTCTATTTACCTGCTTTGTCAAACCAATGATATTGTATTGATCGGCATGATGAATAACAGGAACGATCAAATTTCCGTTGGGTAAGGCAGTTGCCATGCCAATATTTATCTCTCTTTTCACGTGAATCTCATTTCCGACAACACTTGAATTCAACAGCGGATATTTCTTCAGACATTTTACAATTGCTTCAATGAAAAGGGGTGTGAAAGTGATTTTTTCACCTTCTCTTTTTTCAAATACTTTTTTATTTGCTTCTCTCCATTGAACCAGGTTGGTTACATCGGCTTCTGCAAAGCTTGTTACATGCGCACTTGTTGACTTGCTTTTCGTCATGTGATCAGCTATCAAGCGCCTCATGCGATCCATCTCAATGATTTCAATATTTCCTGGTTTGTTAACAGCAGAAGGAATAGATGAACCGGGTTGATTGCCGGACTCGATGGAAGCAGATGAGGAATGTCCAACACTTCCTTTCTTACTTGCCACATAGCCAAGAATATCATTTTTGGTAACCCTGCCATCGGCACCTGTGCCTGTTATATCCTCCAACTCACTCAATTCGATTCCTTCACTGCTCGCGATATTCATCACAAGGGGGGAATAAAACTTTGCACCCTCAGTTCTTTTTACAGTTGGAGATGGGGTATAGGGGATAACCAAATCATCATCCGCCTTTTGGTGCATTCCATTCACCTGAATGGGATGATTTTCAGGCGGAGGCAACTTTTCTGTGAGGGGTATTTCTTTGTTTGTTTTTATCTTGGCTAAGACCGTTCCTATTTTGACGATGTCGCCTTCTTTGCAGAGCATTTCTTCAATGATTCCTTCTGTTGTTGAGGGAACTTCACTGTCAACTTTGTCGGTGGCAATGTCCATCAAAGTTTCATCAACGCTGATTGCATCTCCGACTTTTTTGTGGATTTTCAGAACAGTAGCTTCCACGATGCTCTCACCGAGCTTGGGCATTATGACATTCGCTATTGCCAATAGAAAATAATTTCAGTACAAAGTTACTCTTTAATTGGATGCGTAAAACTATCTTTCTGAAGTACTTATCCCATATTTTTCCTCAGAAAATCAAGTGCGCTGATCGCGGTCAATTCAATATTTCTTCTTCTGTCAAAACGGAACTGAAAACTTGTGCTGATTGTTTTTTGCTTGGAGCTAAAACCCACGCAAACAAATCCTATTGGCTTCTCCTCAGATCCACCTCCTGGCCCCATGACACCCGACGTGGCCAAACCGAAATCCGCCTTTGATAATTTTCTCACACCTTCCGCCATGGCTTCGACGGTTTGCGTGCTGACAGCTCCAAATTGGTTAATGGTTTCATTGGGGACCTGCAATGCATACTGTTTCATTTCATTTGAATAGCTCACAACACTTCCCAGGAAATATTGACTGCTGCCTGCCATTTGTGTAATCAACTGTGAAATATAACCTCCTGTACAACTTTCAGCTACTGCAAGTGTGGTGTTCGATTCCAATAATTTTTTAGCAATGACTTCTTGCATGGTTAAATCATCATTGACAACCATGAACTCCTGCACCTTTGATTGAAGTATATGAAAATATTCATCTATAACATTTGCATTGTTTGTTGGATGCAGATTCGTCAGTCGCAATCTTACCATACCATAATTGGGCAGGTAGGCGAGTTTAATGTTTTCTGGAAGTTCTGATTCAAAATCTGTCAGCTTTTCTGCAAGAAACGACTCGCCGATTCCTGCGGTAAGCAGGGTTCGATGTTCCACGGGACGCACATTGAATTTTTTCAGCAAAGCAGGGATGATAAAGTCATCCATCATGCCTTTCATTTCATGAGGTACACCAGGCATGCTTACGTAGATTACTTCATTTTTCTCAAACCACATTCCTGGAGCGGTCCCTCTCTTGTTCTGTATGACAGTACAATTATCAGGTACCTCGGCCTGTTTTAAGTTTCTCTCCAACAGTGGCCTTTTTAATTTGTTGGTAAAAATATCTACTACATTATCCAGCGCACCCTGATTGGTTACGAGGGCACCTCCAAAAAATTTACATAAAAGCGGCTTGGTGATATCGTCAGATGTTGGTCCCAATCCACCCGTGATAAGTATAATTTGTACATGCTGCCCCTCATCTTCCAGCGTTCGCCAAATGGCATCCCAATCATCCCCAATGGCGACCCTTCTTTTAATGTTGATACCTATCTTGTTCAGAGAGGATGCCATCCATGCACTATTGGTGTCAATGGTCTGTCCAATTAGCAACTCATCACCAATTGTTATGATCGTAGCTTGTATGTGATTGTTCACATTCATTGTATAATGTGTATAACTCAATGTTAATATCGAGGCTACAAAGCTACAAAATGATTGATTCTGATTATTTAAGGTTTATTTTTGGTAAGTATATCATCCCGAAGAGCATGATTCACCTCCAACGTTCATTTTTTTCTGTGTTGGCCCTGCTTGCCCTCGTTTTTTTAAACATCTCAGGCACTGCTCAGGAAAACAAGGGTCATTTGTTGCAGAACAGATGGTTGAAACAGCTGGATGAACTGATTGCCCATCAGCAATACATTTCTGCCGTAGATTACATTGAAAATATTCAGTCCAAAATTGACAAGTTTGCATCAGGCGACATAAAGGAGGCACTTGATTTCAAGCGAATGCAAATTGGAATTATTCAACGTGAATCTTATTTTATAAACAATGGCATTGCATACGTTCAATCATCCTTCCATATTCCATATAAATCCCAACTGGCTTTTCTTCTGGCAGATTATTACTTTGAATTATCCATGTTCAATGAAGCATTGTCATATCTGGAGAAGATAGATCTGGCTTATATGAACAACATACAGCAAGAACAAGTCCAGTTTCAAAAGGCTGTCTCTTATTTTTCTGAAAAAAAGTTTGACAATGCCAAGCCATATTTCAAAAGTTTGGTTCAGTTGGAAAATTCACTTTACAAGACAGATGTCCTATATTATTTGGGATTTATCGCTTTCTCTGAAAACAACTATGATGAGGCATTGACTCATTTTACCGCTATTGAAAAAGATCTTCAGTATGCTAAAGCCATTCCTTTTTATCTGGCTTATATCTACCATGACAAAGGCATGGAGAGCAAAGCACTTGAATACGGCGAGGCATATTTAACCAATCCTGAGGCGCTTCATTTGGTTGAAATGATGCAATTGCTTTCATCGATATATTTCAATCAGGATGAATATTCCAAAACTGCATCTCTGTATGAAAAAATTATATCCAGTGGCGTTTCACTGAATCCTGTTCAACGATTTGAGTGGGGGACCAGTTATTATCATCTCGAGAAATATACAAAGGCAATTGATCAACTCAAACCTTTGTCGGTTGGAAAAGATGATATTGCGATTGAATCCATGTTCGTACTCGGACTCTCATACCTCGACCTGGGTGACAAATCCAATGCCAGAACTTCTTTCCAATATTGTACGGTATCCAATCTGGATCCGGATAAAAAGGAGATGGCAGCTTTTTTAGATGGCAAGTTATCATTTGAGTTAGGTTTCGAAGACCAGGCCTTTAAAACAATGGCAGCTTTTTTGGACGAGTATCCAAATTCAAAATTCAATCAAGAGGTAAAAGGGATTCTGCTACAATACTATGCCAAAACAAATAACTTCAAAGCTGCACTTGAGATTTTAGATAAAGTAGATTTATCAAATCCAGTTGTGAAAAATTTAATTCCAAGAATTTATTACGGACGCGGACTGGAATTGCTTTATGATGTGCAGTATGAAAGCGCAGAACAAGTGCTTAAATATTTAAGCGCTTATCCGTTGTCAAATTATTATCGTCTTTCCATTTTTTGGCTGGGAGAAATCTCTTTTAGGAAAAATAGTTTTGGAAGTGCTGCTAAGTTTTTTCAGCAATACTTATCGAATCCATCTTATGCAAACGGGGATGCCAATGAAATCAATGCAAATTACAATCTTGGTTATTGCTTTTATGAATTAGAAGATTATAAAAAAGCACATGCTTATTTTGAAAAGGTCTTTTTGATCGACAATGATATCAGTGATCAAAAGATACGCGAATCAATCCTTCGTGCTGCTGACTGCAGTTTCATGGATAAAAACTTTTCCAAAGCAAAGGCGTTGTATTCGCGTGTTGTTGAATCCATTGGATTTGGAACAGATTATGCCGTTTTTCAGTTGGCAATGATTGAAGGTATGCGATCACCCGTATCGAAGATTAACTTGTTAAAAGATGCGGTCACTCGATTCGCACAATCGTCCTACATCTCTTTGATGTATATGGAATTGGCAGATACCTATATGTCTGAGGAAGATTTTGAAAATGCCATTCTCCTTCTGAAAAAAATGCTCGATTTGACTGATCAACGTGATGAACTCCGTCCACAAATCTTTTTAAAGATGGGAATAGCTTATTTCAATATTGATCAGGCAGAGGATGCCATCAAGCAATACAATATACTCATCAAAGAATACCCAAGCACGCCTCAAACCTCTGAGGCGATGGAAAATGCCAAATTGATGTTTTTGGAAAATGGTAAAATCAATGATTACCAACAATTCCTGGAATCTGCTGGAAAATCAATCACACAGGTCGAAAAAGATTCTTTGATGTATCGGTTTATACAGAACGCATATTCCATCGATCCCTCCCTGTCCATTGTCAACACGTTGGATGGATACATTGCACAATTTCCCAACGGTTTGTACATTGCCAATGTCCTTGCCCTCAAAGGAGACGTCTTGTTAAAATCGAAGCAATTCAAGGAAGCTGCTACAGTTTTTGAATCCATTGCAACGAAGGGAGTTACTGCTTTACAGGAAAAATCACTTCAAAACGCAGCGAAAATCTATTACAATGAATTGAGCGATTATGTTTCTTCATTGAGGTGTTATTTGCAGCTAAATGAAATTGCTGCTTATCCAATTGCTCAGTTGGATGTATTAAGAGGTATTGTAAAGTCATACTATCATCTTGCTCAGTTCACTGACGCACATCCTTGGGCTCAAAAATTAATCGATCAATCATCCGCAACAATAGAAGACTCCATGTTGTCGTATTCAATTTTTGGCTATGTTGCCCAGTTGAATAATGATTATAAAAAATCAATCGAATATTTTCAATTCGTGTCGTCGTCTAATTCCAATGCAATTGGGGCAGAGTCGAGGTACCAGGTCGCCCGAAACTATTTTTTAATGACCGATTATCAATATGCAGAGAAGGAAGCAATTCGTACAATTGAACAATCTGGTTCCTATGAAAAATGGATTACCAAATCCTATTTACTATTGGCCGAAATATTCATTGTTCAGGAAGATTATTTCAATGCGAAAGCCACCCTGAAAAGCATCATTGAACATTGTTCAATTACCTCATTGACGACGGAGGCAAATGAATTGTTGAAATCGGTTGAGAACAAAGAAAAATCCAATAGCAAGAAAAAGTGAAATTTCATTTACACATAACATTCATCATTCTCTTTATCCAATTGGCATTGGAAAATGTACATGCACAAATCAATAAACAGCAAAAAGAGGAAATCAATATTACTTCTAGTTTTAAGCCAAGCATTGTTAAATCTCCCAAGTTGGAATTTCGTCCAGATGCAATTTTACGCGATACCACACGTTATAAATTTTCATACGAACCTGTTAAACTATCATTTTCCACACCAATGAGTGGATTTACAATCAAGCCCCTGGCTTATGCTGCTCCAACAAAGGAAATTGACGGCAATCAATTTATTGCCCAAATAGGATATGGTAATTTAAAATCACCATTTGGTTCGCTGTCTTACGCATCAAGCAATGTTGATCAATTCCTGCAGATCAATGCTGACTATTTTTCAATGAAAGGCAAGTTGCCTTATCAACAACACGCCATAGGCACCATTGGGGCATCTTATAAGAAAAGAATTTCCGAAAATTATCAGTACAAGTTAGGAGCCAGGGTAGAGAATTTTAATTACAGGAACTATGGCTATGACCGGACGATCTATGTCAATGTTCCGTTAGAGGAACTGAAACAGAAGTATACCAATTTCAATGTAAATGCAGCACTTAATAATGTTGCTGGTGAAGAGGGAAAAATCAATGTCAATCCAACTTTTGCATTGGATTTTCTCACAACCAATCGCAAGTACAATACCCTCAGTTCTTCGATAGAGATGCCTACTTACTTTAATTGGAAAAAAGGGTTCACATTCAAATCAGTTCCTTCATTTTCTTGGCTGCACGTGAATGCTGTTCAGCGTTCATTTGTTGATGATATCTTTCTACTAAAACTACCGGTTAGTGCTGAAATGATTCATCAAAATTGGGTTTTTAATTTAACCGCATTGCCTGCTTATTTTAACAAGCAATTGAAATTCATGCCAAATATCTTTTTGAAACATATATTGAATGATGGGAAATGGCACCTAAAAGGAGGATTTCAATCCATATATGAAATCAATTCACCCTATAAAATTTTACTTCAAAATCCATTTGTCCACCCAGTGCTCAACTTGATATCTCCGGTATATGAGCAACATTATTTATTTGCCGGGTTCGATCTGCACAGCGAAAATGGATTTTCTATTGATATTGAAACCGGGGCAACACAACATAAAAACATCCCCCTTTTCATCAACAATGGGTTGATTGGTAAAGATTTTTTGACAATTTTTGAATCATCTCTTAGAACCATTGATGTAAAATCCAGCTTCACTTATTTTCTCAATCAAAGACTAACTTTTTCATCAGATTTGAAATGGACATCTTTTCAACGACAGGTGATGTATGAAAAACCATTTGGCATGCTCCCATTTCAATGGGGGGTAAAAACAACCTGGAAACCAATTGAAAAGCTGACTCTTCTGTTCAACAGCAGCTTTTGGACTGGTTCATATGCAACTAACTCAGTTTCTAACGTCAAACTAAGCACTGTCGCTGATATCAACTTATCATTCAAATATAATTTGAATGATAAGTGGGGATTTTGGCTTGATTTGAATAATATTGCGAATGTCCAATACCAGCGATGGAACCAATACACTGCATATGGATTTAATTTTATAGGAGGCATCAAATATGTATTGGGTAAACCGGTAAAACAATAACGATGAACAGTGATTTTTCTAAATATTTATACAAATATTTTTCAATCAATGGCAATATTGCTTTACCTGGATTGGGTGTATTGTCCTTGATCAGGATTCCATCAACCAATGATTTTGCAAACAAGGTATTGTACTCGCCAGTATTTCGATTTCATTTTGAACCAACCGACGAAGCCTCGGATGAGTCCCTCAATGTTTATTTGAAATCTCAATTGAATATATCCGACAATGAGTTAGATGAGTTGTATCGAACATTTTCCGTTCAAGCGAATCAACTGCTTCAGTCCAACGGCAAAGTAGAGTGGGAAGGTGTTGGCTCTTTTTCATTGAATGAGGCAAAAAAAGTTGAATTCATACCCCTAAATGAACTGGAAATATTATCTGGGAAATTAGGTTATGAACATGTTGTAAGAGAAATTTATTCGCATGATGTATTGACGGGCGATAAGCTACAGTCATCTGATGATTTGCACCAATATTTTGTGGATCAGCGAAAGGGACAAGCATGGCAAAGGTGGAAAATCGCCTCTGTCCTTTTGATTTCAATTGCTGCGACATCCATTGTTATTCGTTTCTTTTTGGGAAGTTTCTCCTTTTTGGATGCACGCTACGATCCTGTTCATGTGAAACATGCCATCAGCACATATACTTTGCAAAAATAATACCTGTGAATTGTACAATTTGTTCGCATGACCATGCCAGTTCTTTTCTTCATGTGAAGGATTACACTGTATCCAATGAGACCTTTCATTTAATGCGTTGTGATCATTGTGGGTATGTCTATACAGATCATCCTCCCACCATGCAGGAAATAGGCAGGTATTATGATTCATCTGATTATATTTCACATACTGACAGCAGCAAAGGTATTTTCAATAAGGTATATCAGTTTGTCAGAAATATTTCAGTCGCCCAAAAATTCAACCTCATTGGTTCTTATTCGAATTTGAAATCCGGTCATTTGCTTGATTATGGTTGTGGTACAGGCGCTTTTCTAAAATTTGCAAAACAAAAGAAATGGACAGTAATGGGGATGGAACCCGATGAAGCAGCCAGAGCAAAAGCTTCTGGTGCTATTGGATCATCTGTTTTATCCCCTTCGGCCTTAAATGAACTTATTCCAAAAACATTTGATGCAATTACATTGTGGCATGTATTGGAACATGTACATGCGTTGCATGAAACGCTGGATGCTTTCAAAAGCATCTTGAAGGAAAATGGAATTTTGGTGATTGCAGTTCCCAATCATACTTCATGGGATGCGCAACATTATCAGCAATTTTGGGCAGCATACGATGTGCCAAGACATTTACATCATTTTACACCCCAATCCATGCATCAGTTGTTAACCGAGAAAGGATTTTTCAAAATTGCAATGAGGCCAATGTGGTTTGATTCTTTCTATGTAAGTATGTTGAGCGAGAAATATAAAAGCGGCAGCATCAATATGGTTCCTGCTATTTTAAACGGCATAATCTCCAACTTTTTTGCATTGTTTCAACCTGGAAAGTGCAGTTCTCAAATTTATATTTATAGGCAAAACACTAATTGAGAGATTGGACTGCTTTCAGATATGTTTCATCTAGTGTATTGAGCACAAGGGTTGATGCTGATTGACCCCATTCCATTTTGCCCAGCAAAGCCTTGAATCGCTGTTTGATAAACTGCCGTTGTACATCATTGAACTGGGCAGTTGATTGAGCGCTTTTTATCAGCAGGCTCAAAGTATTTGCATCTAAATTGAATTGGGCATTGAATGTTTCGGCATTGCCAAATGACTTGATTTCTTCACGATGATTCATGTAATAATTGTATGCAAAAAAACCAAGGAGGTTGTTTTTATACAATACATTCAAGTTGGTGTCAAGTAAGAATCGATTGAATGGAATGACAATGTCTGGAGTTATTCCACCTCCTCCGTATAACTTTTTTCCTTTGGAAGTAGTGTATACTTCTAAGTTATTATTTTTGCTGCTATCAGCATTCCCAGAAAGATGGAAACGATTCATGACTTCTGATGCATATGCCTCAATTCCCCTGTCATAGGGCTTTTGGATGCTTCTTCCCAATGGAGTATAATACCTTGCTGTTGTCAGCCGGAGTGCTGAACCGTCTGATAGAGAAAATTGTTCCTGAACCAGGCCTTTTCCAAAGCTTCTTCTTCCAACGATTGTTGCCCTGTCAAGGTCTTGCAGGGCTCCAGCAATGACTTCGCTTGCAGATGCTGAATTTTCATTGAGCAAGACGATGATTGTGCCTTCTTCAAAAATACCTTTGCGTTTTGCCTTGTATTCTTTTTTAGGGTTTTTAAGTCCATTGGTATACACAATCATTTTGTCACCGCCCACCAATTCATCTATGATGTCAATGGCCTCTTCAAGAATGCCTCCGCCATTGTCTCTCAGGTCAAGGATGAGTTGATTCATTCCTTTTTGGGTCAGGTTTTCCAATGCATCGAAAAATTCTTTGTAGGTATTATTTGAAAACCTGTTCAATTTGATATATCCTTTGTTTTTATCAATCATGTAAAAAGCATCCAAAGAGGGCAGTGGTATGAAATCACGTTTTATTTTTTTAGATATTTTTTTCCCCCCAGTCATGATTTGGATTTCAACTGTTGTGCCTTTTGGACCCTTGACCCATTTTTTGAAGTCTTCGGTATTTTTTATTCCAACAGCATTGTACTTATCTACTTGTAATATTTTATCTCCGGTTTTGATGCCAGCTTTTTCCGATGGACCTCCTTCTACTACATGCAGTACATGAACGGTATCTTTCAATATGTTGAATTCAATGCCAATCCCTTGGAAGGAGCCATCCAGGTCTTCATTGATTTCATTTAGTTGTTGACTGGGAATATACATGCTGTGGGGATCGAGTTCATTCAATATGGCATCGATGGATGCTTTTGATAATTTGGCATTGTCAACAGAGTCAACATACCGTTGTTGAATGATATGCAATATTTCGTTTTGCGGTTGAGTGGCAATTGCTCCAAAAAAACTTTTCGTATTTGGCATATTGCTGTGTAATTTGTATCCAATAAACATGCCCATGATCACGGCAACAGAGAATAAAATCGGAACAAAAACCTGTATTTTTTGCTTGTTCATATTGGTATGCAATAAATCCTTTTCACAAAGTTCCTGAATTCAAACGAGATATGGCAATTTCAATTTTAATAGCTGACAGTGGTGCAACCAAAACCGCGTGGAGGTTATTGGAAAATGGTAAGAAGTCAACTTTTTATACCAGTGGCATCAGTCCTTATTACATGACCAAAGATGAAATTCAGCGGTTGATTCAAAAGGAATTCCCCAAAAAAATGCGCTCCAAGTCAATTGACGAAGTGTATTATTATGGTACAGGCTGTAAAACCACCTCCAAGGCAAATATTGTTTTGAGGGCCATCAAAGAAATATATCCAACATCCTCCATACATGTAACACATGATCTAATGGGTGCCGCCATAGCTACCTGCGGAAACAAAAAAGGAATTGCATGCATATTGGGAACCGGATCAAACTCTTGTTATTTCAACGGTAGCAGACTCATGGCCAACTCGCCCGGGCTTGGATATGTATTGGGTGATGAGGCCAGCGGTGCTTATTTTGGGAAAGTACTGGTGCAGCATTTTCTTTACAAGAAGTTGGATAAAGCACTTGAGAAATCATTCATACAGGTTTTCAATACCAACAAGGAGGAAATTTTACATCAAGTATACAAGGAGCCCTTTCCAAACAGGTACCTGGCTGGATTTGCAATATTTTTATCTATGCACAGAGGTCATTACATCATTGAGAATATCATAGAGGATGGACTTCGTGAATTCATGGGCACACACCTGTTGAGCTATCCCCAAGCGAGGGAAGTTCCCATCCATTTCGTAGGCAGCATTGCATTTCATTTTAAGGATAAAATTGACGAACTTTGTAAGGTATACGGATTCCATTTGGGTCAAGTTTTTCAGAATCCCATCGATGGACTCACTCACTTTCATCTGAAGAAAAGTGCAAGAAAAAAGAAATAAGACAACAGAAGAAGTTTCGCTTTACCGTCATTTGGAGAAGATGCCGGTTAAGGACATCTTATCCAATATCAACAAAGAAGATCGGAAAGTACCAGAGGCGGTAACCAAAGCCATTCCCCAGATTACATTACTGGTTGAGGCCATCGCTGATAAAATGCTGGCAGGTGGGAGGTTGTTCTATATTGGGGCCGGAACCAGCGGAAGATTGGGTGTGGTAGATGCTTCTGAATGTCCACCAACATATGGTGTTCCAGAAGGAATGGTGGTAGGCATCATTGCAGGTGGAAGAAATGCCATGTTCAATGCTGTAGAGTTTGCAGAAGACGATCTTCAACAGGCATGGAAGGATCTCAGAGAATATGATATCAATGTCAATGATGTGGTTGTAGGCATCGCAGCGAGCGGATCAACTCCATATGTAATAGGCGGACTCAGAAATTGCAGAGAAGAAGGGATTGTTACAGGATCTATATCCTGCAATTTCAACGCAGCAATATCAAAGGAAGCTGATTTTCCCATCGAAGTGGAACTGGGGCCTGAGTTTGTAACAGGGAGTACAAGAATGAAAAGTGGTACTGCCCAAAAATTGATTTTGAATATGATTTCTACCGCTGTAATGATTCAATTGGGCAGGGTGGAAGACAATAAAATGGTCAATATGCAATTGACAAATGAAAAACTGATTGCACGCGGAACCAAGATGTTGATGGAAAAGATACACCTGGATTCACCCGAGGAAGCAAAAAATTTGTTGTTGAAACATGGCAGTGTGAAAAAGGCTATGGATATGTGGTTGAATCGCAACAATGCATGAGATAGAACCATATTACAACTGGAGGCATCTTTATACAGCCGAAGAAGATCCCAAATCTCCTTTTTTTGGCAGAACCTATTCTGAATTTGAATTTACCCAAACAGTATACAACTATTACATCCATCCCCAGTGGGATGATATTGGATCTCAAACATTGTACCTAAAGGTGCTTTATGCTGATTACGAAATCGGTTTCGCAATCATTGAGTTTATTGGTGAATGGAACGATGCCATTGAGAATGACATCATGACTTTGAAAAGGGAGTTGATTGACAAAATGTTGGTTCATGGCATCAGCAAATTCATCTTAATTGGAGAAAATGTATTGAATTTTCACAGCAGTGATGAGTGTTATTATGAAGAATGGTGCGAAGATGTGGAGGAAAAAGGGGGGTGGATTGTCATGCTGGGACTGCCCCAGCAATCAGCCTATGATTTCAAAAGGACGGGTATTCACAGGTTTGTTGAACTTTTAGACCTGAACAACTGGAGGCCTTTCACACCCATCAACTTGTTCAACAAAGTCGACAATCTGATAATCAAACGTTTGGGTGAATAAATAAAGTTTGTAACGTAACTTTGCACCTATAAATTTTGAAAACCCTGTCTATGAATTGGAGTCAAATTTTCACCTCTTCTATTGGGAAAAAATTGGTGATGGCAATGACCGGTTTTTTTCTTGTTGTCTTTCTCTTGGTGCATTGCTACATAAATGCCAATGTACTCTTTTCAAATCCTGAAGAAAATTTCAATCGTGCCGCTCATTTTATGGGAAGCAATATCTTAATCCGCATCATGGAGATTGGATTGTTTCTTGGATTCATTTTACATATTGTTCAAGGGTACAAATTGGAATTGCAAAACAGGTCATCTCGTAAAAGTCGTTATGCAGTGACAGCTGGCAATAAAACCTCCAAGTGGTATTCAAGATCCATGGCCCTTTTGGGGACATTGATTTTATTGTTTTTGGTTTTGCATCTGGTTCATTTTTGGGTTCCTTCACGCTTTGGCGGACTCACAGATGTTCAATACGATGGAAAGACTTACCACAATTTATATGCGCAGATGCAAGATATCTTTGCTGTACCCTGGGTGGTAGTTGTTTACCTGCTCGGTTGTTTTTCACTTTCGTGGCATTTGCTCCATGGCGTACAAAGTGCCGCTCAAACTTTGGGGATTAGCTCCAAGAATTATTTTGGAACGATCAAAACGATTGGAATCGTTTTCTCCATTGTAGTACCACTCCTATTTGCGTTGATGCCTTTGTTTGTTCATTTCGGATGGCAAATCAATACTGGCGGAGTATCATTGTTATTCTAAACATTTTTAAATCAACATACCATGCTTGATGCAAAAATCCCTCAAGGCTCTTTATCAGAAAAATGGACCAAGTACAAAGGTTCAGTCAAATTGGTAAATCCAGCCAATAAAAGAAAACTTGAAATCATCGTTGTTGGAACAGGTTTGGCTGGTTCTTCTGCTGCAGCCAGTTTGGGTGAAATGGGATACAAAGTAAAAGCATTTTGTTTTCAGGATTCTCCCCGTCGTGCGCACTCCATTGCAGCACAGGGTGGAATCAATGCAGCGAAAAACTATCAGAATGATGGCGACTCAACATACAGGCTGTTTTATGACACCATCAAAGGTGGAGATTACAGGGCACGTGAAGCAAATGTTCACCGTCTCGCGGAGGTAAGTACCAATATCATAGATCAGTGTGTTGCTCAAGGGGTTCCATTTGCCAGGGAATATGGCGGATTGCTCAGCAACCGCTCCTTTGGAGGCACACAGGTTCAAAGGACCTTTTATGCTGCCGGCCAAACAGGTCAGCAATTATTGATAGGTGCGTATCAGGCATTGGAGCGTCAGGTTGCATTGGGTACTGTTCAAATGCATGCAAGACATGAAATGGTTGAATTGGTCATCATCGATGGCAAGGCAAGAGGAATCATTGCCAGGAACCTTGTTACCGGTGAATTGGAAAGACATTTTGGACATGCAGTACTTCTGTGTACGGGTGGATATGGCAACGTTTTTTATTTGTCAACCAATGCAATGGGTTCTAATGTTACCGCAGCATGGAAGGCACACAGAAAAGGAGCCCATTTCGCCAATCCATGTTTCACCCAAATTCATCCAACCTGTATTCCAGTTTCGGGAGATCATCAGTCCAAGTTGACATTGATGTCTGAGTCACTCAGAAATGATGGAAGAATATGGGTGCCCGCAAAGCAAGGAGATCAACGTCCACCCAACGAAATTCCCGAAGAAGAAAGAGATTATTATCTCGAAAGAAGATATCCAGCTTTTGGCAATCTTGTGCCCCGAGATGTTGCATCCAGAGCTGCGAAAGAGAGATGCGATGCAGGCTTTGGTGTTGGCACCTCTAAGCAAGCGGTATACTTAGATTATGCAGCTGCCATTCAGCGTTATGGCAAGGCAGAGGTCAGCAAAAGAAACCTCGGCAATGTTTCGCCTGATACAATAACACAATTGGGAAAAGAGGTTGTGAAGGAGAAATACGGCAATTTGTTTAATATGTACGAAAAGATTACGGGCGAGAATCCGTATGAAGTACCCATGCGCATTTACCCTGCTGTTCACTACACCATGGGTGGATTGTGGGTAGATTATGAATTAAAGACAACCATTGACGGCTTGTATGCACTGGGAGAAGCCAATTTCAGCGACCACGGTGCCAACAGATTGGGTGCATCTGCATTGATGCAGGGGTTGGCTGATGGATATTTTGTCATTCCATACACCTTGGGTAATTATTTGGCAGATGAGATCAGAACCAACAACATTCCAACAGATCATCCTGCATTTGTGGAAGCAGAAAAGAATGCAAGTGACAGAATCAATAAATTGATTTCTATCAATGGAAAGCAAACCGTAGAAAGTTTTCACAAGAGATTGGGAAAAATCATCTGGGACAAATGCGGAATGGCCAGAAGTGAAAAAGGGTTGAAGCAGGCCATTGAAGAAGTACGTGCATTGAAAAAAGAATTCTGGTCAGATGTTCGCATACCAGGTGGAATCAATGAAATGAATCCTGAGCTGGATAAAGCGGGCAGGGTAGCTGATTTTATTGAATTGGGTGAATTGATGTGTTTGGATGCCTTGGAAAGGAATGAAAGCTGCGGCGGACATTTCAGGGAGGAATTTCAAACGCCAGACGGAGAAGCATTGAGAGATGATGAAAAATACATGTATGTAGCGGCATGGGAGATGAAAGATGACAATTGGCAGCTGCACAAAGAACCGCTCAATTATGAAATTGTAAAACCAAGTCAAAGAAGTTATAAATAATCACTGTTAACAAGTTGACATATGCAACACTACTCAATGAATTTGAAGTTAAAAGTTTGGCGTCAGCGCAACGTCAATGAGCAGGGTCATTTTGAAACCTATGATGTTGAGAACGTTTCTTCAGAAATGTCATTTCTTGAAATGATTGATGTTTTGAACGAGCAATTGATAGCAAAAGGTGGCGAACCCATTGCATTTGACCACGATTGCCGTGAAGGAATTTGTGGAATGTGTTCCATGGTGATTGACGGAAGACCACACGGTCCATGGAAAGGAACAACTACATGTCAATTGCACATGCGTGCATTCAAGGATGGAGACAAGATTACTGTAGAACCATTCAGGGCAAACGCTTTTCCTGTAATCAAGGACTTGATGGTAAGCCGCAGTGCTTTTGACAGAATTATACAGGCCGGAGGTTATGTTTCTGTAAATACAGGCAATGCAGTAGATGGCAATGCCCTTCCCATTGAAAAAGACAAAGCAGATGACGCATTTGCAGCTGCAGCTTGTATTGGATGTGGGGCATGTGTGGCAGCATGTAAAAATGCCTCTGCCATGTTATTTGTCTCTGCCAAGGTTTCTCACCTGGCCCTGTTGCCTCAAGGAGAGCCTGAAAGAAAGCAGCGGGTGGTCAATATGATCGCTCAAATGGACAAAGAAGGCTTTGGAAGTTGCACCAACACTTATGCTTGCGAAGCAGAGTGCCCGAAAGAGATTTCAGTGCTGAATATTGCCAGATTGAACCGGGAGTATTTAGATGCTACATTGTCTGCTGACTGATAGCAGGCACCATCTATCAAATGTTTTTGATGCGCGCCCTTTGGGCGCGCATTATTTTTTGTCCCCTTTCATCAATTGACTAACTTTAAATCAACATTAAAACGATTGTCATATGTCATCTAACAGAAGAAGATTTTTGCGTCAACTCGGTGGAACGGCAGCACTTTTTACCGGTGGTACCATGGGTGCCTTTTCAATGGATGAAGAAAAAATACACGTCCTTCAACCTGAAAAAAGGCATATGTCCAATGATACCATACGAGTAGCCGGTATTGGAATGGGGATCATGGGATTTGGTGACATGCGCGCAGCACTGAAAGTGCCGGGTGTGGAAATTGCCGGAGTCTGTGATTTGTATCAGGGGCATCTCGACCGTGCCAAGGAACTTTATGGAAAAGATCTTTTTACAACAAGAGATTTTCGTGAAATCCTCCAACGCAAAGACATTGATGCAGTTATCATTGCTACACCTGACCACTGGCATGATCATATTTCAATTGCCGCCATGAAAGCGGGAAAGCATGTTTACTGCGAAAAACCGATGGTACAACACCTGGATGAAGGCCATGCTGTTATCAGAACACAAAAAGAGACTGGCAAAGTAATGATTGTTGGCTCCCAAGGTGTAAGCAGCATTACACTTGCAGAAGCAAAACGAAGAATAAAAAATGGAGATATTGGTGAAATCAATCTGGTAGAAGCTATCAATGATCGTTTCAGCTCAAATGGAGCATGGCAATACGCCATTCCACTGGATGCTTCTCCTGAAACAGTTGACTGGGAGCAATTCCTTGGTGATGCACCCAAAAGACCTTTTGATCCTACAAGATTCTTCAGATGGAGAAACTACAGGGATTATGGAACTGGTGTTGCAGGAGACCTGTTCATCCACCTGATTTCAGCAGTTCATCATGCACTGGATTCAAACGGACCAACAAGGATTTTCTCGAGCGGACAATTGAGCTACTGGAAAGATGGTCGAGATGTCCCTGATGTGTTGGCTGCAGTCATGGACTATCCAAAAACCGACCAACATGCTGCTTTTCAAATGCAATTGCGTGTGAACTTTGCAGATGGTTCAGGTGGAAGCAATAGAACCCGAATAGTTGGATCTGAAGGTGTCATTGAATGGGGCAATAACAAGTTTACACTCAAAAAACAAAAACTTCCACAAGCTGAGCCATTGGGCACCTATGACGCACATATCAACTTCTCAGAGGAACAAAAAAATGCCTATATCAAATGGTACAACGAAAAGTACTCTGAGAACGATCGCAAAGTATTTCCTGCAGAAGAATTTAAATATGCAGCACCTGTCGGGTACGATCAACGCGTTGACCATTTCGCCAACTTTTTTCAAGCAATCAGAACCAATGGAACAGTGGTGGAAGATCCCACATTTGGACTCAGGGCTGCTGGACCGGCACTTGCCAGCAATCTCAGTTATGAAAAAAAGAAGATTGTCAACTGGGACCCGATTGCAATGAAACTGATTAAATAAAAAATGTGTTGATCAAAAGGGTTTTGATGGTATGGGGACTGCTGTATTTCAGTGTCCCCATATTTTCACAACAACTTTCAAATGTTCGAAAAAAGACCATTCTTCTTTCTGGTGACTCAACTAAAATCGACTCGCTCTCGATTGTACCCGGTTCAGTGCTGATCAAATCAGTTGGTCAACCTGATTTTACAATCGATTTCCAACAATCCCTGATCATCTGGAAAAGAAAACCTACAACCCCAAGCATTGAAATTGAATACAGGGTTTTTCCATTTTCGAATCAGAGGGCGTACAGACGACTTTCTTATGACAGCATTTTTTATCGATTTGGTACAACGCCCCAAAAAGTTTCCTCTGATAAATTCAATAACAAGCCTATTGATTTTGGGAAAATTTCAACTGCAGGCAGCCTGGGCCGCTCGTTATCCTTTGGCAATCGGCAGGATGCTGTTTTGAATTCAAGCCTCAATTTGCAAATGAATGGATACCTGGCCGACAGCATCTACCTCTCAGCTGCTATCTCAGATAACAACCTTCCAATACAACCAGATGGCTCTACACAGAATTTAAATGAAATTGATCGTGTGTCCATTCAGTTCTCCAAACAAGATTGGAAACTGCAAGTAGGTGATTTCGATATTCGTCACCAGCAAAATTATTTAAGTTTTTACAAGCGTCTGCAGGGTCTTTATTTTCAAAGAAAGTACGCAATCAGTCCGCGACTGAGCAATGATCTGCTCGTCAGTGGGGCAGTGGCGAGGGGAAAATTTACCAGGAATATTTTTCAAGGACTCGAAGGAAACCAGGGACCCTACCGTTTAAAGGGGGCCAATCAAGAATTGTTTTTTATCGTATTGGCAGGCACGGAGCGTGTCTTCATTGATGGGATCATGATGCAAAGAGGAGAAGACCAAGATTATATCATTAACTACAATACGGCAGAAATTACTTTCATGCCCAAGCAAATGATTACAAAAGACAAGAGAATTCAAGTCGAATTTGAATATGCAGATCGCAACTATTTGAATTCTCAGTTGTTCCTCAGCAATACCATCTCCAATCGTAAAAATTTCACGCTCGCATTTGGATATTTCAATAATACAGATGCAAAAAATTCTCCCATCAATCAATCACTTGGATCTGCAGAAAAAATGTTCTTATCTGGATTGGGTGATCAGGTTAACAAAGCTTTTTATTCAACTGCCATGCCAGAAATTAGTGGAAATGGAAAAATACTCTACAGAAAAGTTGATACTATCATTGGTCCTAATTTAAAACAATCCGTATATGTGTACAGTCAAAGTCCTTCAACTGACTTATATGCTGTATCATTTTTTGACAAGGGTGAAGGCAATGGCCAATACATACTCGATACTTCCGCCCAACTTAATGGCAAGGTATATAAATGGATTGCACCCGATCTTGTAACTGGGAAAATGCATGGAAGATATGATGCAGATGTACTGCTGGTTGCGCCAAAATCACAACAAATCTATAGCCTCTCCTCTACATGGGACCTGACTCAGTCCATGCAAATCAAATCAGACATGGCTTTGAGCAAATTTGATCTTAATTCATTTTCGCAAAAAGATAAAAAAAATGATCTGGGTGCAGCAGCAAAACTTCAACTTTTGCATCAAAAATCACTCAACAGTAGAAAAGAAATTCAATTGAAATCTGCCGCATTTGTTGAATTTGCCGATGCGGATTTTAAGCCTGTAGAGCGATTGCGGACAGTTGAATTCATGCGGGACTGGGGCTTAGATTTTATACCTATTGCTGCAGACGAGAAGATTGTAAATCTTTCAACAGGTATTGTTGATAAAACATCGGTTTTTCTGAAATATGGATTTACCAGGTATGAAAGAGGAATTGAATACAAGGGGGATCGGCATCAATTTGATCAACAGTTTCAAAGAAACAATTGGGTCGTTAACAATGAGGTTTCATTTACTTCTTTCAAAGACAATACTATCAAAGGAGGTTTTATACGTCCCAATATCGATATCATGAAAATCATGCCATTTCTCTCCAATCAATCAATTGGGTTGAAGTATTCAAAAGAAAATTCAGTAGCCAGGTACATCAAAACGGATTCTGTAACTGCCTCCAGCTTTTCATTTAATACATTTCAATTTTCCACTGGCTCAGATCAAAATAAATTGAATAAGTGGGCTTTTAAATATTTTACACGTGCTGATGAGCTTCCGGGGGGGAAAGAAATGAAACGAGTTGACAAGAGCCAGAATTACAATCTGCAATATGAATGGATGTCCAATGAGTTTCACCAACTCAGGGCCAGTGCTCATTACAGAACATTGGAGTATTTCCAACGGGCTTCAGGTAGTAACAAAGAGCGAAGTCTCTTGGGCAGGATAGAATATTTTGCTAAATATTTGAAAGGAGCTATCAGTGGTACCTCCCTCTATGAAATCGGATCTGGGCAAGAACCTAAAAAAACATTTTCATTTTTTGAAGTACCGATTGGCCAGGGTGAATATGCTTGGATTGACTACAACAATGACAATATCCAACAATTGAATGAATTTGAAGTTGCCAGGTTCAGAGATCAAGCCAAGTTTTTCAAAATATTTACACCGACCAACGATTTTGTAAAATCCAATTACCTGCAATTCAATTATCAGGTCAGTATCGATCCCTCCAAAGCGTTTCTGTCTACTGGCCCTGTATCCAAATTTTTAAAGAGACTTTATTTCCAATCGAACTTCCAGGTAAATGACAGAATGTTTGCAACCTATGGCAGAAAATTGAATCCGCTGAAGAAAACGGGGATTGATTCAACTGTCATCAGTTCAGATCGAATTTCCACCTATGCGCTCTCCTTCAATAAATTCAGTCAAATATGGGGGTTGGACTTGAATCTCAATCAAAATTTCCAAACAGCTTTTTTAAGTTATGGTCCGGAATCCAGGTATTATTCAGATTATATCATCAGGAGCAGGATCAATTTTAAGCGAACATGGACCTTCGATTTAACCTCCAGGAAAAACAAGTCATATCTATCAACTCCCACATTTTCAAACAGAAATTATGACATATCATCTCATTCATTTGAGCCAAGAATAACGTATACAAGACTTACATCTTGGAGAGTGGCTACCAGTTTGAAATTTGAAAAAAAACGCAATCAAAATAATGAAGATGCCTCTGTTTTTTCATTCATCACCGAGGCGAAATATAATTTGGTTTCCAATGCTGCCATCAACTTAAAATTCAATCTCTCCAATATTCAATACAATGGTACAATCAATTCAACCACAGCATATGTCATGTTGGATGGATTGCGTACGGGAAACAATGGAATATGGGTAATGGATCTAACCAAGCGATTGTCAAAATTTATTGAGCTGAATATTGTCTATGAGGGAAGAAAATCAGTTGGAATAAATCCAATTCATTTGGGGAGAGCACAGATCAGGGCATTGTTATAAAAAAACCACTGAATAATCCAGTGGTTTTTTTAGTTGATGTCATTGTGTTTTTATTTCAAACTTGCTGTTCCTTGACCAATCTTAAATCCATTTTGATACACGCTGATCGAGTAAGAACCTTTGGCATATTTATCAGTCTGTCTCAGATCAAAACTTACATATTTTGTTTCACCCTGCTTATAATCAACATCAAGCTTGGTGGTATATTGAACTTGACCTTCTTCTCTTGTTGAAAGGCTGCCCGAAGCAAGTGCCTGCTCTTTGATGGTGTTTCCTGTTGGATCTTTTGCAACAATATAAAGTTGTTTGGTGCCTGAAGTGCTGATCCTGTTTGCATCCAGATTGAAAGAAATACGAAGTTTATCTGCTCTTTTGGAAGAGGCAGTTGATTTTTCCTTTCCGGATGATTTTTCATTGATGGCAACAATATTGAACGAAGATGCATTTAACGTTGATCCGACATCCACTTTGTTTTCTGCTTCTTTTTTTGCATTTTCAGTGGTGACCAAGGTTGTCGATAAATTTTTATTTTCAGTAGTGAGATTCTCCTTGTCAGTAGTCAGTTGCTTGTTTTCTTTTTGCAAACGAGCAATTTCTTTAATATAATCATCGATTTTTCCATTCAGATCTCCAACCAGCTTTTTCGCTGCATTCAAATCAGATGCCGTTGCGTTTTGCTTATTGACAAGGCCCTTGAATTTTGATTTGAGTTGATTCAATTCTTCGTCACGTGATTTAACCAAACTGTCAAGGCTTGTATTGGTCGCGGTCATTTGTTCAAGGCGCACCATCGCGTCGTCATATTCCTTCTGAACTGCATTTTTAGTTGAATCCAGAGACGCGATATCTGCATCTTTCATTGCAATGACATTGTTGGCCTCATTTCTAGCATAAAAGAAATAAGCCCACGATGCGATCAAAATAACCACCAGCGTGATTACGAGATTGTTTTTGTTGTTTTTTGATGTACCCCCCGTGCTTACAGAGGATGGATAGTTAGTGCTCATGTTAATTTTTATTTGACTTCAGGCAAAGGAAGGAATTTTATATTCAAATACCTTAAACAAGGCTGTTAATAATTGTGAATATGGCTTTTTTAGAGGAAATTTGATCAAAATAAGTCCTGATTCAATGTCTCCGGATCAAATTTTATTAGAGTGGAAGAAAGGTGTTTTTCATCCAGTATATTGGCTGGAAGGGGAGGAACCTTATTACATAGATTTACTGATTGAATTTGCTGAAAAGAATATTTTGAGTGAAAGTGAGGCCTCTTTCAATCTTTCAATTTTTTATGGAAGAGATGCAAGGTTGGACGATGTTGTAAATGCATGCAAGCGATATCCAATGTTAGCTGAACGACAGGTGGTTATTTTAAAAGAGGCGCAGCAAATGAAAGACGTAGAAAAACTGGAGTCCTATATTGAACACCCCCTTGGTTCAACCATTTTCATTGTTGGGCACAAAGAAAAAAAGATTGATGGCAGAAGCAAATTAGCCAAGCAATTGAAACAAAAAACAGTACTGCTCTCTACCAAAAAGTTGTATGACAATGAATTACCAGAATGGACCAGTCAAATGGTGAACAGCAAAGGACTCGATATCCAAACCAAGGCTTTGCACATGTTGGTGGATCATATTGGGAATGATTTGCAAAGACTGGAAAACGAAATTGACAAAATCACTGTCAATCTTCAAAACAGAAAACAAATCACTGAAGATGACATCGAGCAATTTGTCGGCGTGAGCAAAGAGTTCAACATTTTTGAACTGCAGGCATCTGTGGGGAAAAGAGACATGTCATCTTCGCTTCGCATCATACAGTTTTTTGAAGCCAATCCCAAAGCTGCACCAATTCAACTAGTGTTGCCTACATTGTATGCGTATTTCAGCAAGTTATATATTGCGGCTTCCAGCAATGCAAGAGATGAAAATACCATTGCTGGGCTGCTTGGATTGAAGGGTTTTTTTGCAAAACAATATATTCAGGCACTGCAGGTATACAGTTATGCTGATATCGAAAAAGCTCTCTTGCTTTTGCATCACTACAACCTTAAAAGTGTGGGTATTTCCAAGATCAATGAAACGACAGATGCAGAATTGATGAAAGAGTTGGTTGCTAAAATTATTTTGAAGGATTAGCCGCGGAATGGATTGCAGTAATTTCCTCTTTGTCCTTATTGAGCTGTGCAATCAACGCATCGAGACCGGAAAATTTCATTTCTTTTCTCGTATGTCTGATCAATGATACTTTCATTTGCTGATGGTAGATGTCTTCGTCAAAGTTGAAAATATGGACTTCGATTCTTCTTTCTTTTCCGTTGACCGTAGGACGATAGCCAATGTTCATCATGCCTTTTTCCAATCTTATTCTTCCATCTTGAAAAAGTTTTACTTCGACAGCGTAAACACCAGAGGAGGGGATCAGCTTGTCGCTGTCTATCATCGATAAATTAGCCGTTGGATAGCCAAGGGTTCTGCCAAGCTTGTCACCCTCTATGACCACACCATGCAGTTGGTAAGGATAGGTAAGCAATTGATTGGCTTGTTCAATCTCTCCGTTCAAAAGAAAAGTTCTTATTTGTGTGGAACTTACCCTTGAGGCTTCAACTACTTTCTCTGATATTTCAACAACTTCGAATCCACCAGCGGTAGATATTTTTTGGAGGTATTCAAAATCTCCTCTTCTATCCTTGCCAAATCGGTGGTCGAATCCAATTACAATGACGCTGGGATGGAACAATTCAATCAAAAACTTTTGTACATATTCTTCTGCGCTGAGTTCTGCAAATACATGATCAAAAGGCACAATCACCAGATGGTCTATTCCAAGCGATTGAAAACGTTCGATTCTTTCTTCCAAACTTGTCAACATGGAGGGTACGTCCACATTGTGTAGAATTCTTCTGGGATGTGGGTGAAAGGTGATGACAATGGTTTCGCCTTGTATCCTTTCTGCATGGTTTTTGAGACTTTCCAGGATGGATTGGTGTCCTGCATGAACACCATCAAAAGCACCAATGGTTGTAACAGCATTTTTGAATTTGGGGAGCTGATCAATCTGGAAATGTACCTGCATATCGGGTGCAAATTTACTTGAAATGCCTAAATCAACATCCTGTTGATAAGAATGGTTGGAAATCATTGTATTTAATGCGTTCTGGTTTAGCTTTGTAACTCCATCCAACGAAATGAGCTTATACAATCAGAGAGGCGTTTCAGCACAAAAAGAGGAGGTGCATCAGGCCATTGAAAACCTGGATGCCGGATTGTATCCTTATGCATTTTGCAAGGTATATGAAGACTATCTCACAGGAGATGCCTCACATGTAAATATAATGCATGCCGATGGTGCAGGAACAAAGAGCATTCTTGCCTACATGTATTGGAAAGAGACGGGAGATCTGAGCGTATGGAGAGGCATTGCACAGGATGCCATCGTGATGAATTTAGATGATTTATTGTGCATAGGAGTTCATGATCGTATAGTATTTAATTCAACCATTGATCGAAACAAACATCTCATACCAGGTGATGTGCTCAAGGAAATCATTGATGGATCAGCGACATTTTTTTCTTTTTTGAAAAATGTTGGTGTGAATGTTCATTATCTCGGTGGGGAGACTGCTGACGTGGGTGATGTCGTAAGAACGGTGGCTGTGAATGGAACCATGACTTGCAGATGGCCCAAGAGTCAATTGATTACCAACGAGAAAATCAAACCTGGAAATGTCATTGTTGGATTGTCAAGTGCCGGTCAAGCAAGCTATGAGTCCGCATATAACAGCGGTATCGGCAGCAACGGACTCACCAGTGCCCGTCACGACATGTTTTCCAAATGGTATGCAGAGAAATTTCCTGAGTCCTTTGATCCCAATATTGATGCTTCAGTTGTATACATTGGAAAACATCGAATGACTGACAAGGTTAATATCAACGGAACCAATATCGATGCTGGAAAGCTCGTATTGAGTCCCACTAGAACATATGCTCCTTTGCTCAAGAAAATCCTCACTGAACATTTTCAAGATGTATACGGACTGATTCATTGCAGCGGTGGAGGTCAAACCAAATGTTTGAAATATTTACCTGGCAATTATAAAATCATCAAAGATAATTTTCTGGAAGTCCCACCTGTATTTGAACTGATCAAAGAGGCCAGTGGAGCGGATTTCAAAGAGATGTTTCAGGTGTTCAACATGGGGTGTAGGATGGAGGTATATACCAACGAAATCGCAGCTGCTCGATTCATCCAAATCGCTTCATCATTCAATATCGACGCGCAAATTATAGGAAGGGTAGAAGCAGCTGATTCCAAATCGGTTGAAATCCATCACAACAAAGAGATATATCATTTTACAGCATAACTGATCCATATGAATGAAACCGTACTTGAGATTAAAAATGCCAATATATACCAGGGTGATTCTTTGATTTTGAGCAATGTCAACATCGGTGTATCCAAAAGTGAATTTGTTTACTTGGTTGGTAAAACAGGGACTGGTAAATCAAGTTTACTCAAAACCTTGTACGGGGAACTTCCATTGAGGGAGGGCACTGCTCAGGTGGCAGGTTTCAATTTGAAAGACCTCACTTGGAAAACAGTTCCATTTCTCAGGCGCAATATTGGAATTGTTTTTCAGGACTTTCAATTATTGACCGACAGAAATGTACATGATAATTTAAAGTTTGTTTTGCTTGCAACCGGCTGGACCAATGCCCGGGAGATTGAACACAAAATAGATGAAGTATTGGGGAAAGTGGGATTGAAAACAAAGGGCTTTAAATTCCCTTATGAACTTTCAGGTGGAGAGCAGCAACGAGTCGATATCGCCAGGGCTTTGCTCAATTCCCCCAAATTAATACTTGCGGATGAACCAACTGGAAATTTGGATCCGGAGACTACCGAAGAAATCATGAATCTACTGTTCCAGATTGCAAAAGAACTCGGCACAGCTGTTGTAATGGCCACCCATGATTATTTGGTCATCAATAAATTCCCTGCGCGCACGATCAAAACAGAAGGCGGAAAAGTGATTGATAATGTGAGTTTAAATGTCTAGACATGTTAGAAAATAATGAGTCAGCACCAACCTTGGTACCTCGATTTCTGAAAATAATTTGTTACCTGACTATTTTCGGAAGCATTTACATGATTTTTACCTCCGTTTCAGCAATTTCAAGTCCTGAGACAGTCACGCAAGCCATGACTAAAAGCATGGAAAGCTGGCAGGATATCTTTCAAAAATCAATGCAATCTGATCCTCAAGCTGAGCAAAAATTTGAGGAAATACTTACCGATTTGTCGAATGCAAATACTTCAAGTAATATGCGAGACAACAGCTTTTTTTCAATGATTTCCAATCTATTAACTCTAATAGGCGCCTGGATGATGTTAAGATTGAGAAAAAAGGGTTTTCATTTTTACCTGCTCGGTAATATCATCGCAGTTGTGGCCCCACTGCTTGTATTCGGCTCCGATAACTTTCTTGGGTTTTCATATGCTATTTTTGCGGGGATGACCGGAGGTCTCTTTACAGTTCTCTATGCATTGAAAATCAAATACATGCAATAGGTGCGAATCGCCTTATTTAGACCCCTTTTCTTGGGTATTTATTTTATTTCATTACCTTTGCGTCCAATTTCGAGATGTATAAATTGAGATGAATTAAAAAAATTATTGAGATGTCAAGCGTAACAAAAGAAAAAAAGTCCTCCATCGTATCAGAATTTGGGGGCAATGCAAAGAACACTGGTTCTATCGATGCACAGATTGCTCTGCTAACAGAAGAGATCAACGAAATCTCCAATCATTTGCAATCTAACAAGAAAGATTTCTCCTCCAACCGCGGTTTGATGAGAAAGGTAGGTCAACGCAAAAGATTGCTTATTTACCTCAGCAAGCACAACCTTCAAGGCTACCGTGCTCTCATTGAGAAACTCGGTTTAAGAAAATAAATTACAACTCATTGGTTCTATTCCCAACTGCATGTTGGGAATAGTCCTTTTTGGGCAACACCAAAAATCATATCATGTTATCACAACCTTTTCAATCAAGTTTCGACCTTGGTAATGGTCGAATTGTAACCATAGAAACCGGACGCCTCGCGCGTCAAGCTGATGGCGCTGTAACAGTCCGTCAGGGAAACTGTATTTTACTTGCAACTGTTTGCGCGAACAAAGAACCAAAAGAGGGACAGGATTTCTTTCCTCTTTCGGTAGATTATCAGGAGAAGTTTGCGTCTGCTGGAAGAATTCCGGGTTCGTTTTTCAAACGTGAGGCAAGATTGAACGACTATGAAATTTTGACCAGTCGTTTGATAGATCGTGCACTTCGTCCTTTGTTTCCTGAAGATTACTTGTGCGATGTTCAGGTACTGATAACGCTTGTTTCCAGCGATCCAGAGATCATGCCAGATGCGCTGGCCTGTCTAGCTGCTTCTGCTGCATTGGCAGTATCAGATATTCCCATCAAGGAAATCATTTCAGAGGTACGTGTTGCAAGGGTAAATGGAAATTTTATTGTAAATCCAACCAGAACTGAATTGGCAAGTGCTGACATGGATTTCATGATTGGTGCAACACATAAGAACCTGATGATGGTCGAAGGTGAATCGAAAGAGTGTTCTGAAGCTGATTTCATCAAAGCTTTGGAAGTGGCCCATGATGCCATCAGAGCCCAAATTGCTGCACAGGAACAACTCCGTGAAAAAGTTGGTGTTCAGGGCAAGAGAGATTATACAAAACCATTGACAGACGATGCCATCCAACAAAAAGTGAATGCACTCGCAACTGAAAGAGTATATGCCATTTCAAAAAGCGGCACCAACAAAGCAGATCGTTCTAAGGCATACGATGAATTGAAAAAAGAAGTGATTGAATCACTTGGTGCAGAAGCAACCGATGTACAAAAGAAATTAGCCAAAAAATATTTCGAGGATCTGAAATGGGACGTGGTAAGGAATATGATTTTGGATGACAAAATCCGTCTCGACGGAAGATCACTCGATCAAGTTAGACCTCTGAATATGGAAGTCGATGTGCTTCCTGCTCCACACGGATCTGCCTTGTTTACAAGAGGTGAAACCCAATCACTCACAACGGTTACTTTCGGTACACCACTCGATGAGTTATTGATTGAAAGTGCAGCCAAATCAGATTACAGCAAATTCATCCTTCATTATAATTTCCCTGCCTTTTCTACAGGTGAAGTTAAACCGATGAGAGGCCCTGGTAGAAGAGAGGTAGGACATGGAAACCTCGCTTTGCGTTCATTGAAACAAATGATGCCAGGAAATGAATATGCATACACTGTGAGAATTGTATCTGATATTCTGGAATCCAATGGTTCCTCATCCATGGCAACTGTTTGCGCTGGATCCCTCGCATTGATGGATGCAGGGGTACCTGTCCCCAAACACGTAAGTGGTGTTGCAATGGGACTCATTACACGTCCATCAGATGGCAAGTATTCTATTTTAACAGATATCCTAGGTGATGAAGATCATTTGGGTGATATGGACTTCAAAGTAACCGGTACACGGGATGGCATCTGCGGAATTCAGATGGATATCAAGATTGATGGACTCAGTATGGAAACCATGCGTGAAGCATTGGAGCAAGCCAGAAAAGGCAGATTGCATATCCTCCAAGAAATGTATCAGTGCATTGAGACACCAAGAGAAGAAGTGAAGCCACATGCGCCAAGAATGGAGAAGCTGATCATTGATAAAGAGTTCATTGGTGCAGTGATCGGGCCCCAAGGAAAAATTATCCAAGAAATTCAACGTGAAACTGGAACTACAGTAAACATTGAAGAAGTTGGCAAATACGGTGAAGTGAGCGTTTTCAGTCCAGCGAAAGAAGGACTTGATAAAGCAGTTGCATGGATCAAAGGCATTGTGGCTATCCCTGAAGTTGGAGAAGAATACGAATCAACCGTAAAATCCATCATGCCATATGGTGCATTTGTTGAATTCATGCCGGGCAAGCAAGGATTATTGCATATCAGCGAAGTAAGTTGGAAGCGTTTGGAAAACCTCGATGGTATTTTGAATGAAGGTGATGTTGTTAAAGTCAAATTGATTGGAATTGACCACAAAACAGGTAAATTCAAATTGAGCAGAAAGGCATTGATTCCAAAACCTGAATTTAAAAAACCAGAGGACGATCAATCTTCTGCACAATAAAGAATCAGCCGGGTAATTCCGGCTTTTTTTATGCAATACTTAGAAATCCATATCAAAGATATTGTCCCAGAGAAAAGAGATTGGGTCTTTGCATACTTGCCTTCATTTGGGTTCAGTCAATTTGAAGAATTGGAAACAGATGTCAAAGCTTATGCTGCATCAACCGATGCAAATTTGGAAGCATTGAAGGAGTGGATGAAGGATCAGTCTTTGTCATTCGAAATCTCAACTATTCAGGAAACCAACTGGAACGCAAGTTGGGAGGCCAATTTTCAACCAGTAGAGATTCCCGAAAAAATTTTGGTAAGGGCTGATTTTCATCCAGCCAAGAAAAATGTTATTTATGATATTATCATAACCCCCAAAATGAGTTTTGGAACAGGGCACCATGCTACCACTAAAATGATGATGGAAGCCATGCTTGAAATTGATTTTACTGGTAAAAAAGTATTGGATTTTGGTACAGGAACGGGGATACTGGCAATTTTAGCTGAAAAAATGGGAGCTTCCGAAGTATTGGCCATCGACAATGACCAATGGAGCTATGAAAACGCATCTGAAAATCTCCGCCACAATGAAACAAGGAAGATTACTGTAGAGTTAAAAGATCAATTGAATGGTTTAGGTTTATTCGATATTGTACTTGCCAATATCAATAAAAACATTTTAACAGATCATGCATCGGGACTATCCGCTTTATTGAATCGAAACGGTATATTAATCTTAAGTGGTTTGTTATCATTTGATTATGAAGATATTTGTTTAAAATATGATCCATTATTTGGACCTAATTTTAAACAGATTCAGGAATCAGGATGGATGGCACTTGCGTTTAAGAGATAATCCAAAAGCCTCAACCAGAAACCTCTTTTATTATATTTTCATTAATTTTGATGTTCATCAATTTTGCAAAGAGGCATGAATGAAGTTTTCTTGATCATTGCATCCTACATGATTGGTTCAATTCCTAGTTCTGTCATTGTCAGCAAATCACAGTTCAACATTGATATCCGAGACTATGGCAGTGGAAATGCCGGCGCAACCAATACCTTTCGGGTTTTGGGAAGCAAATGGGGGTCCATTGTAATGTTCATGGATATCCTGAAGGGCTTTATTGCTGTAAAACTGGCTCTATTGCTCCCTTTTTATGTTCAAAATGAGTTCGAAAGGACCAATTTTCAAATTGGACTCGGACTGGCAGCAGTTATAGGCCATATTTTTCCAATTTGGGCTGAATTCAGGGGCGGAAAAGGAGTTGCAACACTTTTTGGACTCATTATTGCTGTTTCACCATGGACAGCATTGAGCTGCATAGGTGTATTTTTACTCGTTTTGTATCTAACCCGCTTTGTATCATTGAGTTCTATTCTGGCTAGCATCGCTTTCCCAATTTTTATTCTTATCATTTTTAATGTCGATAACAACGCATACCGGGTATTTGCCATAGCTGTTGCTTTATTGGTTATCATGACCCACCAAAAGAATATCGGCCGATTGCTCTCAGGAAGTGAGAACAAAGCTCCCATTTTCAAACACAGGGACCGCAGAAAAAACGGCATTTAAACAAGCTTTCTGTCCCAATTTTGTGGAAAAAGTGTTAATTTAACTCTCCCAAATCAAATCTGACTGTAGAATGCTCATAAACATTTTTGACAAGCTTCAGCTTTGTGAAGAGAAAAATCTTCTTGTTCAAGGCATCCCTTCGACACTTGAAAAGTATTTTACCAAGTTATCCTTTGCGAAAAATGTTACCCCACTGCTGAAGAGCAGAAAAATTGATTTTGCACTGGTATTTGCTGTGAACTACAATCAGTTATCTGGTATTCTAAAGGATGTCATTCCTGCATTGAAAGAAAAGGGTAAACTGTGGATTGCTTATCCCAAACCCACCTCTAAAATTGTCAGTGACTTGAACAGGGATTTAAACTGGGACTGCCTCATGTCGATGGGTTTTCAAAAGATCGATGAGGTTGTAATTGACCATGTATGGATTGCCATGCGTTTTTGTACTTCCTCAATTGAATTGTCATGCAATGAAGATGCACTTGAAATGTTGGATATCGATGCAACTGTTAAAGATTTGGCGAGGGTTAAATCGACCCGCAGGTCAACCAAAATAGGAACTGCCATTTGATCTCTTCTTCATTGTTTTTTACCATTTTTACCGATTATACCTTTTAACACTCGCTTATAAGCAAGTGTGGTGCATTTCTCTCATTTTATATTACTTTTGAAAGCATAATAATTGCTTATGAGCATTGTATGGATATTTTTTCTATTGGCAGTGATTGGATTGCATGCAGGATTATTCGGTATGTTTAAAAAAGCAGGCATTGAAGGTTGGAAAGCATTGGTGCCTGTATACAATACTTGGTTGATGGTAAAGAAAATGGACCTGAAGACTTATTGGTTCTTTTTTCAATTCATACCCATCGCAGGACAATTTGTAACCATTTGGATTGGAATAAAATTTGTTGAACATTTTGGCCGTTTTCACCTGATTCACCACGCAGCTACTGTATTGGTTCCTTTCCTATATTTCCCATACCTGGGATTCTCAAAAAACGAAAGATTTGGCGGATTGTCCGTCGTAAAGAACTACATAAAATCAGCTGCCAGGGAATGGGTTGATGCTGCGGTCTTTGCAGTTGTCGCTGCTACCATTATCAGAACTTTTGTATTTGAAGCATATGTTATTCCAACAGGTTCGATGGAAAAAACATTGCTGGTAAACGATTTCCTTTTTGTCAGTAAAACATCATATGGTCCACGGGTGCCGAATACACCACTTGCTTTTCCTTTTGTCCACCATACTTTGCCTTTAAGTACCGCACAATCATATTTGGAATGGATCAAACTTCCTTACAAGAGATTTTTTGCACAACCCATCATGCGCAATGATGTTGTGGTATTCAATTATCCTGTGGGAGATACAGTTATTCGTGAATTCCAGTCAGAAATCAACTATTACGATTACCTGAGAGCTTACGAATCAAGAAGCGGAACCAGAGATATGTTGTTTGCTGAACGTGATGATATCATCACCAGGCCTGTCGATAAAAGAGAAAATTTTATCAAGCGATGTGTTGGCATAGCGGGGGACACCCTGAGTATCAAGGATGGAATGGTGTATGTGAACGGCAAGATCAGCGAATATCCGGCAGATGCCGAAATGCCTTATACAGTAGTATTGGATGGAAAGGGTTTCTTCTCAGAAGAATTTATTTCAGATGAATTGAATATCGACTTGCAGGATCCGGAGCAAAGGGATTTCATGCAGTTGGAAGGCATGCAGAATACCTATCGCATCATCCTCACTGCTTCACAACTCCAAAAGGTGAAATCCTTTCCATTTGTTTTATCGTCCATGATCATGCCAGAGTTGAATACCAGCGGTTATGGGAATACCTTTCCATATGATACCGCCAATTACAAATGGAGTGAAGATAATTTCGGACCCATTTGGATTCCAAAAAAAGGGGATGCAATTGAATTGAACGAGAAAAATATTGCCATTTACCAACGTGCAATCCAGGTATATGAAAACAACCAGTTTGAAATAAAAGATGGAAAGATTTTTATCAATGGAAGTCCTGCTCAATCCTATACTTTTAAAATGAATTACTATTGGATGATGGGGGACAACAGGCATAATTCGCAGGACTCCAGGTTTTGGGGATTTGTACCTGAAGATCACATTGTAGGTAAAGCATCGCTGATTTGGTTCAGCTGGCAAAAGGGTCCACGATGGAACAGGATCTTTAGATCAATTAAATAAATAACTATTATGTTGCATGCTGCTTTTGATATCCCATACAAGAAATACAAGGATGCTGCAGAATTGAGTCAAGATGATCAGAAAATCATCCATGAATCCAGAAGGCTTGCTTCCCTTGCATATGCACCTTACTCTGGATTCAAAGTCGCAAGCGTCGCACAAACAATTGACGGAATTTTTATTCATGGAACCAACCAGGAAAATGCATCTTACCCCATTGGATTGTGTGCAGAGAGGGTGATGTTGGCCACTATTTCTTCCATAGCTTCAGATGCTATCATCAAAACCATATGCATCAGCTATATCAGCGAAAAGCAATCTACTGCTGTTCCCATTGCTCCTTGTGGAATTTGTCGACAATCACTTGTGGAATTTGAATCCAGGTTCAATGAACCCATACGCTTATTATTGACAGGACAGTCAGGTGAAATTTTTGAATTTGACTCTGTTTCTGATTTATTGCCCATGGCATTCAAGAAAAAAAATCTCATAAATTGATCAGAAATTACTGATCTCTCCAATGATAAACAAGATGGAAGTAGCAGCGATATGAGCCCTGTATTGGGCATTGATGTAACGGTCTTGTGCTTCATTCAAACTCAATTGCGCTTGTCTCAACTCAATAGAATTGCTTTGTAATTTTCTGAATCTTTCAGTAGATATTTTATTGTTCTCTTCTGCCAACTTCACATTGCTTTCTTCAATTTTTGCTGCCTCGATTGCATTTTGGTATTCCTGGTATGCAATGAAGAGATCTCGCTGAATTCTTGCTCTCAATGCTTCAATCTCCAATTGTTGCTGTTTCTGTTGAGCTGTGTTTACCCTCAGTTGGGTTTTATTGACATTGCCCTGGAAAATGGGGACTCCAACAGTTAGTCCAACGTTCGGGCCATAAGTTTGGTTGGTCAGGAACAATCCTGCAGTTGAAATGGTTCTGTTTAAAAAAGCAGCAGAGTTTAATGTGAGGGTAGGTAATTTCTGAGAATAAATAATTTTTCTTTCGTTTGTTAAATTCAATTTGGTCTGCTGGGCCATGAGCATTTGAAAATTCTGCTCATCAATTTTTTTATAAACTTCTTCTAGATTAATTGTGGGGATTCTAAATTGTTCCTCTTTTGCATAAATCGGTTGAGAGGGATCTCTTTTTAATAAATTATTCAAACTTGCTTTTGTTGCAGCAATTTGTCTAAAGATATTTTGAAGACTGACTTCC